>QWCB01000648.1_pt1 | contig 37707 bp, 35 predicted proteins | sample 1972511 | NCBI WGS metagenome assembly QWCB01 (sample SAMN09866719, study PRJNA288562) | Human gut metagenome isolate term5_stool, whole genome shotgun sequencing... | isolation source: gut | host: Homo sapiens | place: USA: California | reverse complement strand
TAAATTATGAATGAGCGGTTCAGCAGATTCCACCGAAGCTAAATCACCCGGTTTTAATTTGCGATAGATTTCAATCAAAGCGTCTTCGCGCGTGCGGGAAACCTCTTTTTCCAGCGTCAGGCGCAGTGCTTCGCTGTCTCCCAGCACTTCACGCATTTCTTCATCGGTTTCAAAAAGAAGCGCACGAATCAATGTGGTGGCTGGCAATTTGCGCGTACGGTCTATACGGATGTTCACGACCCCGTGTGCATCATTGTCATATTCCAACCATGCGCCACGATTCGGAATGACCGTGGAAGACACCATGACGTTGCCGGATTTATCAAAATCCTTAGCATAATAAACGCCCGGCGAACGAATCAACTGCGAGACAATGACGCGTTCCGCGCCGTTGATGATAAATGTTCCGGAGTCGGTCATCATAGGGATGTCGCCCAAGAAGACTTCCTGCTCCTTGACATCCATGATTTCGCCCTCATCAATTTTAATTAGGCGAACTTTCACTTTCAGTTTACGTGCATAGTTGACATCGCGCTCTTTGCACTCTTCTACAGAATACTCCGGCTCTTCGTCAAAATAATAATCAACAAAATCCAGCACCAGCTTGCCCGCATAATCACGAATCGGAGAAACATCTTCCAGAACCTCGCGCAAGCCTTCTTTCATAAACCATTCGAAACTGTTCTTTTGAATCGCCAGCAGATTCGGAAAGTCCAAAACCTGCGGAATGCGCGAAAAACTCTGGCGCACCGTGCGACCATACAATTGAGTATGATTATGCATAAACACCCCTTCTTTACCGCAAAACGAAAAACCGGAACGAAAAAACTTTGCTATTAGACAGCTTCAAATATTAGCACAACAAAAGAACCCCTGTCAAGACACGCCGGGGGTAAACTCGTTAAAACGAGCGAAAATTCAAAATTCTTTTTTAGGATACACGCATCGAACCATTTTGTCAAGTGAACCGCCCGGATGCGTGGAATCGAAATTCTGCCGTTTCAAGAAAAACAAAAAAAACAGGCAAGCACCTTCTAACAAAGATACGTTGCCTGTTTTTGAAAAGCAAGGAAACGGAAAAATCGATTATTCTTCCCGTTTGTTTACCGCAATGGTTACTTCATGACCATTGATATCCACTGTCTCCCCTTCGGCTTCGTCCACCCGGTCGAACACGGTGGATAGCGTCTCGCTCTGAATTTGTCCTGACGCGTTTTCCAGCACCTTCGCCACGTCCTCTTTCGCGCAATAACGAATGGTAATGCGGTCGGACACATCATAGCCGTTCTTTTTTCGCATCTGCTGCACTTTGGAAATAAATTCGCGCACATAGCCTTCGTCAATCAGTTCCGGCGTCAGCGATGTCTCCAATACAACGAACGTATCATGGTCAGAGGTTACATCGAATCCTTCTTTCGCCTGGTAGTTGACTAAAACATGATCTTCCGTAACCGTCACATCGTGTCCGTTTAACGGCAGAGTAATCGCTCCGTTGTGCAGCTTTTGCAAGAACTTCCGTGCGGCAGTCTCCGCAAGATATTTGGCAAACGCCTTCATATCTGCCCCCAGTACTTTACCGGCAACCTTAAAATTAGGCTTGAGCGAAACTTGCATGAAACGATCCAAATCATCGGAGTAGATGACTTCCTTAACATTGAGTTCTTCCGCAATCAGCTTGTCTAAGTTGTCTACAATGCTCTTTAAGGATCGATCCACGCGAATGGCGGAAAGCGGCTGACGCACTTTTATGCCGGCGTCTTCACGCGCCGCACGTCCGAGATTCACCAGACGGCGCACCAAATCCATTTTCTTCTCAAGAGCCTCATCGATGACCCCTTCGTCCGCCTGCACCTGATACTCGAGATGCACCGAATCCATCTCTTCCCCCTGCGTCAGCGCTTGATATAGCTCATCTGCCAAAAATGGCGTAACAGGAGCAATCAGTTTGGAAAGACCGTACAACACTTCCCAAGTGGTACGGAATACCGCCTGATTCTCCGGCGTTTCTTCCGAAGACCAGAAGCGATTGCGATTACGACGGATATACCAGTTGGAAAAATCCTCCACAACAAAGTCAGAAATCGCATGAACTACGCGGTTGTAATCGAAACGATCCATGTCGCAATGATACTGCCGTACTAAAGAATGGAAACGAGAAAGCAGCCAGCGGTCAATTTCGGGACGTTTTTCCACCGGACAATCGAATGTGCGCGGATCCCATTCATTCGTGTTCGCATAGAGGGCAAACATCGCGTAGACATTCTTAATGGTGCGGAAAAATTTCGACTGCACCTCTTTTAATCCGGTCACGTCAAAACGTGTCGGCAACCACGGCGGCGATACGTACAAGGAGTAGAAACGCACCGCATCCGCACCATACTCATCAAAGAGGGCAAAAGGATCCAGCGTATTGCCTTTGGACTTGGACATCTTCTGCCCGTTTTTGTCCAAAATCAGATCGTTAACCAAAACACGGCGATAGGGCGAACGTCCGGCATAAAGCACAGAAATGGCCATCAGCGAGTAAAACCAACCGCGTGTTTGATCAATGCCTTCGCTGATAAAATCCGCCGGAAAATATTCCGCCTCAAAATCATCCTTGTGTTCAAACGGATAATGACGCTGTGCAAAGGGCATCGCACCGGAATCAAACCAAACGTCAATAACGTCCTCTTCACGGTGCATAATGCCTCCGCATTCCGGACACGTCAAGGTAACGTTATCGACGTACGGACGGTGCAGCTCGATGCTATCGTCTATATCCTCCCGCGCTTCTTCCGCCAGCTGCTTGCGCGAACCAATGGAATGCTGGTGTCCACAATCCTCGCACACCCAGATGTTTAGCGGCGTACCCCAGTAGCGACTCCTTGAAAGCGCCCAGTCGTTCAGATTTTCCAACCAGTTTCCAAAGCGTTTCTCGCCGACATAGTCGGGATACCATTCCACCTTGCGGTTTTCTTCCACCATCTGTTCTTTGAACTGCGTAACATTGATGTACCAAGACGGCTTGGAGTAGTAAATAAGCGGCGTGCCGCAACGCCAGCAATGCGGATAATTATGCGTAATCTTCTGCTTCGCATACAGCCGGTTGTGTTCGCGCAGATACTGAATCACTTCCGGATCGGCATCCATAACGAAGGTTCCCTTATACGGGCCTTCTGCGAACGCTCCCTGTTCATTGACCGGATTGACATACGCCAAATCATAACGTCTTCCGGTTCGGTTATCGTCTTCACCAAATGCCGGAGCCGTATGGACGATTCCCGTACCGTCGGTGGTGGTGACATAGTCGGCAAGCGTCACGAAAAAGGCCTTTCCCGTCACATTGATAAAAGGCAAAAGCTGTTCATATTCTCGGTATTCGAGATCCTTGCCCTTCATGGTTTCCAGCACTTCCACAGACCCGTATTCTTTTTTCAACACGCCATCCATCAGCTCTTTAGCAAGATAGTAAATCTCCTCGCCCTGGCGCACTTTCACATACTCTACGTCGGGATGCACGGTAAGCGCCACATTGGACGGCAGCGTCCACGGCGTCGTTGTCCAAGCAAGAAAATACTCGTTCTCTTTGCCTTTTACCGGAAATTTCGCATATACGGTAGTGACTTCGTCTTCGCGATAACCCTGTGCCACTTCGTGGGAAGCAAGACCTGTTCCGCAGCGCGGACAATACGGGAGAATTTTTGCGCCTTTATAGACTAAGCCGCGTTCATGAAAATTATGCAGCAGGTGCCATACCGTCTCAATATAGTCGTTGTCCAACGTAATGTAGGGATGCTCCATATCCGCCAAAAACGCCATGCGCTCGGACATATCCGTCCAAAGATCACGATAGCGGAATACGGATTCACGGCATTTTTTATTAAAGGCTTCTACGCCATAGGCTTCAATCTCGCTTTTCTGGTGAAAACCAAGAGCTTTCTCTACTTCAATTTCCACCGGCAAGCCATGGGTATCCCAGCCCGCTTTTCGGCGAACTTGATATCCTTCCATCGTCTTATAGCGGTTGGTCATATCCTTCAATGTTCGAGAAATGACGTGATGAATGCCCGGACGACCGTTTGCCGTCGGCGGACCGTCGAAGAACACAAATTTTTTCTTCCCCTCGCGTTCTTCCACAGAGCGATGCAGCAAATCCATTTCTTTCCAGACTTTACTGCGTTCGATCTCTCCTTCACGCACATTTTCCGGTAAGCTCTTAAACGCCATGCCTTCTCCCTTCTCCCCACAACGCGATCAGCCAATCGCATATTCATATGCCTTACTTCAGACGGTAGTATTCTCTCATTATACACAACCCACTTTTTCACGAGCGGTTTTCTCTATCGCCTCTGCCGCCGCCAAGGCACTTGCCCATGCCCAGTGCAGGTTATATCCTCCGCATTCCCCTTGAATGTCGAGTACCTCGCCGACCAGATAGAGTCCCGGACAAAGGGTAGATTCCATCGTTTGGTTATTCCATTGCCCGGTATCCACTCCGCCACAGGTCACTTGACCATGGTCGTTCTTATGCGCTCCAATAACAGAAAAGTCCCAGTGACAAGCTCGATGAAGCAGACGGGCTGCCTCTTCTACAGTGGAGATGCTTTCACCAGACAACCGGCATTCGATAAGAAGCTCGTCCACAATCTGCGCCGGCAAAATTCCGCGAAATAACGTCTTTAATGCAATGTTCGGAAAGCGCTCCGCCAATGCAGAAAGGTAGCCAAGCCATTCTTCTTCTTTTCGCTCCGGAAGAAGATTGACCGTTAGCGACACAGCCTTATTTTCCTTTTCTTTCTCTTTACGAGACGGCGACGTTTGACGCATGTCGTTTAGCGCATCCAAAACGCGATTGGATATCCGCAAAATGCCCGTTCCGGAAAGACCGTACGCAGTAAAAAGCACATCATCCGTAATACACTGTTCCTGTGCGGAAATCTGCGCTTTGACCTTTACGCCGGAAAGCGCTGCTGTGCGTACCGTTTCCCGAACAGCAAGAGGAACGATTCCGGGATGCAGTCTCGTCAGACGATGTCCCGCTTCTTTTGCCAGCGTATAGCCATTTGACCACTCTTTTTTTCCAATTCCATAACTTCCGCCGGTGGCAAGAAGGACGATATCCGCCGTAATCCGCTCTCCGGTAGAAAGTGTCAGAGCAAAACATGTATCCTGTCGGTTCAGCTTTTCCACCGAACAATCGGTTCGCACCGAAACACCCGCACTCTTCATCCATTCCATCAGTCGGTCGGCAACCGTATCGGCACGCAGTGTCATCGGGTACGTCATCCCACTTTCCAACGTAGTATAGGGTATTCCTAAAAGCGAAAAAAAGCGTACCGCCTGACGAAAGCCAAAGCGTGCAAGAACCGGCGCTGTCCGTTCTGCGCTTTCTCCCGTATAATGTTGCGTCGAAACGTGCGCATTCGTAAAATTGCAGCGTCCGTTCCCCGTAGCGCGAAGTTTGCGCAAGAGCGCATCGCCTTTTTCCAATACCAAAATCTCCGTGGGAGAATTATTTCCAATAGAAGTGGTGTTCGAAAGCGCATCGGTTTTCGTTTTTGGCGAAATGGGCATCTGGCGTTTCACACCAGCCGTGATTTCTTGGGAATCCGCTTCATGAAGCAGAGCAGAAAGTAGATCCGGACGGCTTAATAGCCCAGCGGCACAAACTCCTGCCGCTCCGCCGCCAATGACTACGATACGCATGAAGAAGCCTCATAATAACGGCAATGCGCACGAAGGTTACAACGGTCGCATTCCGGACGGCGCGCTTTACAAACATAGCGCCCTTGAAAAATCAACAGGTGATGCGCTTCCGACCACACGTCGCGGTCAAGAAGACGCTTTAGGTCTTCCTCGCACGCGGACACATCCTTTGAAGCAGAAAGCCCTAAACGGTTGGATACGCGAAACACGTGGGTATCGACGGCAATGGCAGGCACGCCGAACGCATTGGAAGCAACGACATTAGCGGTTTTCTGCCCCACGCCGGGAAGCGTCACCAAAAGAGAAATCTCCTGGGGAACTTCGCCGTTGAATTCTTCTTCCAACAGGGCTGCGGTATGAATGATATTCTTTGCCTTGTTTCGAAAAAAACCAATGGAGTGAATGTACTCTTCCACCTCGCTCTGCTCTGCTTTCGCCAGTGCTTCGGGAGTAGGATACGCTTTGAATAACGCTGGGGTTACACGATTGACTTGTTTATCCGTCGTCTGCGCGCTTAACATGGTGGCGATCAAAAGCTGAAAGGGATTCTCTGCCACGAGTTCCCCTTTGGCATTCGGATGCGCTTCCCGCAGCATGGTGATGATTTCCCGCGCTTCCTTCTTGGTCATTCGTTTCACGGCGATCTCCTTTTCTGTCCTGTCCGGATTTGTTTCCGAAAATCGTTGAAGTCTATTATAATAAAGTTCACGCAAGAAACAAAACCGTCCGCATCTTTCCGGTTGTTTCGTCGGGAAAGATTTCTTCGTAGATTCTGCCAATAGCTTCTTCCCGTTTGTGCTGAGAAGGAAAGAAAAGAAAGGAAACACATGTTTAATCGCAGCAAAAAAGAGTTCGCCCAGTTCGATTGGCTGTTATTGCTCGCTGTTTTGGGATTAAGTCTGTGTGGTTTTTTTGTCGTTTTTTCCGCGACCGCCTCACGCGGAGGGCAATGGCACGCCTTAAAATCGCAATTTGCCGCTACCGCCATCGGACTGCTGTTCATTGTCGTTTTTCAATTTGTGGATGCGGATTACCTCAAAAAGTTGGCATTTCCTGCTTATGGAGCAGCGATTTTTCTCCTTGTCTCCACCATGCTCTTTGGAATCGGAGAAGATGCCTGGGGCGCGCGTTCGTGGCTGCGTCTCGGACCTATCACCTTTCAACCTTCTGAATTTGCGAAAATCGCCATTATGTTAGCCATGGCGATGTTGTTAGAACGGTATCAGCATCGCATGAATAAAATCACGACCATTTTGCTGCTCGCCGCCATTATGGGGGTTCCGATTCTTCTCATTTTGAAACAACCGGATTTCGGAACCGCTGCTGTATTTGTGTTTTTTCTCGCCCTGATGATCTTCTACGCGAACATTCACTGGGGCTATATCCTCGCCGCACTCGTCGTGGTCATCGTTGCCACACCTCTGTTCTATCAACATCTCACCCCCATGCAGCAAGACCGCATCCTGAATTTTTTTAATCCCATGCGCGATATTATGGGCAGCGGCTATCAAACCTATCAGGGGCTCATTGCCATCGGCTCCGGACAATTGTTCGGCAAGGGATTTCTAAAAGGAACGCAAACTCAATTCGGCTTTATCCCGGAACGAGATACGGACTATATTTTTGCCGTCTTGGCGGAAGAATTCGGTTTCATCGGCGGTCTTCTTCTCATTCTGCTCTATGCCATCGTTTTGGTGCGCATTCTGCGAATTGCCAAAAGAGCGAAGGACATGTTTTCCGCCTCCTTTTGTGTAGGCGTAGCGGCCATGCTCTTTATTCACATCTTTGAGAACATCGGCATGACCATCGGACTAATGCCACTGACTGGCATTCCGCTTCCTTTTCTCTCCAACGGCGGCACATTCCAGCTCATCAACATGATTTGTATCGGTCTCGTGCTTTGCATCTCCTCCCAACGACTCCCGCTGGATTTTGGAGCGGATCCGCCTGCCGTATCCCCTGTATTGCGACAATAACCGGAAGACTCCATAGCATTTCCCACAGCAGTGCCGTCGTGCGCTGCTGTTTTTCTGTTTGCGCGACCAGCCGTTTTCCCCATGGAAATAGATTCTCACGATATAGTATTGTTCCTTCCTGATCTGTGCGATGCCAGAAAACCCCATGTTTCTGTAAACGTCTAAGGGTGGATGGCGCAGGATGCCCGTAGCGGTTCTTCTTCCCACAACTAATGATGGCTTGTTCCGGACATATGCGTGAAAGCAGGGCATCCGATGTGCCTCTTCGCGATCCGTGATGTGCCACTTTCAGTAGAGCAATTCCGGAAGGCAGCGCCTGCGCCACAGCCTCATCCTGCTCCTGATCTCCCATAAACAGTACACCTCCGCCCCATTCCAGAAAAAGCACCAGACCATGATTGTTTTTATCCTTAGCGTCCCACTGTCCCGCTTGAAGAACGGTGAAAATAAGCGGTTTCCCCCATGGTAGTCGCTTATTCTTCAGTAGCCATCGTTCCCCTGTATTGACCTGCCGATGGGAAGAACCGATTCGTTTTTCCGGATACGTTCTTTCATCCGCTGCCGGTGCGGTAATTACTTCCTCCACCGGTATCCTTTGCCGTATGCCCCTCAAATTACCGTCGTGGTCATAATCATCATGCGAGATAAAAATGCCTTGCAACCGGTTTATCCCTCGTTCCCGTAACAGCGAAACCACCATCTCCGCCTGGATATTTTCTCCCGTTCGATAATTCTTTTTGCCTCCGGTATCCACAAGCACCGCCTCTTTTCCATACCGGATGAGAAAACAGTCGCCTTGTCCCACATCCAGTGCTTCCAAAGAAGGGGGAAGAAAAGGCAAAAGCAAAACTTGTCGAAGCAAGGTAAAAATAAGCCATAGAGACAGCACTTGACACAGTCGATTTCGTTTCTGCCAAAACAAGAAACCATGCGCATCTTCTCTTTGTCTTTGCATCTTGAATTGCGTAAGCCACCCCAGTTGTGCGGCAAGCAACAAGAAAACAAGCAGAACGTAGAGAGCAAGTCCTTCCATGGAAAACGAAAATGTATATCCTGGCAGAGCAATTGCTGTAAGCCCTTTGAGCAGCAGCGAAAACACGCCGTAACCCAAGCGATAGAACAAAATACAAAGCTCGGAAAGAAAAGACAACTGCAGAAGCGAGCCAATAAGAGAGAGAATGCCCAAAGCGAACAAGACAGAAAAAGCAGGTATGGCAAACAAATTGGCAAGTAATGTGGAAGGCGTTTGCGCAATACCTGCACCAGCTAATACCGGCAAGGTAAAAAGACTAATCCAAAAGGAACGCCGAAAAGACCGCCGAAGCACGCCTCCGCTCTCCCGAAGCTGTTCGATAGCGTGCACAAAGGCACCGGCGGCAGCACAGAGAAAGGACAGACGCAAGCCAAGATCTCCCACACGGTAGGGTTGAAAAAGAAGAATAACACTCAAGGCGAACAACCACGCTTTTGCCGGATGCAATTCGCGTTTTTGCGCGATCGCCACTTCTTGAAAGCACAAAAACAACCACGCGCGCAAAATAGATGCCGGAAAAGACAAAAACGCGGCATAGCCAAACAACGCGACTAACAAAATCACGGCAATTTGTCGTCGGGAAAGAGGAGAAAAAGCAAGAATCGCCATCCCCCAAGAAAACAGCAGATGAACATGTAAGCCGCTTGCCGCAAGCAAATGTGCCAATCCGAGCGTGCGCATATCCTCTTGTAGAGAAAACGACCCCTGAACGTCTGCGCCCATAAGCACGCGCTTGAGCAGCGCAAAAGACGCACCGCCTTTTGCATCAAAAAACGCTTCCGCCTTTTTCCGCAACCCTTTTATAGGAGAGTCCTGCTTACTTTCTTTTCTTTCTGCCCCCTCTTCCTCGCGAAAAAGCGCAGAAACTATGGAATCGGACTTCTCTGCTTCCCCTTCCCTGAACGTCTTTTGCGTGCTTGGCATATCGTGGGAAGAAAAAACAAAAAATACAAGTATTCCCAATAAGAATGCTATGCTCCACTTTCTTTGCTTGCGAAAGAGCAGAAAAGCAAGAACACATCCTATCGCAAACACTCCCTCTTCCGCAAAAATAACGCCGGCAATAAACGATGCCATGAGCGCAATTTCCACTCTTTCTCCTTTCTGCAAACCGATTCGTCTCTTGTTTGCAGTATAAAACAACCGTTGTCTCAGGGTATCCCCCTGTCGGCAACGGCTGTTTCATTCTTCGTTTATTACAATTCTAATCGTTCTATTTTTTACGCATCTCTTTTTTGGCACGTTCTTTCTTTGGTGCAGGATCGTCTGAAAAGGTCTCGATCAGCCGAACCAACCACGCCGTCGCCAGCGCAATACAGCCGGCAACAAAGAAATAAACGCATCGCCACATGTTCTCTAAACCGGCAATCTGCGCTTTTAAGGCAATGCCTCGAAAAAAGAACACCACCCCTAAAATAATCCCTACGGCAGCAGGGAGATATTTTATTCCTTTGTACGAATGAAATACCACATAGAGCAAAAGCGTCAGCGCCACGAAGAGCAAAATCATCATGGGAAGCATAGTTAAGTTCGCTTTATATTTTCCGATAATCCCGAATAAACTTGCCATATTCTCTCTCCTATCTGCTGCTATCTTACCATAGAGGGTAATTATGCGCTATAGACAACTTCTTAAGATAAAACGTATAATTGAGGTGGATTCCATACATAGTATTGCACGCATCATCATGAGGAGGGCTTATGAAAAAACGTTTTCGATTTCGAGCATTGATTGCGCTTGTTCTGCTCTGTGTCGTCGTAGCACCCCTTGTCGGTCATGCCGATGTCGGCGGAGGCGTAGACTGGGGCACAAATGACTGGGGCGGCGATTACGGCGGTAATGATTATGATTTCGGTGGAAACGATTACGGCGGTAATGATTATGGCGGAAACGATCATTACAGCGGCAGCAGTTCCGCAAACAGCATCGATCCGTTTTTTCTGTATTTCCTTGTTCGTAACCCGTGGGCGGCAATCATCGTGATCGCCTTCTGGTTTATCCGTTCACGCGCCAAACAGAAAAACGGCGGAAAACCCTCCGCAACATCACGTCCGTCCTCTTCGGCATCGGTAAAGCCAAAAGAAAATGTCAATCTGGATGCCCTTTTAGAACGTGATCCGAGCTTTTCCAAACCGGAATTTCTGCTGCGCGCTTCCGATGTCTTTATCGCTTTGCAGCAGGCATGGACAGCCAAAGACTGGCGCGGCATTCGAGCATTTGAATCAAACAGTCTGTATGATCAACACGCTCGTCAATTACAGGTATACATTGATAAAGGACAAACCAATGTCGTGGAAGACATTTCCATCCTCAATACCAACTTTGATGCCTATGAAGAAGACCAGGAAAATTCCTATCTGAGCGTTATCCTAGAAGCCCGTTACCGCGATTACGTGATTGAAGATGAAAGCGGCGAAGTCATCAAGGGCGATAAGGAAAGCCGTTACACCATGACCTATCGTATGCAGTTCATGCGCAATCTCGAAGTGAAAACCGAAAAAGCGACGGAAACCAAGGTCACGCAATGCCCGAATTGCGGCGCTTCATTATCCATCAGTCAAAACGGCATTTGCGAATACTGTGGCGCAGAGGTGACCACGGGAGCGAATCAATGGGTGCTCACCGCCTTGCAGCCTCTGCAACAGCGTCGCTCCTAAGCCTCTACTCTATTGAGTTGCGTCGTTCATCGGGTACGCGGTCCGCAAGCCACATGAACACCAGCCCGAAGATAAAGAAAATCGCCAGCGTCGCTACAGCAATATTGATCGTGCCTCCGGCATATTTCACCATGGCAATGGCAAACGATCCTAAAAAGGATGCGCCTTTGGCAAAAATATCATAAATGCCGAAGTATTCACCGGCATGTTCCGGCGGAATGATTTTGGAGTAATACGAACGTGACAGTGCCTGAATCGCTCCCTGGAACATGCCGACGCCAAATGCCATAATGCCGAATTGCCACAGCGCCTGCAGACGAAGAGCATAAAGCGAAACCGCAAGGTAACCGCCAATGCAAACCATAATGAGATTTGCCGTCCGATAGGTTCTGGACAGACGAGCAAAGAATAGCGAAAAAGCAAAAGCTACTACTTGGGTTCCCAGCAATACAATCACTTGCCCCACGGTATCCAAGCCCAAATCCGTTCCAATATTGATGGCGTTGTTAATGATCGTCCCCACACCGTCAATATACATAAAGAATGCTAATAAAAACAGGAAGACTTTTCGCTCGTGACGGACAATGTCGATCAGGGTTTTTCCCACGGCAGAGAAACTCGAAAGCAGCGGAGGGGCTTCCTTTTTTACGTAATTCTTTTGTTCATAGGTCTTCAGCAGCGGAATAGTGACCGCAAACCACCAAATCGCAGTCACAACACAGCCGATGAGCCGGGCAATGCCAGGATCTAAAATGTGCAGCATCTCATCGGCAACATACGCCAATAAGGCAATCAGGAAGGGAATACAAGAACCGATGTACCCCCATGCGTATCCATGGGAAGAAACCTCATCCATTCGTTCCGGTGTCGTTACATCGACCAGCATGGAATCATAGAACGTGAGCGATGCCGAATACGCAATTTTCACAAAAATAAACAATAGCAAGAATAATAACCAGCTTGTCGTTACGCCGAAGAGCATACAGCCGATGGTGCCAATGGCTAACGAGGTGGTAAAGAAAGGTTTCTTATAGCGACGATAGTCAGCAATATTGCCAAAGACTGGACCAAGCAACGCAACAATGACGGTGACGATGGAAACACTCAACGCCCAATGCCCCGTCGCTTCATCGGAGGTCAATCCGCCGGGTTGTCCGGTAATCGCCAATACCTTGAACCAGATCGGAATCAGTGTGGTAGCAAGCATAGTAAATGCCGAATTTGCCACATCATAGAGTACCCAAGACAGTTCACCGGGTGTAAATTTCTTCTTTAATCCTTTCAGCATTGTGTTCCTCTCTCCCCTTACTCATTATGCGTAGTGTAGATCCAGTTCACCGGAAGGCGTTCGTACTTCTTCAAAATGCCGAGCAAAAAAAGCGTCCAATTCGCCTTCGTCCTGCAAAAAAGCAAGAAAGCCGGGCAACAATATCTTTGCGCGAACCAGCGCCTCTTCACGCAACGCATCCAAACGAATATTGGAAGCGGAACAGCGCGGATCTTCTTCTTTATCCAAAAACAAATCCCCAAAATTGCCTTTTATGTGAAATAGAGACACCAGTCCTCGTATCAGCCCACGTTTTATGCCGGATGGCGAATAAAGCAGATGCAGCGTTTTTACCTGCCCCGTCAGCACTTCCTGCATGACATCCTTCGTTAACCCGAAAAAAGGAGCTATGCTTTCCGCCGCCTCTGCGTTTGCACAAAGCAGCGTCGAGCGGTCTTCCATAGTGGGCTCTTTGCCTTCCTTGCGCAGCAAATGCGCGTCATACTCCGCCTCGATTTTATTATGCGAGACGCCTGCACGCAGAACACGGGCTTCCACAAAAGTATGACAGGTCGCATCCAGCAGAAAATGCGTATAAAACCCCAATACATAAGCGAAACGCGCTTGCTTCTCCGCCTCGTTCTGCGTGCTCCGTAAAATATTTTTAGCTTTGGAAAAGAACACGCTGCCCGGTTGACGATGTATAGCCCCGCCCAGTCGGTTTATTTCATTCGCTTTCAACGGATGATAATAAAACAACAAATCCGGTCCATGCACTCCAAAGTTGTACACGTCACGGTGGGCATCCACACAAGACTGCCATTCATGCGGAAGCAAGTCGCGCACAGCTTGCCCAAAGGCATAGTGTGTATAGGTTGTCGGCATGATTCCCCCTTTTTTTCTTCTGTCTTCCGTTCTCATTCTACCAAAGACTGCGCTCGCTCACCACGGTACAAAAAAAGAGACTCCAAACGGAATCTCTTTCTCGGAAAATAGAAATTGTAATAGTTAGCGCTTCGAGAACTGCGGACTCTTGCGTGCTTTTTTGAGACCGTATTTGTAGCGTTCTTTCTTGCGCGCATCGCGTGTAAGGAAGCCTGCCTTCTTTAGGCTCGGACGCAGATTGGGGTCAAAGTCAAGCAGTGCACGGGCAACGCCCAAACGAATGGCACCTGCCTGACCGGTGAAACCGCCGCCTTTTACCGTAACGGCGACGTTAAAGCCCTCGCGCTGACCAACCAGCTCCAACGGCTGTGTGCAGATGTCGCGCAGGGTTTGATAATCAAAGTATTCTTCGAGGCTATAGCCATTAACAAGCACCTGTCCGTTTCCCGGAAGGAGTCGAACTCGTGCTACGGCCGATTTGCGACGGCCTGTTCCGCGATATTGCTGATCCATCGTATCCTCCTACTTAAAACGTTAACTCTTCCGGCATCTGGGCGGCATGTTTATGTTCCGGTCCCACGACCACCTTCAACTTACGGTACATCTGGCGTCCTAAGGTGTTATGCGGAAGCATACCGCGAACGGCGCGTTCCAAAATGCGTTCAGGATGTTTTTCCAGCATGTCCATGTAGGAGATGTCACGACGTCCACCGACAAATCCGGTGTGATGCTTGTACATCTTTTTGTGTTCTTTGTCATTCGTCAGACGCACTTTTTCAGCGTTAATGACAATAACATAGTCGCCCGTGTCCACGTTCGGCGTGAACGTCGGCTTGTGTTTTCCGCGAAGCACGGCAGCGATATTCGCCGCGAGGCGTCCGACCACCTGGTCTTTCGCATCGACGACATACCACTTGCGCTCCACCTCCAACGGTTTTGCTAAGGTTGTTTTCATCTTTTGCTCCTTTTCTTCCTGCTCTGTCCATTTTGACTCCGCCGATCAGAGAAGCGGGTTTTGTTGATTCGACAATTTTTGTTTCGCACATCGACGCTGCGAAGGAATTACCGAAGATCCGGGGCATAAAGATGCCCAAACAGATACCCGAATATTATATAGAGTGAGGCATGGGATGTCAAACGACGCCTGACGGAAATTTACGCTCTGCAAAAAACTTCTATATCCGATTCCCTATCTCATGATTTATGGTAAACTATGTTAGCTTTAACTAACTTAGGAGGGTTTATGCTTTCATCGGATCACACGCCCCTGGAGGGCTATATCGCGAACGAGTCAAAAATTTCGGCACAAACACTTCGTTCCGTTCATGCTGCGGTAGAATACATACTGCATAACCTGAACAAACCACTTACGTTGACCGATATTTCATCGCACGTTTTTATCAGTCGTGCTTATCTGAGCATCAGTTTTAAGCGCGTAATGGGAGAAAATATTAAAAAATATATCTATCGGAAACGAATGGAGCACGCCAAGCATCTCCTTCTCGCTACGGAAGAGAGTATACAGCGTATCGCCTTAGAATGCGGCTATTCTTCTCCTGCTTATTTCTCCGCTTCCTTTCGACGTTACTACCGGACAACGCCCAGAGCGTTTCGTCAGGAAGCGGAGCAGGATAAGCATTACGGGAGAACGCGATAGCGCTTCATATTCGCTAAAGCCGTTCCCACCGTCGAAGCATTATGCAAAAAAGCAGAGCCCGTGTTGGAAAGGATGCCGAAAAGCCCCAAACCAATTAATAGGCTGTTAAACGAAAGGATAAAACGATAATCCTGACGTGTTCGCTCCTGTAGCGCTCGTGCCAGAAGGATCAGATCCGCCAAGGACGAGAGATCATCTTTGCCAATGGCAATATCCGAAATCTCTCTTGCTAAATCTGCGCCTTTGTGCATGGAAATTCCGACATCCGCTTGTGAAAGCGCAACTGAATCGTTAATCCCGTCCCCTACCATGATGACGGTAGAGTCCTCCGCCTTAATCGTCTTTAGAAAATCCGCCTTCTCTTCGGGTAACACTTGAGAGCGATAGCCGGTCAAATGCAATTGTTCGGCGATATGCGCTGCGGCGTTTTCCGCGTCCCCTGTGAGCATATAGAAATTCTTTACCCCCAGTGTGCGAAGCTTCTGGATGGTCTTAGCCGCATCCGGTCGAATCGGATCGGTAATGCACAATACGCAAACCAACTTGCCGTCTACCGCTAAGTACAACAAAGAAGACGACTCTTTCAATCGATTAATCATTTCCTTGTTTTCTTCACTTAGTGAAACCGCTTCATCTTCCAGCACAAAATGTTCCGAACCGATAATCGCCCGTTTCCCGTTAATAGTGGAGGCAATGCCGTGCGCCACGATATACTCCGGATCAGAATGCATTTCTTCATGACGCAGGCCACGATCCTTAGCCGCTTGAACCACTGCCGCCGCAATGGAATGCGGAAAATGCTCTTCAAGACACGCCGCAATGCGCAAACTCTCGTCCTCGGAGTAAGGACCGAAAACAATAACCTTCTCCACCGTGGGCAAAGCCTGGGTTAAGGTGCCGGTCTTGTCGAAAACAATGGTATCCGCCTTTGCCAAGTTTTCCAGATATTTTCCGCCTTTTACTAATATTCCCTGTTCGCCAGCCTGACTCATCGCTTTCATAACAGCAATCGGAATGGTCAGACGTAAGGCACAAGAATAATCCACCATAAAGAACGCTTTAGCTCTCCACAGGCTTCTTGTTAAGGCAAATGTCAACAACGCGCCCAAAAAAGAGTACTTGACCAGCGAATCGGCAAGTTTTTCCGCTTCTTTTTGTTTGTTGGATTTATTTTTTTCGCTTTCTTCGATCCGCTCAATAATCTGCTGCAACCGCGATTCTGTTGAAATGGCTGAGGTTTGAATGCGCAATCTTCCTTCTTCAAGCACCGTTCCGGCAAAAACACCGGAACCGATTTCTTTCGCCACGGGAAGGCTTTCGCCCGTAAATGACGCTTGATTGACCATGCCTTGCCCTTCCACGACGACGCCATCGATCGGAATACGACTTCCCATCCCGACATCTACTACATCCCCCGGAAGAACGTGACTCAGGGGTTTCGCTACCAGCTCCTCGCCTTCCAAGACGTAAACACGGTCTACTCCCACCGCCAAACTGCGGGTTAAGTCCGCCCTGGTTTTTTTAATCGTCCAGTCTTCCAACTCCTCGCCGAGATGCAGAAGAAACATCGTAGAAGAGGCAGCCTTAAAATCTCTCGTTAACAACGAAATGCCAATCGCGGAAGCATCCAAGACAGCCACATCCAGCTTACCTTGGCGCAAAGATTGCCATCCGTTATACAGATAGGCTTTAGCACGATATAACGTCAGCGCAATGCGAATGGGCATGGGGACAAAAAACTTGTATAGAAGGCGCATTTGAAGCGCATCGCGCAGCAGATGGAAAAAGTCTCGCTCCGATACAGGCTCAAAATACAAGTCTTCCATCGTCACGTCCTGTAATCTCTCACGATCCAGTGTGAGAAAAAAACGGGCTATATTTTTGAGTGCCTGTTCTTCATATTCCACAACAGCGTTGCCGGTCAATGGGGAAATGGAACAACGCTTGACACCTGCCACACCTTCCGTAAGGTATTTAATTGCATTCGCCTCTTCGTAAGTCAACCCTTCCGCAAGATGAAAACGAGCTCTTCCGGGAAGACGATGAATAATGGATGCCTTCACCTTACTCTGCGCTTTCCTCAGTGCAATGCGCTTCAGCGGTCTCCTCAATGGTTTCGGCAATTTTCACGATATCACTATTTGCTTTGTCCGCTTCCTTTTCCGCTTGTGCCTGCGCTTGCTCTTCCGCTTTCTTCACTTTCGCTTCTGCGATAATGTCGCCGGTCTCTTCTCGCACTTTTTCAATCGTTTTATCCAAGCTCTCTTTTGCTTTTAGTCCGCCTGAAACAGCGCTTACCGCTAAAGAACGTACTTTTTTGGTTTTCCACAGCTTATCCGATACCAAACCAAGCAACACGCCTACACCCGTATAAATTAGTTTTTTCTTCATGTTTTCCTCTTTTCTAACCAAAGTCACCATAAACGCTTACTTTGCAAAAAACGCACCTGTTGCGTCTGAAAAAATGGTACCGTAGCCTGTTCCGTCGAACAAGACAAAACTATCAATTTATTTCTATCTTGTCCGCTCATTCATTGTTCTCTTCTGGAACCTTTTTCGCAAATAACAAAAAAAACGCGGAACCCGAAGGTTCCGCATAGTTCCTTTTCTGAAAAGCAAATCGATAAGCCGTGTTCTGTTTCTGAACATCATCTGTCTCATCGCCCTGTCACCAGGACGCTCAAGCGATTCGTCGAGCCGCAGCGAGCAACTGCCTATCGGCTCTGATCTTGCACCGAATGGGGTTTACAGGGCCAACCTGTCTCCAGGTTGCCGGTGAGCTCTTACCTCGCCTTTCCATCCTTACCATTTCTGGCGGTTTCTTTCTGTTGCACTATCCTTAGAGTCGCCTCCACCGGACGTTATCCGGCATTCTGCTCTGTGGTGCACGGACTTTCCTCGAATAGGGTTCTCTTCGCGATGTTCCGACTTACTTTTCATCGGCTTCATCTTACTGGAAATAGCGGAAACTTGCAAGAAACCACGACCGCAACGCAGAAGTGATTACTTGTTCAAATGTTTCACAAAATACAGCGTTCCGGCAATGAGAAAAACGATTTTGAGAAGGGAAAGAATCACGTTTAATACACCTAATTGCTCCATAGTTTTACTCCTTGTCCTGTAAATTCCTACTAAATGCCTTCCTTCGGCGAACATTCCTGTTTCGCCTTCTTCCAAAAATAGAATAGTACAACAACAGCTCCCGCTATAATAGCCATAAACAGCGGAATGGCACTGCTTGTCGTATAGGATTGATCCCCCTGTTTCAATAAGCGGAACGCCATCACATATTGAGTAAGATATAAGAGGAGTCCGCTGCCAACGAAGGTTTCCCAAGATAATACGGATTTTTCATGGCGATATCGATAGGATAACGCCACCGTCAACAGCCAAAAGACAAAACTGATTTTTTGTACTGCACCGCCGACATCCGCCACTGCAGAGGCATCTTTCAACGTCAGAAGATAACCATCTACCAAAACGAAAAATGCACTCAGAAAAAGCAGCGAAAGAAAACGCTTATCCCCTACTACGTTCCGATTGGTGCGAGAAAGATTCTTATCCTGTAAAAGAATCCTCCGAGCGGGCAATACAAGTGCAGCAAGGGATGCTACCCCCGTTAAAGCAAGGGCGAGAAGAAGAATGACCTTGCTCCAAAAAGTATCCATGATGCACCTCCTTGATATCTGATTCTTTACAAAAAACATGTAGATGCAACAAAAAAAACTAAACTCGTTACCACTCTATAATTAGTTGCAATCAATGGGATCCATCTCTGTTCGCCAAGGTTCTAAATTCCACTCCCTTTCAACAAGTTGATAAATGAAACGAGCGTGACAGTAAAACTGTTTTTTCATAACTGAAGTATTATCCCAACGCCAATCCCTATAAAAAGTTGCATAGACAGACATCCAAGCGTTGCTTTTATCCGTATCACTCCACGCCCATAGCTTTGGATGTAATGTTAGACAAACGCCATTGTCTCTTGTTTCAAAATACCCATCTTCAAAATAGTTGTAAAACAGATTTCGATAGTATTCCATATTCGGATCAACGCGAGCCATGACAATTGCAGATCCTGAAGTGATCTGTTGTTGCTCTTCTTTGCCTGACACATTTTTTGCGCTTGCATAAGTCATAACGCCGAAAATGAAAACGTTTGCTACCAATCCAACCAAAAACCTTCTAATCTGCTTCTTCATGTTTTCCTCCTTTTCCATCTTCTCTGTTTCAACTCCATTCTATCACAACATAATTTATTGTCAATTATAATGCTAAACGTTTTCTCATCACTTATGGAAATACCATGAACATTAACAAAAAAAACAAACGGAATCCGAAAATCCCGCTTGTTTGTCTTTTCAAAAAAATAAGCCCATAAGCTATTTTCTGTTTCTGTCATCTTCTCTCCTCGTTCCTTACTCCATCATATTATACACCCGACGATCGTGATACTCTTGCTGTTTTCCGTCGTTCCAGTTGCGTACCGGACGATAGTAGCCGGTAATGCGACTGTAGACTTCGGCTTCTTCGCCGCAGTGCGGACAGATGTGTTCTTCCCCGGGCAAATAGCCGTGATTGGGACATACGGAATACGTCGGAGAAATGGTGTAATACGGCAGATGGAAATTCTGCGCGATGGCGCGCACTAGGGACATCGCACTTTCCCAGTCCGGAAGCTTCTCACCTAAAAAGGTATGGAAAACCGTTCCGGAAGTATACAGCGTTTGCAATTCGTCTTGGGCTTTTAGCGCCTCAAACACGTCATCGGTGGCGCCCACCGGAAGGTGTGAGGAGTTTGTATAATACGGCGTGCCGTTTTCGTTCGCCGTCTTGATGTCCGGAAAATCTTCCTTGTCGTGCTTGGCAAATCGGTAGGTGGTCGATTCCGCCGGCGTGGCTTCCAAATTATAGAGATCGCCGTATTTTTCCTGATAGTCACTCAACCGTTCGCGCATATGAAGCAGCACTTCCTTGGCGAATTGACGTGTCTTGGGATCTTGCATATCTTTGCCCAGCCAAGTGGCATTCAGTCCCACTTCGTTCATGCCGATTAAACCAATGGTTGAAAAATGGTTCGTAAACGTGCCCAGATAACGCTTGGTATACGGATACAGCCCCACGTCTAACAGTTTGGTAATCACGTCGCGTTTGAGTTTCAAGGAGCGGGCGGACACATCCATCAGATAGTCCAAACGCTTGTAAAACTCCTCTTCGTCTTTTGCTAAATACGCGATACGAGGCAGGTTAATCGTGACCACGCCAACCGATCCTGTGGATTCGCCGGAGCCGAAGAATCCGCCGGCTTTTTTTCGTAGCTCACGCAAATCCAGCCGCAGGCGACAGCACATGCTGCGCACGTCAGAAGGATCCATATCCGAATTTACATAGTTAGAAAAATAGGGGGTTCCATATTTCGCTGTCATCTCAAACAACAGCTTGTTGTTCGTCGTCGGCGACCAGTCAAAATCGCGCGTAATCGAGTACGTCGGAATCGGATACTGGAAGCCGCGACCGTTGGCGTCGCCTTCAAGCATCACCTCAAGGAAGGCGCGATTCACGAGATCGGCTTCTTCCTGGCAATCGCCGTAGGTAAAATCCATGGTTTTTCCGCCCACGACGGCCGGCATATCCTTCAAATCGTCGGGAATGCGCCAGTCCAGCGTAATGTTGGAAAACGGAGCCTGTGTCCCCCAGCGGCTCGGCGTATTGACGCCATAGACAAAAGACTGCACGCACTGCTTAACTTCGTCTAAATCTAAGTGATCTACCTTGACGAAAGGCGCAAGGTACGTGTCAAACGAGGAGAATGCCTGCGCGCCTGCCCATTCATTTTGCATAATGCCCAGAAAATTTACCATCTGGTTACACAACGTCGAAAGGTGCTTTGCCGGCGCAGAAGTAATCTTTCCCGGTACGCCGCCGAGCCCTTCGTCAATGAGCTGCTTAAGGCTCCAGCCTGCGCAATAGCCGGTCAGCATGGAAAGGTCATGAATATGAATTGCCGCTGACTTATGCGCCTCCGCAATTTCTTTATCGTATACTTCGGAGAGCCAATAATTCGCCGTGATTGCGCCGGAATTGGAAAGAATAAGTCCGCCTACCGAATAGGTGACGGTCGAATTTTCTTTAACACGCCAATCGTTGATTTTCAGATAATCATCCACTAACTTTTTATAATCCAAAAGCGTGTCGTTCACACGACGCAATTTTTCGTGCTGCTGACGGTAAAGAATATAGGCTTTGGCGACATCGGGATAGCCACAATTGGACAGTACGCGCTCTACACTGTCTTGAATGACTTCCACCTCTAAAATGTCCTCTTTGGCTTGTTTTCCGGCATCCGCCGTAGCACGCAAAGCCAAAAGCTCTAACACATCGTCCGAAATGGGTGTGCCGGTGGACAGAAAAGCCTTTTGCATGGCATCCTGAATTTTCTTGATGCGATAGACAACATACGATCCATCGCGTTTCTTTACGGTGATCACGCTTTCCTCCTTATTTACTGTGTTTTCCTACGCTCCGGCGCAAAGTCAAAAGAACAGGGCATCGGCGATTTTCAGCACGCCCTATCGACCGGAACATGATAAAAACAGTGTAGCATGATCTTCCGTATTGCACAATATATAGTGTTAGATTCTTTTTCTTCCACCATATATGTGTAGTGTTTTAGTCGGGATTCGTTTCGGCTATTCTTTGCTATCCGCTGGTGAACGATCTCTTTCGGAAGACGAATTGCTGTTAACCTGCGGATGATTGTACATTTAGCCTCGAATTTCCACCTGTCGAATCGTTCGGCGTAAGATGGAAGCATACGTTTCCAGCGTTTTCCGGCTCGGCGTGCCGAGCGTAGCATCCGGCACAAATTCCGACACACGAAACGGCTGTAAAGCATAAAAATCGGCACCGGCAAGCCATTCCCCGATCACCTGAAAAGAATGAATATCATGAAAACGCGTGGTCACCGTGGTACGAAATTCCACACGGATATCCGCGCCAAATAAAAGATTGACACTGTCAACAATCCGCTGCATAGCAATATGCGAAAGACCGACGGTTTCCGCATAACGTGCGGGCTCATTTTTAATATCCATTGCCACCATATCAAGCAGTCCTTCATCAAGAAGCGCTTTCAAGCGATCCGGATACAGCCCGCTGGTGTCCAATTTTACGGCAAAGCCCATGGTGCGCACGGTGCGAATCACCTCCGCCAAATCGTCTCGTAGGAGCGGCTCGCCACCAGAGAAACACACGCCTTGCAAAAAGCCTGTCCGCAAGCGCAAAAAATCATACAGACCCTGTTCGTCCATGATGCCGGGCCGATTCACTTCCCAAATTTCGGCATTATGGCAATACGGACAACGCATCGTGCAGCCGCCCAAGAAGACAGTCGCCGCAGTGCGCCCGGGAAAATCCAAAAGAGATAATTTTTGCAAACCGTGTATGATCATGGGGTTCCTTCCCTAACAGGCATCTCCATGCCGTTGTCCACAAAACTGCGCAGATCACTTGCGCTATCCGATAGAAAAGATCTATGCCCGAAGCAGGCAAAGCGCCGCGTAAGAACCTCGCCAGGTTCCCAAGGTGTCTACGTCCACATATTGGGGAACAACCGACCAATGCGTATTGATACGCAGATAGACACGTCGCTGGTTCCCTTTTGACCAGACTTCCGCCCCATAAAAGGTCACGGTATGACGACGATACGGCGCAAAAGTAAAGCTGATGAGACCGGGACGGTATGCCCGTAATTCTTCAAGGAAAAGGTCTTGCAAAGCGTCGCGCGGAGATAGCACAAAAGTGGTACGTGCGTTTCCCGGATAACCGAAATGGTGCCAGGACCGACGGGCGAGTTCCGCCATGCGCCAAGGATACGTGCCGAAAACAGGAGTATAAATCCAACGCGCATGCGCCAAATCATGCACAACGGAAAATACTTCCTGCGGATCCGCAGGAAGTCGGGTAAATCCCTGACGGCGAAAACAACAAAAAACCGATGTTAACGCCGTCAGGGAGCAATGATTGGTATGGGAAAATTGACGCATCTGCAGCAACGGATACTCTGAAAGGAGAAGACGTTCCTGACAACACCATCCGGGACCTTCCTTTTGGAATATGTCCTCAGCCGGATCGATAATAGGCAGACGACCCGCGCGCTTTCCCTTGCGTTCAGTCAAGAAAACGGAAGACATTTAATCCGATGCGCTCATCTTTCTCGCGCTCCACCGTGCCGTCGAGAACACGAATAAACAATTCGCCCGTCGCAAAAATGCGTGCTTCGTTCAGATGACCGCCGAACGCATGACCTTCTTTATCTGCCGCTGTCAAATGAATGTGCGCATAGTACTTTCCGTCCATCGTCGTAATATTGCCATAGAGCATGGTAATTTCCGCCGGGAACGTAAAGTGGTTCTTATAATATTTCTGCTCGTTCACATCGTAGCAACCGACCGTAAAATCATCGATGGCGCCGATGCCACGCACCTCTGCCAAAGTTACGCTTTCTGCTGTGGCGACTTTCTCCAACTGTTCGTGGATTTCTTCTCCTCGTTGCAGACGACACACAATCGTATCGCCAAAACGTCTGTATTCCATGGCTCCTCCTTATTCTTTCGTTGGCTTCGTTTTGCTCCATTATACCCCACTACCTGGCTTTGTTCTGTTCGCAGCGGAGAATGAGGGTCAAGAAGAAGGTCTTCGCTATAACACCGGCAAGCAAAAAGCGGATGCCCCTTCCTCGTCGAAAGGAGCCATCCGCATTTCTCTGTATTACTACCGTTATTAAGCAATCGTGATGTCCTCAAAAAGATCCGGCAAAAGGGCTTGGAACTTCGGCAACAGAAGACGAACAATCTCACGAATTTGTGGGTGCGCTGCCTTGGAACCGCGCAGACGCAGGAAATGACGCCATTCACGCATATTCATCGTTACAACGATTTCCGTTTTTAAGCTGTTCGGCAGAATGCTTCGTGCCTCTTCCGGTGTCGCACCGGCTTCGATAAGAGCAAAGTAGCCTTTTTCAATGGAAGCCATCTGGTCCTTCCAAAGCGTGTAGCAGGCGTCTCCCTCATCCCAGAACAACGGCTTAATGAAGGTAAGTTCGTTTCCGAACTTGTCTTTCGTATAGTTGCAGTAGCGCGTGCTTTCTTGACTGTAGCTGGCAATGCGATGCCGAACAATTTCATGCGTAACGCCACGGTCACAGACGATTTTTACGGTCAATTTTTCGTGTTCAATCACACTCTCGTGTCCGCTTTGAACCAAACGGCGCAGAAACGGTCCTGCCGTATTTTCTTTGATATTGGCTTCGCTCTTATAACAAACGCGCCCTGCCGCTTCCATATTGCGAAGCATCTGATGAGAATCCGGATTGCCCAAAATTTCTACGGACGGGGGAATAATCTGCATCGTTTTCTCCTTCTCTGACTCAGTTCGCTTTACTCAGCCTCTTACAGTTCACGGCAGGAGAGTACGCGCACATCCCCTTTTGCTCTCTCTTGTGCCACACAGGAAGCGGTAAGCATGGCGATCATACGACCATCCAACGCCGGCTTTGCGGAGGTCTTTGCAGCAGCCGGGGCTTTCTTTGCCGGCTTTTTCGGCGCTTCTTCTTTGCCGCCCGGAATGTACTTGAGCAAACTGATGATGACCGTCAGCAAAATCAGAATGAAAAACACGATCAGCATCGAAAATACGCTGACGAAAAGGGCATCGCCCAAACCGAATGGATTCATTGTACGTCCTTTCTTTGTCTATGCACGATTTTTGTCAACCAATACCGGTCTTCGTGCATGGCTACCAAACCAACTGTTCACCGTTGCATCCGATGAGATGACTTTGTCATTTTATCTTATTTCCCTTCGGGAAGAAACATCTCGAAGCATTCTGCTCCGCTGCCGGAGGCAAGATGCGCCGCTACTGCCATGACCGCCACTTTTTCGAATGTTGCGGAACCGGCACTGGGCGTAGTAGCTACTTGCGTTGCTGCGGCAGCCGCAGCCGCTTTTTCTTGCTTAGCTTTTTCTTCCGCTGCCGCTTTTGCTTTTGCTGCGTCTTCTTCCGCCTTCCAGGCGCCGGTTAAGAAAGATTCAACCTGCTGCGGGAACAGAATATACGCGACAACTTCTTCTTCGGTTGCCTCGCGTCCAAGGGCTTTTTCTATCTTTTTCTTTTCGTCTTCGAAAACATACGGAAGATCATCGGGGTCGGTCGGTTTCTTCGGCTCAATGCCTTTTAGAATTTTAGCGACCACTTCCGGATTCTTTTCCGCCGGAGAACGTCCGTAAAAGCCCTGTACGTAATCTTTAATCTCTTTGGGTACCATTTTGTACGGCTCGCCAAACAGCACGTTCATCACCGCCTGCGTACCGACCATCTGCGAAAGTGGCGTTACCAGCGGCGGATAGCCCATGTCTTTGCGTACACGGGGCACTTCCTGAAGCACTTCGTTGAAGCGATCCCCTTTCTTCTGCCCTTCCAACTGACTCAACAGGTTCGAAAGCATACCACCCGGCACCTGGTAGGTCAGAATTTTGGGATTAGGCACCAAGGAACGGGCGCGCAAATCGCCGGAAGCAATGTACTTGGAGGCTAAGCGATCCGCAATTTCGTAGGCTTCGCTAAGGGCTTCCCGGTCAATATTCACTTCGCGGTTCGCCAGTTTGGCAACTTCCAGAAGCGTTTCGTCCGCCAAATGCGATGTTCCGCCGGAGAAGGGAGAAATGCAACCGTCCACAATATCCACACCGGCTTTCATAGCTTGCAACATGACTAGCGGCGTGGCGTTTCCGGTTGTATGCGTGTGCAAATCAATGGGCACGTCCAATGCGTCCTTTAACGCAGAAACCAATTCATATGCATTCTGCGGTGTGCAAATGCCTGCCATGTCTTTGATACAAATGGAATCGGCACCCATATCCACATATTCTTTGGCTAATTTTACATAATAGTCGTTGTTGTGTACCGGACTTACGGTATAGGCAATCGCTCCTTGCAAATGACCATTATGCTTTTTCACAAATTTGAACGCATTTTTGAGGTTGTTGGTGTCGTTGAGCGCATCAAAGCAACGGATCACATCGATGCCATTCTCCAGCGTCAAGCGAATAAAGCGTTCCAGCGTATCGTTGTCGTAATGACGATATCCGACGACGTTTTGTCCGCGCAGGAGCATCGAGAGTTTGGTATTCTTTGCTGCCTGACGAATCTCTCGGAGATTCTCCCATGCACTTTGGTGCAAGAAGCGGAACGCGGAATCGAAAGTAGCTCCTCCCCATACTTCGAGAGAATGAAATCCTACCTTATCCAATGCTTCCACCAGCGTAATGATGTCTTCGCGCTGCATACGGGTTGCCAGAAGCGACTGATTGCCGTCCCGAACCGTTAAATCCTGAATAAACACTTCGCTCATTTTTTGTCCTCTCTGTCCATCGCTATCGACCCACTGCACCTATTATAGTGGAAATAGAAGAAAAGGGAAAATGTTTGTTCGGCTTTTCATGAAGTCCTGTTATTCTCTTAACGACGGATAATTTTTGCCGTTCCTAAAGAAATAAGTATATAATATCTTTAGATTCCCCGAGTAAGGAGGTGCCCATATGCCCAATATCAAAACCAGTACGGATTTACGCAACAACTATAATGAAATTTCCTCTTTCTGCCATGAATCCGACGAGCCGCTGTTCATTACGAAAAACGGACGCGGCGATTTAGCGGTAATGAGCATTGATTTTTATAACCGGATGATGGGAAGATATGAGCTTTATCAACTGTTGGAGCAAAGCGAAGCCGATTTTGCGCAAAATCGTACCATGTCTTTTGAAAAGTCTCTAAAAAGCGTCAGGGAAGGCTTGGAAAATGGAACACTATGAAGTTCTCGTTTCCGAATCCTTTCATCGGGATCTGACCAACATCGTTTACTACCTTGTCCACCAATTGGATGCGCCCCTCGCCGCCTCCTCTTTTTTGACAAGTGTAGAGAAAACAGTGAAAAGCCTATCGTTTATGCCTTATCGATTTTCCCTCGTCAATGATCCGTATCTTCGTCATAAAGGCTATCGAAAATGCATAATCAAAAACTATCTTCTTTTCTACCAAATCCGGGAAGAAAGCAGGACGATAGCGATTCATCGTCTTCTTCATGCCAAACAAAACTGGCTACAAATATTATGATTTTTCTACCGATCTTTCCTTTTCGAAATAGTGAGAGGAGCTTTTTATGCGTTCCAAACGGATTGAATCGCTGTTAAAGGAATTTATGGCCTTGCCTACCGTAACTGGCACAGAAGACGAAAACTTGGCTTTGCCGTTTTATCGTCGCTTTTTTTCGTCGCTTCCCTATTTTCAGGAAAACGCGAAACAATGGGGAACTTTTCCCTGTCCGGATGATCGTCTTCATCGTGAAATTGCCTGGGGCTTGGTGCAGGGAAAAACGACGCGCACGGTCGTACTGATTCATCACATGGATGTAGTAGATAGTACGGCTTATGGCGATGCCAGGGCGCTCGCCTATCGTCCGGATGGCATCAAGTCGTTGCTTAAACAAGGCAAAATCTCTGTCGATCAGGACATTCGTTCCGATTTGGAGGGCGACACCTGGATTTTTGGGCGCGGCTCCTGCGATATGAAAGGGGGCGCCGCTATCGAGCTTGCTCTGTTGGAAGAAATGGCACAACAAGCACACGAAAATGCATTGCCCGAAGGCAGTTTGCTCGTCATCGGCGTGCCGGATGAAGAAACGGGCTCCGCCGGTATGCGCGCAGCCGTATCCCTTTTTGCGGAACTGGAAAAACAATTTGGTCTGCAATTTATTCTGATGATCGATGCCGAACCACATCATCGTCCTTCTCCGGAGACAAGGGTGATTCATGACGGCAGCATCGGAAAGATGATGCCCGTCGTGCTGGCGCGGGGAAAAAGTGTCCATTTAGGCGACGTCTATGCCGGTCTCAATCCGCTTCTTATGATGAGTGCTCTGGTGCAACAAACGGAGTTGTGGCAGGCCATGATCGAGCATCGCGGCAACGCCACCACGCCGGGTGCCACCTGGCTTTCCGTCCGCGACCGGCGAAAAGCCTATAACGTCTCTCTGCCGGAATTTGCCGGTGGCTATCTCAATGTGCTCACATTACAGCGCACGCCACAAGAAGTGTTGACCGCCCTTTGCCATGAAGCGGCACGGGCAGGCGCAAAAGCGCTAGCGGAACGCAAACAACACTATCGGGCATATCGCGAACAAACCCCGTTGGCTTTGGACGAACCCACCCCCTTACAGGTACAAGTACTAACCGTAGAAGAGCTGAAAACAGCGCTGCAAGAACAGAATGTTGACCTCGCAACGCTTGAAGCGCCAATTGCGAAAAAAGTAAAAAACGGCGATCTCGATTTTCGGGAAGGGGCGCTGCAACTGATGGATACCTATCTTCGCCATTGGCAAAGCGAGGATCCGTGCTTTTTAATCGGTTTGTCCGCGCCTTTCTATCCGCCGGTAAATAACTGCGACCTGTCGACACGAAAAACTACGGATGCACTCGTCGCCCATCTTTCCCATTTTGTGAAAAATCATTTTGGTCAAACTCTCTATGTCGATAATTATTTCCGCGGGATTTGTGATTTGTCCTATGCGATGTTTACCGCCGATCCAGCGACGATTTCTTTCGTGGAACAGAATGTCCTGTTCTGGAATCAGGGATACTCGATTCCGCTGGATCTCATCCGTCGTTACACCATGCCGGTCTTTAACATCGGACCTTGGGGAAAAGATCTGCACAATGTCGGCGAGCGGGTTCACCGTGAAGATTTGACCATAAAAACGCCCGCTCTGATGGAAGAAACCATCAAGCAGGCGTGGAGAAAACTATAGGGTTACAAAACTGCGAATCATCGCCTGAAAGCGTGTAGCCGCTTTTTTTCCTTCTTCAATGACTTCCTCTTCGCTGAGCTTTTCGGTGCCGACTCCGGCGGCAAGGTTGGTGGCTAAAGAAACGCCTACCAAACGAACACCCATGTGATGCGCGGCTATCGCCTCAATAACGGTGGACATGCCTGCCATGTCTGCGCCCATCGCCGATGCCATGCGAATTTCAGCCGGTGTTTCATACGCGGGACCCGTAAATTGGATGTAGACACCATCATGCAAATTGCAACCGGCTTTCTGTGCCGCACGATGCATCTTCTCACGTAATTGGGCATCATACACTTCACTCATATCCGGAAAGCGCACACCCCATTCGCTGACATTTTCACCGAGAAGCGGAGAAGGAACAAAGGACGAAATGTGATCCTTTAATAAACAAAAGTCCCCCACATGATACGTATTGTTGATCGCACCTGCCGCGTTCGTCAAAATGAGGGCGTCTATTCCCAGTGATGCCATCAGACGAATGGGCAATACGCAATCCGAAACCGGATACCCCTCATAAAGATGAATGCGCCCCTGCATCATCACGGTCGGAACGCCTTCAAAACGTCCAAAAACAAAGCGTCCAACATGACCGGGCGCTGTCGATGTCGGAAAACCATCAATTTCCGCATAAGGAACATAGACAGGATTTTCCATCTTTTCTGCCAAATCGCCCAAACCGGATCCCAAGACAATTCCTATGCGCGGCAATTCGGTTACGCGGCGGCGCACTTGTTCTACACAATGGTTCACTTTTTCCTGTATGGCATTCATGATGTATCTTCCTTTCTTTCGGTTTCCCCATAGGGGAATCATCACATTTTTCTCAACTCTTTTTCCCAAAATCACGTATCATAAGTATAAGGGATAAGATTGACGTTCACCAGGCGAAAACGGTTTGTCCCGTATTCGCTCTGCTACAGATTGAACCAAGGTAAGGGGTGCTCATGAAACGAAGTGCTGCATTTGTTTTGCGCCATCGCATTGCCGTTCTCGTGCTGTTTGTTGTCCTCACGGCGCTGTCGGCCGTTGCTGCCACAAAAGTTCCGGTAAATTACGACATGGCGGATTATCTTCCTGCTCATGCGCCGTCGACAGAGGCGCTGCAGACGTTAAAAAAAGAGTTTTCTTTTGCCATGCCGAATGCCAGAGTTTCCTATCCGGTCGACTCGGTGCGCGAAGCCCTCGCAATCAAAGACAAATTACGTAAGGCGGATTGCGTGAATCAAGTGCTGTGGCTGGATGACATGGCGGATATTCACACGCCGACAGAACAGCTTGATGCAGATACAGTAAATACCTATCTGAACGACGGACGGGCATTGTTCCAGGTTTCTGCCGACACGGTTAAAGCGCGGGATTCCGTAGATTTTTTACGCTCCGTAAAAGAGGATTGTTGGATTTCAGGACAGCTAATGGAGCTGGCAAGTGCGCAGAACGCCGTCAATTCCGAAATTCAATCCATTACGCTCTTTATCGTTCCCATCGTTTTTGCCATTCTGCTCATCAGCACGTCCTCGTGGTTACAACCATTGTTATTTCTCCTAACCATCGGCGTAAGCGTACTGCTGAATCTTGGTACAAATCTCATGCTCGGCAGCGTATCATTCATTACCCAAGCGGTGGCAGGCGTCTTGCAATTAGCAGTGTCGATGGATTATGCCATCTTTTTGCTCAATCGATATAACATGAACCGAGCAGCCGGTATGGAAAATGAAGAAGCTATGGCTTCCGCCATGGTGCGTTCGTCGGTTGCCATTGCTTCTTCCGCCGCCACCACCTTCTTTGGTTTCCTGGCGCTGCTCTTTATGCAATTTCGCATCGGTGCCGACTTGGGAATCGTCATGGCAAAAGGAATCCTCTTCTCCTTTCTAACGGTACTGCTCTTCCTTCCCGCGCTCATTCTTGTGCTGCAGCGTCCGCTGGATCGCCTTTCACATCGTCCGCTGTTACCAGATTTCCAGCGCGTGGGAAAAATGATTTATCGCCGACGTTACCGTTTTGTTGTTCTGGTCGCTGTTCTTCTTGTTCCGGCATTTTTAGCCGCACAGAATAATGCTTTTCTTTATGGCATGGGAAGTTTTCCCCAGGGCAGCGCCGCCGAGCACGATTTGCAAGCCATAGACGAGCACTTTGGGGAACAACAGCAGATTTCTCTCTTAGTGCCACGAGGAGACCTGAAAAAAGAACAGAAGCTGCAGGATGCACTTGAAAAAATAGAACCGGTAGACACCGTTATGTCCTATGTTTCCATGGCGGATGCTGCTATTCCGCAGGAAGTAATCTCCGGAAAAGGACTTTCCCTCTTGGTCTCACCCAACTACAGTCACTTCATTCTCAATACCAGAATGGCACGAGAAGGAACCGTTGCTTTTGCCACGGTGGCAGAGATTCGTCAAGCTGCTAAAGCGTTATATGGCGATACGATACAAATGACCGGCTATCCCGTAGTAACGGACGATATGCGAGCAACCGTGCGTTCCGACAACATTATCGTCAACGGACTGGCGGTATTGACGATTGCCTTAACCATTGCCATCGCCTTCCGTTCGCTTTTCCTGCCGATTCTTCTCGTCATGACGATTGAAATTGCGATTTGGCTGAACCTTTCGGTGCCCTATTTCACCGGCTCCCCGCTAAGTTACATTGGATATCTCATCATCTCCACTGTACAGCTCGGTTCCACCGTAGATTACGCCATTCTCTATACAGAACACTATTGTGACCATCGCACGCGGCTCAACCGCCGTGAAACACTTGGCCTGGCAGCACGGGAGACGATCCCGTCTCTGCTTCCACCCGCGCTCATCTTAACCTGCTCCGGACTGGTGCTCTATCTCACCTCATCGCTGACCATTGTCAGCGAACTTGGTGAAGTTCTCGCCCGTGGCGCTACACTGTCGCTGCTTATGGTTATTTTTGTCCTGCCGGGATTGCTTTTCGTCTTTGATCGACTTGTTGAACGTACGTCAATCGGTCGCCATTTTGTGACAGATCGTCAAAACACCTTTACGAAGGAGGAATTATGAATCAGTCTACGCACAACCCAAAACGCATTACGAGCCTTCTTCTTGCGGCAGCCTTGCTTACTACGCCGCTTTGTGTCCCGGTTTCCGCCGCTTCCGGAACAGCTCTTCAGGCAACGCTTCCAGCAGGAAAGCATAAAGCAGAGGTCGTCTACGCTTCCTTGGCGACCAACGGCGCGGTAAAAAACATCTACGTTGTGAATCGGTTTGAACCAAACGGTGAGCCGATGAAGGATTTCGGCGCATATAAATCCGTGAAAGAAATTTCTGTCGAAGGCGATCTGCAAACCGAACAGGGTGATGCTACGGCAGTAAAAACGGGAAAATCCGCATTCTTCTATCAGGGCGAACTTTCCGGACGTACACTCCCTTGGACGATTGCCCTGCGCTATACATTGGATGGTCGTCCGATCTCGGCAGAACAATTAGCAGGAAAATCCGGAAAATTCGGTTTGGAAATGACCATTACACCCGTCAAACAACCGGAAAACGGTAGCAAGGCACAGAACGAGGAAAGCTCCTCTTGGGCAGAACAGCTCATGCTACAGGCTTCTGTAACGCTTCCCCACGAGGTAGCCGAGCAAATCTCTGCGGAAGGCGGAACGTTGGTGCAAGTCGGCGGAGATCGACAAGCTAACTTTGTCGTTCTTCCCGGTAGCGAAGCCAAGACATTCTCTTTGCAAGCCGATGTCACCAATTTCCATCTTCCTGCCGTTACCATTGCCGGCATTCCTTTTTCCATGAATTTGGACAGTTTTTCGCTTCCCGATTTTTCCCAAGATCCGGATTTGCAAAAGCTGCAAGAAGGGACAAAAGCACTGAATGACGCAACTTTGCAGCTCTCCTCCGGTCTTTCTTCTGCGAATAAAGGTTATGACGAGCTATCTCTTGGCTTTGGTCGTCTTTCCGGCGCACTGGAAGCCTTAAAAGAATCCTCCGGCGACTTGGCGCAGGGAAGCACACAGTTTTTCGGTGGGCTCAGGACACTGCAAGAAAAGGGAAAAGCACTGCGCGAAGGGCTTAACACGAGCATAGAAGGTACCGACGCTCTTCAGAACGCCATGATGAAGGTGAATGAAGGCTGGAAGGGTTATGTAGAGGGCGTCAAACAGTATGTTTCCGGCACGAAACAAAGTGTTGGTGCTGTTACCCCACTTTCAAACGGAGCGAATCAGTTATTGGAAGGGGCGACACAAATGCGGGATACCCTGACCACACTCAGTGATGAAGGAGAAAAACTTCTCGGCTATTCCGGACAAATACAGGCGGCACTTACTCAACTAAATAACGCCCTATCCCAAGGGAGTACAGACCCGACAACTCCTGAGCCACAGCTGCCAACAGTCGATGAGTTGCAGCAGGCAAAAACGCGCGTAGCCGGTTCCTCGGCGCAACTCCAACAAGCAAAACACGCAGTGGATACGGTCTATTCCGCCTTTGGCGACCAGATTACCGCTCTTGAAAATGCACCACAGCCCGACGCAACACAAATTGTTCAGGCGGCAGGTTTATCCGCCGAAGCCATGGACAATCCGGACGTCCAAAAGCTCCTTGCCTACCAGGGAAAAACGGCAAAAGAGCAAATCGAGGCGCAACTGCAAGCGCTTCATGCGCTTTATGATACACCGGGTACAGACGGTCCGGCACCTTTATTGCAGCTCAAAACAGCAATGACCGAAACGGCACAACAAGCGGACGAGATGGAATCTGCGATGACCTTGGCAATAGAAAATTTGCAAAAACTCGTAGAAGCCATAAATGCATTTCGACAAAGCAGCGCACCGCTTACCGAAGGGGTGAAAAACCTAAATACACAATATACCGATTTCCATCAAGGGCTAACGCAATATACAAAAGGCATTCAAGAATTGAGCAAAGGCTTTGGCAAAACCAAAAATGTGAGCGGAGGAGAAACGACTGTTCCCCAAAAAGAAACATTTTATGACGGCTTACAGGGACTTGCCAACGGCTTAAAGCAATGGAAAGAAGGCAGTTCTGCTCTGTTGACGGGAGGAGATGCGTTAATCGCTCCCGAAACTACACAAGCATTGCTCAACGGACAGGAACAGGTAGCCGATGGTGTTACGCAGTTTACCGGTGGACTTGGACGACTGTTCGGAGGAATGAAAGCCTACAGTGATGGCGTTGACCAATTGGCAGAGAACAGCAGTACCTTGGAGAACGGTTTATCCCAATATCTCCATGGCGTGGGACAAACCTCAGACGGTGTTGCGCAGTGGCAAGAGGGCTTCTCTCGCTTCGGTTCCGGATTGGCATCCGCCGTCAGCGGCGCACAGCAATTGGCAGAGGGAACAGCGCAGTTTGCTGCACAAAGCGGCAACATGAACGATAAAATCGAAGAAAAGGTACAGTCGCTGATGAACGACATGAAGCCGAAGAAGGAAGAAATCACTTCCTTCGCGGATGCTCGTAATGGTAAGATTGCCCAAGTACAATTTGTCCTGATGACCGAAGAAATCCGCGTTCCGGAAGAACAAAAAAAAGAAGCACCTCGCACGGAAAAAACAGGCTTTTTAGATCGTTTGCGCAACCTATTTTCCCCGAAAACGAACTAAAAACAAGCAAAAGAAGGACTTCGCTAAAAGCGAAGTCCTTCTTTTGCTTCTAACCACTGTGCAGCCATGCCGACGCTTACTATCGCTGCCGTTTCCGCACGAAGAATACGCGGTCCGAGACCGGCAAAGAACAAGCCAGCTTCTGCCATCTGTGAAAACTCAGCCGGAGAAAAGCCTCCTTCTGGACCGACAAGCAACACGACCGCCTTTTCCGGAGCCATGCGCTTAAGCACATCGCTTAACGGCGGTGCTTTTTCTTCGTGACGTTCCTCCAGCACAATGGCTTGCCTGTCGTTTTTCTCACGAAGGCTGCTAAGTAAAGCAGGCAAAGAAAGAGGCTCCTGTAAAGTCGGAATACAATGACGCTCACACTGTTCCGCCGCTTCCTGCAAAATCCGCTTCCAGCGAACAAGACGGGTCGGTGTTGGTTCCGCCTCGTTCACCCGTTCCGTAATGAGGGGCAGGATAGCCGTAACTCCCAGCTCAGTCGCTTTTTGAAGCATCCATTCCCATTTTTCTTTTTTAATACGTGCAGCAGCCAAAATCAGCGGTGTGACAAGTTCCCGCTTTTCCTGCAGGCGTTCCACGCACTGCGCCACAATACTCTTTTTATTGACGATTAGTCGCGCGAGAAAAGGAATGCCTTGCCCGTCCACGATGCGCACCACCTCTCCCCCTCGTACACGAAGCACGCGACGAAGCTGACTTTCCATCTCGGCAGGAAAGACGACTTGTTGACCAAGAGCCAGCGGCTCAAGAAGAAAAAACTGCTGCATTACTTTTTCGATTCCCGAATATTATTGTCAAAATACGCCCGTAGACAGGTGAATGTCTCCGCTGAAATGGCATGTTCCACTTTACAGGCATCGTCTTCTGCAACCTCCGGCGATACGCCGACATGCAAAAACCAATCCTTCAACGTGCGGTGGCGCAAATCAATCTCTTCCCCGATGGCCCTTCCTGAGGAAGAAAGGGTCAGCGAACCATCTTCTTGCATGGTCACATGCCCTTCCTGTTCCAGCTTCTTCATTGCGTTGCTTACCGACGCACGGCTCAAATCGAGATGGTTGGCAACATCTATAGAACGCACAACCCCTACCTCACGCTCAAGCACAACAATGGCTTCGAGATAGTTTTCTTCCGAGTCATGTATATTATGCATAGTGCCTCCTCTGTACGGAAGGGAAAACCCTCCGTCCTTTTTATGTTTGCTACCAGTTTACCCTAACTGCGGCATTCTTCACGAAAAGCTTGTCGTTTTGCGTACTTTTCTTTACGAGTAACGCTTTATCCTCGTATTATCACTCTGTTTCTATGAGTGCTAATTTCTCTTGACATTAAAGTCAAAGATGGTATAATAAGGACAAGTTGAGAGCCTCTCAACGAACTAATGTGTATCGCTCCCATAGGGAGGAAAGGAGACCGTATGAAACTGGTACCGTATAGAACGACGCTGTCGCCCGGCTTAGATGTCATGAACAACATGATTGAGGATTTTTTCAAAGGCGGCATTGAGGACACCTTTTACGATTCGTTCCGAGTGGATGTAGAAAAAGAGGAAGATAAATACATTGTCACAGCGGATCTTCCCGGCATGACAAAAGAAAACGTGGATGTCGAAGTGGAAGAAGGCGTATTGACTATCTCCGTTCATCAGGAAGAGGAAAACCAAGAAACCGACAAAGAAAAGCATTTTCTGCACCGCGAGCGTCGCATAGTCAACAGCTCTCGCCGGATTCGTCTTGGCGACATTGATGAGGAATCCATCCATGCCGGTTTAGAAAACGGCGTCCTGCGCGTAGAGTTGCCCTTTGCACAGGAAGTGACGAAGAGAAAGTCCATCACGATTCAATAACGCTTCTCTTTTCCTGCGAAAAGAAACCTTATTTTGGAATAAAAAAGGAAGCTCGAAAAATTCGAGTTTCCTTTTTTATTGCCGCTTTCCAACCCGTTGTTTTTCCGTATCTGTCAAACGCGGCGCAGGCGCTTTCGTAGTGGCTGCCAGGCAAGGGCAAGCACAACAAGACAAATGAGAAAATCCGCTCCCAAAAATGCGCCGTTATATTGCAGACTGTAGACAAAACCGGCACCCATATTGGAAAGGGTGAATGCCTGTGCCAGTGATGCGCCTGCCTCTGTAAAGTCAATCGTAGAATAGAACACGCAGCCCGAAAGCACATGCATGGCAAGACGCAGAGCCACCGCAAGAATGAGCGAAGGCAAATGCGAAAAAAAACTATCGCTTTCCGAGGCGCGTTGCAATCCGGCAAAGCCGAGCATCATGTATGCCAATGGATAATCCAGCAACACCTGCAACGGATGCACGGTATAGCCCCCCAAAAGATAGTCCACCAATCCATAGACCAAACCGACCAAAAGCCCCTTTTTCCATCCCCAACGAATGGCAAAGAAAAGGATCGGCGCCATGGACGCTAAGGTGACACTTCCGCCCATCGGCATCTCAAAGAGTTTGATAAACGATAGAATCTTCGCTAAGGCAATCATCAACCCCGCTTCCGCCACCATGCGCGTCGAAATGCCGTTTTTGTTCGGCATGTTTACTGTTTGTTCCGCCATGTTTCCTCCTTGTTTTTTCGATTCCCTATTCCAACGCCTTAGCGTCATAGGAGAATCCCATACAGCCGTTCAATATCGGGAAAAGAAAAACGCCGCAGAGCGGCGTTACGGAATTCTTAATGAATTCACTCGAACTTCCCTCCGCTATCATTACATAGATCAGGTTTAGGGTTGGTTTTCACCTCTCAGCCGTAGCACCCCCAGTCGATATTGAATTAAGAATATTTTATCGGTATTTGATTCTTTCTGCAAGCTATGCCACTTTTCCTACTTCTCTCGCTTACCAAATGCCAACCGGAGGTCTCCAGAGGAAATCCACCCTTGTCGGCACATGAACCGATACACCGCATACGAAAGCAGCGCCGGAGCGAAAAAGTGCATTATCCCCATTTGCAACAGCACAGAGGGAGAATGCCCCATCACATCCAGCATCGCAAACTGACCAACCAATCCACTGGTGCCCA
>QWCB01000646.1_pt1 | contig 37738 bp, 37 predicted proteins | sample 1972511 | NCBI WGS metagenome assembly QWCB01 (sample SAMN09866719, study PRJNA288562) | Human gut metagenome isolate term5_stool, whole genome shotgun sequencing... | isolation source: gut | host: Homo sapiens | place: USA: California | reverse complement strand
GAGAGACACCGTCTCCTTCCCCCCCCCGCCGGCAACCCCGCCACTTTCTCGCCTTGATAGTTAGCTGCTGGATTTTTCCGCCGTTAATGCAGAGTCGCGGCTTTACTTCGCAGTTGCGTGACTAAGCACTGTTCAACCGCACGTAAGCAACGCCTTGTTGACATCCCATTCATTCCTCTATTCTATGTTCAATCGATTGAACATAGGAGGTAATCGAGTGTCTTCATCATCGAAGACGCCGCTGACTTTCACGGAACTCCCACCGGAGGAGTCACCCCGAATCGTGTACTTCTCCAGTGCTTCTGAAAACACTCACCGGTTCGTCCAAAAGCTGGCTCAACCAGCAGCACGCATCCCGTTACATCCGCGAAAAGACGGAATGATTCGCGTTCGCAGCCCATTTGTCCTGATCACACCGACTTATGGCGGCGGATGTCGGCGCCGCGCGGTGCCTAAGCAGGTCATCGCTTTTCTCAACGACGAAACCAACAGGAGTTTCATCCGCGGTGTCATCACCTCGGGCAACACAAATTTCGGCACCGACTTTTGCATAGCCGGAGCCATCATTTCTGCAAAATGCCAGGTCCCGGAGCTATACCACTACGAGTTACTGGGGACAGACCACGATGTGGAAAACGTCAAAGAGGGCCTGGAAAAATTCTGGAGGAGCGCTACTTCTTGAACATCTACAGCTATTCAACTACGCCACCGTCTTTTCGCAAGGACCCAGCTGCCCGCCTTCGGCCAATCAACTGGAACCGAGTGCACGATGACAAAGATCTCGAAGTGTGGAATCGCCTAACAGCAAATTTTTGGCTGCCCGAAAAAGTCCCACTGTCCAATGACCTTGCAGACTGGCGACGCCTCACCGATCTAGAACGCGAGCTGACCATGAAGGTCTTCACCGGACTGACCATGCTCGACACAGTCCAGGCGTCTGTCGGAGAGATTTCCCAAATTCAAGATGCCCGCACAGAACATGAAGAGGCCGTCTACACGAATATCGCTTTCATGCAAGCAGTGCATGCAAAGTCCTATTCTTCAGTATTTTCCACGCTGTCCAATACCCCTGACATCGACGCTGCCTACCAATGGGCAGTCGCCAATGACATCCTGCAGGCTCGGTCAAAAGCTGTGCTCAAACACTATTATGGCGACGTTCCGCTCAAGCGAAAGGCGGCAGCAACGCTTCTTTCGTCCTTCTCGCTCTACGCCGGCTTCTACCTCCCGCTGCACTTCGCATCACGAGGCATCCTGACCAACACCGCCGACATGGTGCGCCTGATTCTGCGCGACAAAGCTGTTCACGGCTATTACTCCGGCTACAAGTTCCAGCGAGGCGTAGAAACCTACGACAGCGCCACGCAAGCGCAGATGAAGGCTTTCGTCTTCGAGCTTCTCGACGAGCTATACCAGCTCGAACTAAGGTACTCCGAAGCCCTATACCAACCACTCGGGCTTTACGACGACGTTGCCAACTTCATTCGATACAACGCCAACAAAGCGCTCATGAACTTGGGTTACCCGCAGCGGTTTAACCATGATGAGACCGCATTCAAGCCCGAGATTCTCGCCGCCCTCACCCCGGGGTCAGATGAAAACCACGACTTTTTCTCCGGTTCTGGCTCCGCATATGTCATCGGAAAAGCCGAAGACACCGCAGATGAAGACTGGGATTTCTAAATCCACGTCTTTCCCCATACATCCTAAGAAAGGAACATTCGCATGACTGCACAGATTTCTATCCTGGTAGGAAGCTTGCGTCGAGCCTCCTATGCACGAAAGATTGCACTCAAGGCAGCCACGTACTTCCCCGATGACTTCAAAGTCGACATCGTCGAGATTCGTGACCTCCCTCTCTACAACTTCGACTACGACGACCCCGCAGTGTCCGATATTGCGACTCCCGCGGAATACACCAGTTTCCGGGAAACCATTAAAGCCAGCGATGGCATCCTATTTGTCACCCCAGAAAACAACCGCACAATTCCTGCAGCTCTGAAGAATGCCGTTGACATCGGATCTAAGCCCAACGGTGATGTGGCATGGAAGAACCTGCCCGCGGGAATTATCAGCCACTCCGTCGGCCGTATGGGCGGTTATAGCTCTCAGAAGAACTTGCGACTCGCGCTGTCGTACTTCGACATGCCGATGCTCGGTCAGCCAGAGGTCTTCCTGGGACAATCGCCAACACTCATTGACGAACAAGGAGAATTCACGTCGTCAAGCACTGAGGACTTTGTTCGCGACTACATCAACAGATTTGCAGACCTAGTTCGCGAGCAGAGCCCACGCCACTAACTGAAATCCCCTAATCAGCGCAGCGTTACTGGGGATATCGCCGTATGAAGATTCTTCACTGACTAGGATCAAACGCTGCGTTCTCTGCGCGGTTAGGCGCTCGTCGTTAGGCTCATTTTCATGACTGTTTCTATCTCGGCCGTGATCGCGCTTAACGACGACCCCCGCGCCGCTGCGCGGTTTTACGCCGAAGGTTTTCACTCCAACATCAAGCCCAACTCCACCACGCTCACCATCGGCGGGATGGACTTTGAACTCATTGAGAACGGGAACCGCCGATTAACCCCCGCTGTGTCTTTTATGGTGCGATTTGCCCCTGGTCAGGAAAACCAGCTGCGCAGACTGTGGGAGCATCTGATGGCGGGTGATGAAACCATCAGCGGTGGTGCTACGCTCATGCCCCTGACCAGCTACGATTTCTCGCCGCTCTTTGGCTGGTTGGTCGACGGCAATGGGGTCAACTGGCAACTGATGATTGATTCCTTAACCAGCGGGGCTGCAAGCACGGACGCTGCCGCAAAGACAGCGAATCCCGCCGTTATTCCCTACTTCATGTGGACAGGCGACGAACCACAGGCTGCCGCCGCCACCGAGGTATACAACCGGCTTTTCGGGTCAGGGAATTTCATGACGCTCGACTCGCCGGGCATGCACAATTTCACCTTCGGCGACGGTGTGGCGATGCGCCTCTCCAGCGATTCGGCCGAAGAGGTCGAAAGCGCCTGCCAAGCGCTTGGCCTAACAGGCGCTGAGGTTGCCGAGGGCACGGAAGCCGTCGTCAAGCCTGACCGATTCGGCGTGTACTGGACGCTCTAGCGTTACTTACGGGTCAACGCGATTGCCGCGCCGACGACGGCTAACAGAACTGCACCAATAGAGAACCACATCATGTTGGAAGAGCCGTCATCCTCGTTTTCTTCGGTGCCCTTCGGATTCTGCTGGCTACTAGTCGGGGCCTCGCTACTTGGCGACTTGTGCGCGACCTGTTCAAAAGCTGGGCCCGGAATCTTCTCGCCGACCAACTCCGTGGTCAGCTGGTAAGTCACCGGGACGTTTTGAACACCCGCGACATCGTGGGATTGACCGGCACCCCAGCTGTTGTTGAAGAAGACAACGATGTACTGGTCGCCATCCAACCAGGCTCTTTCAGCCTCGTAATCGCCCGACTTTTCACTATCTTCGCCGATCCGATTGCGATAGTTAATCCGGGCCGAGTTACCAAATGTAGTCTCTTCACCGATCTGGTGTTCATTGGCCGGACGGTTTTCCTCGCTGCCGGCGAGCTGGCGTGCCGAGTTCAGCGTCTTGATATCCAGGCCGGAGATCTGTGCAAGCTTGTCCGCTTCTGGGGCGTCAATGAGTTTGACGGCGCCGCGGAGCTGCTGCCCATACTCGGACTTGATCTTGTACACGTGCGTCTCACCAGGAACAATGTCGGCCGTGACGCTGCTGATGTTGTCGGCAGTAAGTTCCGTGGCGTCATCGAACCACGAACCTGGGGTGACCTTCTTAGCCTGATCTGCTTCCGGTGTCGCGGGCGGAGGGTTCAAGCTCTCCTTGTCGGACGGGAACGCCTCCGGCACATCAATCAGGTTTTCGTTGGCGAAACGCTTGATGGTTACTTCTGCAGGAATGTCCTGACCTTCGAAGGGGCCGCCCTTTCGGGCCACGGAGAACACCATATTGCCCGACTTACAGTCCCCCTCCGCTCCTCCGGACTGCTTGGTTGTTATCGATGCGAAAAAGGGGCCATTGGAGTCGATGATGCCATTGCCGAAATCATTGGCAAGGAAGCAACTGCTGTCGTCCAAATGCATAGTGAGCGCGAAGTTACGAACATCTAGGTCCATCAACGTCGCGCCTGACGACGCTCCCGGCACGGTAGCCGCACTAATTGCAAGCCGCTCTCCCTCAGCAACCGGGACGGAGAAGTACTCAGCACCGTCGCCTTCCTGATTACCGATGCTGCGCTCGGACTCAGGAGTCTTTTCCCGCAGCTTGGTCGAGAACGTTTCCACGTCGGCAGGCACCTTGGTAGCGCTCGTAGGAGCGTCGCCGCCCTGTATCTCTTGCGCGCTGGACTGCGCGGTGCGTGCGGTGCGGGTCGCCAGCGTCTTCATGGACTCAGCCAGCGAATCGGAGTCCTGGGCGTCCAGGTACTCACCGCCAGTGGCCTCAGCAATGCACTCCAGTTCAGCACGTGCACCTGCATCAACAAGGAAACCAACTGTGTTGATGACCAGGTCAATGCCCTGCTGCTTGAGTTCCTTGGCTACCTCGCACACCGGTGGCGGAGCACAGGTGTCCTCACCATCGGAGACCAACACAATCGAACGTTGCCCTTCTTTCGGCAACTCATCGGCAGCCTGACGCAGCGCAGGCCCCATCGGGGTGTGGCCGGAGGCTTGGACCTTTCCTACTTCAGCAGGAATCTTCGCCGAGTTACCCGCCTGCACGGGCAGCAGCGTGGTGATGTCCTGACAGCCAGCTTCCCGCTCCTCCGGCGAATTGCCAACTTCCGTGCCGTAGACCATGAACCCAATTTCGGAGTCCTCTGACACCGATCCCGCGAACTTACTCGTGGCAGTCTTCGCTGCCTCCATTCGGGTCTGGCCGCCCGCGTCGTCGGCAAGCATTGACCCTGAAGCATCCAGGATCACCATGGTTGGCGAGATAGTACTCGCGGCCTCTTGCGCCTGTGCACGCCCTGTTGTGATTCCCGCAAAAGAGCCTACGAGCACCAGCAGCATGGAGATGGTGAGCACGACCGCTGAGAGTTGTCTTCTTCTGATCATGTGGTCGGTTCCTTTTCTTCAAGCGTAAATCTTCAAGCGTAAAAAGAACGTTACATGACAAAAGTATGTCTGATTCTCAAGATAATGACTGGGCAGACCCCAAAAATTACGGGCGCCAAATATGATTACGGGCTGCAAATGTGAAACTGTATGAGTTTATGACACTTTCAGGCAATTTTTCAGGCCATTTTTGTCATAAACGCAGTCAGTAACTTGCATCGCCCTGCCGCCGCTGACATAAACGCAGTCAGTAACTCGCATTGGGATAAGTAGCAAAAGATGCCCACCGGTCGACCCGCCGAACGCGCATACTTTTTGTCTATTAACCAGCTCCCCCTAGCGGGACTCCAACCACGCCACAATGTCGGAGTAGACCTCTTCCTTATTCAACTCGTTGAGAATCTCATGGCGACCATCCGGATAGACCTTAAAGCGCACGTCCTTCTTGCCCGCGTTCAGGTATTTGCCCACGACCTCAGTCACACAGGCAGCGCCACCCGCCGGATCAACGGCACCGGAAACCACGAAAAGCGGCAGCTCATCAGGCGCTTTCTCATAGGCTTCAGGCGAGTTCGCGTAGTGCGTGCCGACGAGAAGGTCGCGGAAAAAGGCATTGGTGGGAACGAAACCACACTTGTCGTCCGCAATATAAGCATCGACAATCTTGTGGTCGCGGGTGAGCCAATCAAACTTAGTGCGGCGCTCAAAGTCCTTGTTGTAATCAGCAAAGGTGAGAGTGTTGAGCAGCTTGCCCGGCGCGGTAGGACGAATCTTAGCCAGCAGGTTTGCCACCTTCATTCCCGCGTCGCCCTTAGCCCCTGGCCACGACACAGTGCCCATGATAATGACACCGGTGAGCCCCTCGCCGTACTTGGCGATGTAGTTACGAGTCAGAAGCGACCCCATGGAGTGGCCGAGAATATAGTGCTTGCTACCTGGGAATTCTGCATCAACGTACTGGCGCACCGCGTGGAGGTCTTCGAGAATCAGGTTCCAGCCACCGTAGTCAGCGAAGAAGCCCGGGATGCCAGCATCCGTCTTGGTCATACCGTGGCCGCGATGGTCGTGCGCGACGACGGCATAACCCTGGGATACGAGGTACTCGGCGAACTTGGCGTAGCGGTTGGCGTACTCGACCATGCCGTGGACAATCTGCACCACTCCCTTAGGAGTAATGGGCGCGCCCTTGTCATTTTCTGGAACCCAGCGCAGCACATTCAATGTGGCACCTGGGCGAGAAAGCGAAGTCCTAACAGCCGATGTCACGTCGGGCACCTTTCGAGTAGAGGTTTCGATGCTTATCGCTCATCGTACCGAGGAACTTGGCTGCTCACTGGTGCTTTCGTCAACAAACAAAGAAAAACTCTGCCACCAACGTGACAGAGTTTTTCAAGGGACCTTACGTCTTTACGTTTTTTCGTTTACGTGTTTCGCGCGTGACGCTCGCGAAGCTACAGAATCTCGCCCGGCTTGTAGGCCGCGGCCTCTGGGTACTTGTCCACGACAGCCTGCACACGTGCAACTACGCGGTCAACCTGGGATTCCGCGGCACCGATGAACGCATGGCGGTTCGCCAGAGCGTCGGCAAGCCCTGCGGCATCCAGCGGGAAACGCTCATCTGCAGCGAGACGTTCAGTGAGATTCTGCTCAGCACCCTTTTCGCGCATATCCAGTGCGGTGGCGACGGCGTGCTCCTTGATGATCTCGTGGGCTTCCTCGCGGCCCATACCAGCGCGAACGGCTGCCATGAGGATCTTGGTGGAAGCCAGGAACGGCAGGTAGCGCTCCAGCTCACGGTCGATCATGGCCGGGAATGCACCGAACTCGGACAGGACGGTGAGGAAGGTTTCGAACATGCCGTCCATGGCGAAGAAAGCATCCGGCAGTGCAACGCGGCGAACCACGGAGCAGGAAACGTCGCCTTCGTTCCACTGAGTACCGGCGTATTCGGAGAGCATGGTCATGTAACCACGCAGGATGACCTGGAAACCGTGGACGCGCTCACAGGAGCGGGCGTTCATCTTGTGCGGCATGGCGGAAGAGCCGACCTGGCCTTCCTTGAAGCCCTCGGTGACGGTCTCATTACCGGCCATCAGGCGGATGGTGGTGGCCAGCGACGCCGGGCCTGCGCCCAGCTCGACCAGTGCGGACAGAGCGTCGAAGTCGAGGGTGCGCGGGTAGACCTGACCAACGGAGTCAAAGACGCGGTCGAAGCCGAGGCCTTCAGCGATTTCGTTTTCGAGGGAGGCCAGTGCGGACTCATCACCGTCAAGCAGATCCAGCATGTCCTGGGCGGTACCCATCGGGCCCTTGATGCCACGCAGTGGGTAGCGGGAAATCAGGTCTTCTACGCGCTCGATGCCCAGCAGCATCTCGTCCGCAGCGGAGGCGAAGCGCTTGCCCAGAGTCGTTGCCTGCGCGGCGACGTTGTGGGAACGACCCGCCATGACCAGCGACTGGTACTCGGAGGCCTTCTCGGCAGTGCGGGCGGCAACGGCAACGGCCTTGTCACGCACGACCTTCAGCGACTGCAGAACCTGCAGCTGCTCGACGTTTTCAGTCAGGTCTCGTGAGGTCATTCCCTTGTGAATGTGCTCGGTGCCAGCCAGTTCACAGAACTCTTCAATGCGGGCCTTCACATCGTGGCGAGTAATACGCTCACGGGCGGCAATGGAGTCGAGGTCAACTTGGTCGATGACCTTTTCATACGCCTCGATAGTGCCCTCCGGAACCTCAATTCCGCGGGCGACCTGGGCCTTCAAAACTGCAATCCAGAGCTTGCGCTCGAGGATGATCTTGTACTCAGGGCTCCACAACTCCGCCAGAGTCGCAGAGGCGTATCGGTTAGCAAGGACGTTTGCAATCTTCTTTTTCTCAGCCACGCCCTCAAGTATTCCATGACCCCGGCATCCGCGGTTATCTAGGCCATGGATGACCACGCATTTCTTCCACGCCCTCGTTGAATTTGCGCATCAATCGCACGAACTCCGCGAGCTCCGAGTCTTCCCAGCCATGCGTAATGTCATCGACGGTATTCTTACGCGCCTCAATCTCCCGGTGCAGCAGCTCTAGCCCCTTGTCGGTCGCGCTATGCACCTTCGCGCTTGACGACGGCGCGGACCTCTTCGCGATATACCCCTGCCGCATGGCGGCGGCCAGCTGGCGATGCACTGTAGAAATGTCCAGCCCTAGTGCATCGGAGAGCTCGGCGACTGTCATATCCGGCTGTGCTTCCAGCCTAGCCAGCAGTGCTGCGGCGGAGCGATCCAACAGGATGTCCTTACGATGTGGTCGGTAGCCGCTGGAGCTCACCCGGGATAGCAGCATGTTCTCGTAAACGAGCGCGGCCAGGTCGTCGTTTCGCACGGTGGCAGTCAATCCTCTTGTCGCCTTTATGTCGGCCCTTTAATGGGCCTGCGGGATGTATCTGTTTGCTTAATTCCTCACCTATTCTAGCGTGCCGCGGACAGAGTTAATCCCACGGGAATGCATTTGCATCATACAAACCAATTGTTATAATTCGACCCCTAACTGCATTTTTGCACGATACAAATACCGGAAAGCAGTTTTGCCACAGCACTAATTCCACGATTGTTTTCAAACGAGAAAAGAGACCGTACTTTCAGCATGACAACGCATACGACCACACAGACCAGGCACAAACAGAACGAGCAGGACGAGCAGCGCGGACAAGACAAGCTCTTCTCCCCCGCCTTCATAATCAGCTGGCTGATTAACTTCAGCATGTACCTGGTGTTCTACCTTTCAATCACGGTCATGGCGCTCTACGCCGTCCAGCGCTTCTCCGCCTCCGACGCCGCCGGTGGCTTCGCCGCCAGTTCTTTCGTTGTCGGTGCCACCATCGCTCGCCTCTTCTCGGGCTACTTGGTGGACACCTTCGGTGGTCGCAAAATCATGCTCGGCTCGCTCACTGTCATCGTTGCAGCCTGCGCCGCCTATATTTGGGCCGCTTCCCTGCCGATCTTAATTACGATCCGCATCATCCACGGCCTGACCTACGCTTTCGCCTCCACCGCCGTGATGGCCGCCGCCCAGACCGCCATTCCCGCTTCGCGACGTGCAGAGGGCACCGGCTACATATCACTCGGCACCACTCTGGCCACGGCCATTGGTCCAGCTCTTGGCCTGGCTCTCATTGGCTCGGTCGGCTACAGCGTCCTCTTCGCCACCGCCCTCGGCCTGTCCGTTATAGGTCTGGTGCTGGCGCTAGTCCTCCCACAACACACCGAGCCCACCACCGTGGCAGACAAGGCCGAGGCCACCGAGGATTCGTCGGCAAGCGAGACGAAGCGCACATTTTCCTTCGATGACATCATGACGCCGAGAGTGGTGCCAATCGGCCTGTTCATGCTGCTCGTCGGCCTGGCGTATGCGGGCGTGATTACATTCCTGAACCGATACTCGCAGCTGAGCGGCCTGACTAGGGGCGCCAGCTTCTTCTTCATCGCCTATGCGGTGGCGATGATGGCGGCGCGTTTCTCACTGGGACGCCTACAAGATCGCCGCGGCGACAACCCCGTCATCGCCATCGGCCTGGTGTGCTTCACCATCTCACTGCTTGTTCTGGCTTTCGCTAGCGCTGACTGGCACGTTATCGCCGCCGGTGCGCTCTGCGGCCTGGGCTACGGCACGCTGATGCCGGCCTGCCAGACCATCTCTGTGCACCTGGCCCCGGCACACAAGTTGGGCACGGGCATCTCGACGCTGCTCTTGCTTGTCGACGCGGGCATCGGCCTCGGCCCAATCGTGCTTGGTTCGGTAGCCGCCACTATGGGCTTCGACAAGATGTACGCAGGCCTGGCGGTCGTGGTGGTTCTCGCGGCCGTCTTCTACTGGTTCGTGCATGGCCGCAAGCCTGTTGCGAGGCGCCATCGCGTGGATCTTTAGAACTAATTGGTGTGCAGTCACTTTTTACAGGTGAATATCGGACAAGGAACACCGATAGCAGTTATGTGTCGTGAGTCACCTATACTTTCCCCCATGACTGAATCATCCACACCACAGAGCATGATTTCGATTGCCGAGGTGAACAAGCACTACGGCGATTACCACGCTTTGCGCGACATCAACCTGGAAATCCCAGCTGGCCAGGTCGTAGTTATCCTCGGCCCCTCCGGCTCTGGTAAATCCACACTGTGCCGAACCATCAACCGCCTGGAAACCATCGACAGCGGCGAAATTCGCATCAACGGCAAGCTCCTTCCCGAAGAAGGTAAGGAACTCACCCGCCTGCGCGCTGAGGTCGGCATGGTCTTCCAGCAGTTCAACCTCTTCAGCCACATGACCATTCGCGACAATGTCACGTTGGCCCCACTGAAGGTCCGCAAGATCTCCAAAGCCGAGGCCCGCGAGCGTGCGGACAAGCTGCTCGCCCGTGTCGGCATTGCGGAACAGGCTGACAAGTACCCGGCGCAGCTCTCCGGCGGTCAGCAGCAGCGCGTCGCCATCGCACGCGCCCTGGCCATGGACCCGAAGGTCATGCTTTTCGACGAGCCCACCTCCGCGCTCGACCCGGAAATGATCAACGAGGTCCTCGATGTCATGACCGACCTGGCCAAGGGCGGCATGACCATGGTCTGTGTCACCCACGAGATGAGCTTCGCCCGCCGCGTGGCCGACCGCATCCTGTTCATGGCCGACGGTGCGATTGTCGAAGACACCGACCCGGAGACCTTCTTCACCAACCCGCAGAGCGATCGCGCCAAGGACTTCTTGGCCAAGATCGTCGGACACTAGGCGGGGCTGGTCACCATGAAGCTTTCACTATTACGAGGAGGCCGGGGACGCAGTCGCAACCAGGGCCGCCGAGGTGTCGTCGGCAAGCGAGTTGCGGCGGCTGTCGTAGCTGTTGCCACGACGATGAGCCTCGCGGCCTGCGGTAGCGGCGGACCCCGAAACCTGCTGGCCGATATCGAAGCCGGGCACGTGACGCTGGGTACGAAGTTTGACCAGCCGGGCCTCGGTGAGCGCACTCCGGACCGTGAGTTCGCGGGCGTCGACAACGATGTTTCCCGCTACGTCATTGAGTACATCGCCAACAAGAACGGTTGGGATGTGCCCGAGATGGAGTGGCGCGAGACCCCGTCCGCTCAGCGCGAGACGCTGATTAACAACGGCGAGGTCAACATGATCGCTGCCACCTACTCCATCAACGCTGGCCGCCTGGCTGCCGTCGACTTCGCCGGCCCGTACCTGGTCACGCACCAGGCACTGTTAGTGCGCGGTTCCGAGGGCATCCAGGGGCTTGACGACGTCGCCCCGGGCACTCGCCTGTGTTCTGTATCCGGCTCCACCCCAGCGCAGAAGGTCAAGGACGCTCTGCCGGAGGTACAGCTGCAGGAGTTCGATACCTACGCCGCGTGCGCGGAAGGTGTGAAGCAGGGTGTCGTCGATGCCCTGACCACCGATGCGACCATTCTCGCGGGCTTCGCCCAGCGCTACAAGGAGCGCTTCGGCGACGACTTCCGCGTGGTCGAGCTGCGCAACCCCGATGGTTCCTACTGGACCAATGAGTACTACGGCATCGGCCTGCCCAAGGGTGATGATGCCAGCCGTGAGGCCATCAATGAGGCGCTGGAGTCGCTGTACGACACCGGTGAGCTTCAGAAGATCCTGAAGAAGCATTTGGGCGACAAGTTCGAGCTCGACGACAAGCCGGCAATCGGCGATCTGTCGTTTGTAGAGAAGAAGTAGGAAGGGGTGCGAGCAAACAATGAATCCAGAACTATGGAGTGAAATGGGGCCGGAACTGCTTCCGGCTTTCTGGGTAACCATCAAACTGACGATTGCTTCGGCAATTGGTTCCCTGATTTTTGGCACGCTTCTCACCGCTATGCGCGTGAGCCCCGTGGGAATCCTGCGTACCCTGTCGACCTGGTACATCAACATTGTCCGCAATACCCCGCTGACGTTGATTGTGCTGCTGGCCTCGATGGGTCTCTACTACAACTTGGGGCTGCTGCTGGCTGCGGAGAATGACTCCTTCATTGTCAAGCAGAACTTCCGTCTCGCGGTGTTGGCGTTTGTTGCCTACACCTCGTGCTTCGTTGCGGAGTCCCTGCGCGCCGGTATTAATACTGTGCCGTTCGGGCAGGCCGAAGCCGCCCGCTCCCTGGGGCTTAGCTTCGGCCAGAGCTTCCGCTACATCATCTTCCCGCAGGCGTTCCGTGGCGCTATCGTGCCGCTCGGCAACACCCTGATCGCGCTGACCAAGAACACCACGATTGCCTCGGTAATCGGTGTGGCTGAAGCGTCGCTGCTGATGAAGACCATGACCGAAAACTACGCCAGCGATATCCTGATTATCTTCGGCATCATCGCTGTCGGCTTTATTATTCTGACTCTGCCGACCGGCCTGTTCTTCGGCTGGGCTGGCAAGCGATGGGCGGTGAAGCGCTAATGGCTACTCGCGCAACAGTTCTTTACGACGCGCCGGGCCCCAAGGCTCAGCGCTTCAACCGAACCCTCACCTGGATCGTGGCTGCAATCACCGTTGCGATCCTCGCCGGGGTCGGAATGAAACTGGCCGACAAGGGCCAGTTCGAGGCGAATAAGTGGTCGTTCTTCCTCGAATCCACCACTTGGACCACGTACATTCTGCCCGGCTTGGTCAGCACCATTATCGCGGCTGTGGTCTCTATTGTGTTGGCACTGGTTATTGGCGCTCTCCTGGGCGTCGGCAGGCTGAGCCCGGTCGCACCGGTGCGCTGGCTGTGCTCGGTGATTGTCGAGTTCTTCCGCGCCATTCCGGTGCTGGTGCTCATGCTGTTTGCCTACTCGGTGTTCGCGCTTTGGCAGCTGTTTCCGTCGAACTACCTCGGCTTTGCCGCCGTTGTGTTTGGCCTGACCATGTACAACGGCTCCGTCATTGGCGAGACACTGCGTTCCGGCATCGAGTCGCTGCCGAAGGGCCAGCGTGAGGCTGCGATTGCGCTGGGTCTCTCCCACCGCCAGACGATGGTCACTATTTTGCTGCCGCAGGCAGTCGCCGCCATGCTGCCGGCGATTATCTCGCAGATGGTCATTGCGCTGAAGGACTCCGCGCTGGGTTACATGATTGGCTACGTCGAGGTTGTCCGCTCTGGCCGCCAGCTTGGCGAGTACTACGGCGCCATGATTCCATCGCTGGTCGTCGTAGCAATCATTCTCATTGCCATCAACTTCGGCCTTGCCAACCTTGCTGAGCGCATCGAAAGCCAGCTCCGCGCCGGCCGCGCCCGCCGCAACATCATTGCGAAGGTCCCGCATCAGCCTGATGTCGGTGTCACCACCAAGGACCAGGCCAACGTGGATTGGCACGATGAGGACTACAAGGACCTCCGAGGCACCTACGAGTAAAGCTAATCACGGCTTAACGCCACACTTGCTTTACGACGAACACAGCGACGCCGCCCACGGAAACTGCTTATGGTTTCCGCCGGGCGGCGTTTTTGTTTGGCTACGGCCTTTGCCTTCGCTCCTATCGATGAGCTACTCACTGATGGCCACGCTACAGCGCAACGATAGGTGAATAGCGTGGCCACAAGTGCCGGGCACTACTGCGACCGTGCTCTACTACGACTCAGACTTCGTCCCCGACTCCTCTGGGCTCTCTGATTCCGACTTTTCGCCAGACGCAAACTCGCCTTCAACGACCACATCGGACTGAATAACCAGGCGCCCCTCTTCATCGTGGGTGTACTCAAAGCGCGGCAGCTCATTGCCCTCTTCGTCGTAGCCCGGCGCGGGTGCGGCTTCGTGCTTCTCCAACTTCTCTGGAGTATCGGTCTTCTCCCACTGGCGGGTAACCGGCTTGCGCACTGCCATGTGGTCATCACTCATGCCTTTGACCAAGGAGTACATCATCACAAAGTGGAGGAAGAAGAACGGTACACCGATAACAATCACGGCAGACTGCAGCGCTTCCAGTGCGGTTTCACCAGAAATCAGCAGCAGAGAAGCTGCCACAGCACCAATCATGACGCCCCACAGCACGCGGTAGAAGGTCGGAGCCTTGTTTTCCTCACCGGTAGACATCATGTCCATCACCATCGAAGCGGAGTCAATGGAGGTGACGAAGAAGATCATAATCACAAAGAGCGCAAACACACTGACAAGGGTTGCCAGTGGGTACTGCTCCAGCAGGATAAATAGAGCCGGCGAGGGATCCCCTCCTTCGACGACTGGTTCCGTCAGAATGCCCGGCTGCTCATTTTCCAGTTCGAAGCCAGCGCGGCCGAAGATAGAGAACCACATGATTGACACGATTGTCGGCAGTGCAATCACACCGGCAATGAACTGACGCACAGTACGGCCGCGGGAAATACGGGCGACGAACATGCCCACAAATGGCGACCAGCAGATTGTCCAGGCCCAGTAGAAGACCGTCCAGGCGCCCTGTTTCCAATTCGGGTTGACGTCGTAGGAGTCAGTCCAGAACATGATGCGAGGCAGCGCATCCAAGTAGACACCTGTCGTATCGACGGTCTGGCGCAGCAGCGTCAATGTCGGGCCCATGAGCAGCACGAAGACCATCAATGCCATGGCGGCCCAAATGTTCGCATTGGACAACACCTTAATACCTTTGTCCAGACCGCGGGCCACGGAAATCGAGGCAATCACAATAATGATGGCAATCAGAATGAGCTGCACCATCGAGCTTTCCGGGGTACCGATTACACGTGCAGCACCGGAGTTAATCTGCAGCGCACCCATGCCCACCGATACCGCGATACCGACGACGGTACCGATGATGGCGACGGCGTCGATAAGCTTGCCCGGCCATGAGTAGATGCGGGTACCGAGCAGCGGCGCGAAGATGGAGGAGACGCGCGGCGGCAGGTGACGCTTGTAAATGAAGTACCCCAGCGCGAGCCCCGGCAGCGCCATGATGACCCACATGTGAATACCCAGGTGGTAGATGGTAAATGCCATCGCAGTGTTCTGAGCTTCGCGGCTCATCGGCTCTTGACCGAACGGCGGGTTGTAAGCGTGGTTGAGCGGTTCAGCCACACCCCAGAACATCAGCATGGAGCCAGTACCACCGGCGAAGAGCATGCCGAACCACTCGGCGATGGTGTATTCGGGCTCTTCGTCATCATCGCCAAGCTGGATGCGTCCGTAGCGGGACACAAACAAGCCGATGAGGAAGATAAAGCTTGCCGAGACACCACCGATGAACAGCCAGCCCATGTTAGACGTAACCCAATCGGAAGCGGCCGAGTAGGCATCCCGAGCGGTATCCCCCAGCGCTATGGTCACTGCCACAAAGAGGACAATGAAACCCATCGCCGTCGTGAAGATCAACGGGTCGGTCGGCAGGTTCTTAAGAAAACCGCCCGACTTCTTTTCTTGCGTTTTTACTTGTGGCGTTTGTGTAGATCCCATTATCGGGGTCAGCGCCTTTCACTTCTAGATTGTTTGTCTCAGAAAAGACAGCTCGGAAGACACATTCCTCCCAAGTCGGTTATCTACGTTACAAAAGGAAGCCCAGTCATTCTCAATAACTAAGCCTTTGTTCTGTAATTGCGACTTTTTCCTTCGAGTTCACGCTGGTTTAACTGAACGTCAAAGTGGAAAACCTATCGTTCGACTCCATGCAGCTTTCCCGTCGCAGCGCTCTACGTTTAGGCGCATCCACCGCACTTGCCACTTCAGTCACGCTCGCTCATGCCTCTAGAGCTGCGGCTTCAGCTACACCGGGTTCGCCGTCACTGGCCTCCCCAGGGTTACTGCGTTCTCGGCCACAGCTCACCCACGGCGTTGCAAGTGGCGATATCCGCGGCGACGGCGCATTGATTTGGGCTCGCTCAGACCGCCCCGCCCATATGGTGGTTGAAACTGCTGCAACTGAGAGCTTCCAGAATGCCAAGGTATTCCGCAGTAACTCTCTGTTAACTCCAGACACTGACGGCACCGGACGTCTACGTGTCGTCGGTCTCGAACCGGGGCAGGAAATCTTCTATCGTGTCACGCTCGAAGAGGCAGATACTGGAATCTGCTCTGATCCCGTTATCGGCACCTTCCGTACTGCCCCAAACCGCGCATCCAACATCCGCCTGCACTGGTCCGGCGATGTCGCAGGTCAGGGTTGGGGAATTAACGACGAAATCGGTGGATACACCGGCTTTTCCACCATGATGGAGCGCAATCCAGACCTATTCATTCACTCAGGCGATACCTGCTATGCCGACGGTCCGCTGGATGAATCCGTCACGCTTTCCGACGGCACTGTGTGGCGCAACCATGTCACTCCGGCCAAATCCAAGGTTGCTGAAACCCTCGAAGAGTATCGTGGCCAGTACTCCTACAACCTCATGGACAAGAACTACTTGGCCTTCAATGCGCAGGTTCCGCAGCTAGTCCAGTGGGATGACCACGAAACAGTCAACAACTGGTACCCCAACGAAGTCCTAGACGACGATCGCTATACCGAGCGCGATGTCAACACCCTGGCCAAGCGTGCCTACCAGGCCTTCCATGAGTGGCAGCCAATTGATCAACAAATGGCTGTAGATGGGCGCGTCTACCGCAAGGTTTCCTACGGCCCGTTGCTAGACATATTCATTCTGGATATGCGCAGTTACAAGGGAGAAAACACTTCCAATAATCCGCGCTCGACAACCGAAGAACCAATCCTTGGCGAAAAGCAGACCAACTGGTTAATCGACTCCCTCAAGGACTCCCGCGCGACGTGGAAGATTGTTGCTAATGACCTACCGCTTGGAATCATCGTCCCCGACGGCGACGATGGTGACCAAGAAAGCGTATCCAATGGTGCCGCCGGTGCACCTGCAGGACGTGAACGTGAAATCGCCCGCCTGCTCAGCGCCATTAAAGATGTTTCAAATGTCGTCTGGCTCACCGCCGATGTGCACTACACCGCGGCTCACCACTACAGCCCAGAGCGCGCACAGTTCACCGACTTCGCACCCTTCTGGGAATTCGTCTCCGGTCCTCTCCACGCGGGCGCATTCGGCCCCAACGAAATGGATTCGACCTTCGGGCCGAAGGTGGAGTACGTCCACGCACCGGGTAAAGACAATGCCAACGCCGACCCCACACAGGACTTCCAGCACTTCGGCGAAGTCGATATCGACGGCGACTCACGCGAGATGACCGTCCGTCTGCTCACCACTCGTGGCACCGAGTTGTGGTCGACAACGCTGAAGCCGCAGGCGTAGGCACACTGTTCAACAGCGCGTGGCGGTAGCCACTAATTAGTGCGTTCCGCCACGCTTTACGACGGTCTCCTGCCCCGCAGCCTGCCAGGCCACAATGCCCCCGTCCAGATTGATGAGCTCCGGTATGGCGCCATCAGCCTCAATCTCGCTGGCCAACAGCTCAATTGCCTGTTGCGAGCGGGCACCCGAGTGGCAGTGAATCAGAACTCGTGGGTAGTTCGACTGGAGGTTCCGCTCAGCCCACGCTTCGCGAATCGCAGCCCACCCACGGCTGCGAATGTTGCCGAGTGGCACAAGCACAGATCCGGCAATGGCAGCCTCCGCGTGTTCTTCAGGCTCGCGTACATCGATGAGAGGCACACCCTCGGCAAGAAGCTCGTGCGCCGTGTTGGGGCCAATGCTGCGCATGCTCTGCGCCGGGGCCTCCTCATCCTCGGTCCACGAAGCTGCGCACACCTGCGCAATTTCGGTCAAGTCGGAAACGGGTTCGCGCTCCGGGTCGGCTGCAAAGGACAGTGGGCGGGTGGTTGCCTCCAGGGCGTCGATAAGCACGAGTTTGCCGACGGCGACCTTGCCGACACCAGTGAGCACCTTGATAGCTTCGACGACCATCATGGAGCCGATCTGTCCGACCATTGCGCCGAGGACACCGCCTGCGGCGCACGACGGCACGGAGCCGGGATCGGGGATGTCGGGGTAAAGATCGCGAAGCATGGGGCCGTGGCCAGGCCAGAAGACGGACAGTTGCCCTGCGAACTGCAGAATCGTGGCCCAGACCAGCGGCGTTCCGGTCAGCTCCGCGGCATCGGAGGACAGGTAGCGCGTGGCGAAGTTGTCCGCGCCGTCGAGCACTACATCGTGAGTGGCGAAGAGCTCCTCAGCATTGTCGACGCTTAACCTGCCGACGATTGCGGTCACCGATGCCTCGGAGTCAAGGCGCCGCACGGCATCCGCGGCAGATTCGGCCTTCGGGCGACCAATATCGGACTCACGGTGAATGACCTGGCGCTGAAGATTGGACTCGTCGACCACGTCATCGTCAATGATTGTGATATGCCCGACCCCTGCCCCGGCCAGGTATAACAGCGCAGGCGATCCCAAGCCACCAGCTCCGATAACGAGGACGCGGGAGGATCGCAAAGTTCGCTGCCCCTCGGCACCAAAGCCCGGCAGTGTTAGGTGCCGCGCGTACCGGCGCAGGTCGCGGTCCGAAAGATTGACACCCTGCTCCGCCATTACAGAGAATCCTGCTCGCGTGCGCCGCTGACGCGCTCAGTGATGATGCCCTCAAACGACGAGCTCGCCTGGGCCAGTCGACGCCGTGGAATGCGGCCGGACTCGCGAGCAGTCAGTCCTGCCTCAACGCCGAAGCGCATCGCCGTGGCCATGCCCACCGGATCATGTGCACGGGTCACTGCGGATGCCAACAGCACTGCATCGCAGCCAAGCTCCATCGCCTGCGCTGCCTCAGACGCGGTACCGATGCCCGCATCCAGGATGATGGGCACATTCGCGCGGTCCACAATCAGCTCGATGTTGTGTGGGTTAAGAATGCCCAGGCCAGTACCAATCGGCGAGCCCGCCGGCATGACAGCTGCACAGCCCAGATCCTCCAGCCGCTTGGCCAGCGCCGGATCGTCGTTGGTGTAGGCGAAAACGACGAAGTCGTCAGCTACCAACTGCTCCGCTGCCGCGACCAGCTCGACCGGGTCGGGCAGCAGCGTGTCCTCGTCGGCGATGACCTCGAGCTTCAGCAGGTTGGTTTCCAGCGCCTCGCGGGCCAACTGCGCAGTCAGCACCGCGTCACGAGCGGTATAGCACCCCGCAGTATTCGGCAGCGCCGCAATATTGTTGCGCTGCAAAATCTCAAAAACGTTCTGCTTCGTACCGGGCGTAAAGCGGCGCATCGCCACCGTAGTCAGCTCAGTGCCCGAAGCCACCAGCGCGCGCTCCAGCGTATCCATGCTGGTCGCACCGCCAGTTCCCATAATCAGACGGGAGTTCAACTCCAGTCCGCCAATGCGCAGCGGTTCGCGTGTAAGTCCGCTCGCCGTCCCGGTTTCATTTTCCTGCGCGGACATATTTGCTTGTGCGGAATTCTCGGTCATCTCTAGCCTCCCTGAACTGCTGTCACGATGTCGATTGCACCTGCCACGGGCGTGGTCGCCCACTTGGCACGCGGAATCACCGCACCATCCACGGCTACTGCAATCCCCAGGCGGGTACCGTTCGCGGCGGTGCCGTCGTCGTTAAGCGCGTGCCCCGTGTGCTTTGCGACGAGATCTGCGACCATCTCCCCCGCAGCCGGTGTGTAGCCTTCGCCATTGAGTGTTGTGGTGGACATAAGCGAGCCTCCTCTAGTCGCTGAAGCGGAATGGATCGACGGCGGAAAGAAGCGCTGGGTCGTTATCATTTTCTCGACCTGCGACGACATCGGCCGTGAGCTTGGAACCGATGGCCGTAAGCAGAATGCCGTGACGGAAGTAGCCGGTGGACACGGTCAGTCCTGGAGCCACGCGGCCAATCATGGGGACATCGTCCGGGGAACCCGGCCGGGCGCGGGCGGTCATCTCGTAGATTTCGCAGTCGAGAATGCCGGGCACTAGGCGGTATGCGTCGCGGAGTAGCTGGTGGACTCCTTCGGCGGAGACGCCGGTCAGGTCATCTTCACGCGAGGTAGCGCCGAGCACGACGGTGCCGTCAGCACGCGGGACGATATAAACCGGACGCCCCTGAACCACACCGCGAATAGTGCGGGTGACCAGCGGCTGCAGGCGCTCCGGTACACGCAGACGCAGCACATCCCCATAGACCGGGCGCAGTGGCAGATTCAGATTCTCCGGCAGACCGGTGATATCGGCAGTGTTCAACCCCGCGGCCAGAACGACCTCATCGGCGAGGTAATCATTTCCGTCCGCACCGCGCAGACCGATGGCGCGGCGGGGGTCGGCATCGGAAGCGTAGATAACCTCTTCCACGCGAGTGCGGATGACGCGGTCTCCTAGAATGGTCAGCAACGCCTCTGCGAGCAGACGCGGATTGACCTGGTGATCTCCCGGAATATCCACCGCACCAACACAGCCCGGCCCCAGTGCCGGTTCTGCCCGGCGCGCCTCGGTGGCGGTGATGCGGTTGATCTCCATGCCCATGTCATGCTGCAGCTCAACGAGCTCGCTGAGTGTCTGCCGGTCGGCAGCATCGCCCGCACAAACAAACGTGGAATTCTCGATGTAGCCGACATCGTGGCCCGATTCCTCGGCGATAGCCAGGGCAAAGTCGCGGTAGAGCTTGCCCGATTCCACCATCAGCGGATACAGCGTCGGCTGATCCCACACGACTTCGGCAACCGGCGCCAGCATGCCAGCCGCGGCGAAGGTTGCGCCGGAAACGGGCTCGGCATCGAGGACGGTCACATCGAATCCCTGGCGGAGTAGTCTCCATGCCGTCGCCAAGCCGATAATGCCCGCGCCTGCGATAACAACGCTTGACGACGTATCCCCTGTGCCGCCCTCACTTGTCGAGGCGGCACCCATAGCGGCAGCATTCACTGCCATTCCTCCCTCCGGCGGCATAACCCGCATCAGGTAAAAGCGGTCGGCGTTATTCGCCCTCTCAGCCAGCGGCATCTCATCGATACCGAGTACGGCTCCCGCGGAACGTGGTACTCCCCCCATCATATGACTTCGGGCTCTCCGTCACGACACCGCATCCTCAACCTCGCCTAACATGGGGACATGAACGCCTCATCAGCTGCCACTCGCACAACACGACGCGCCCTGCTTGCCGACGCCCGCCTGTACCTCTGCACCGACTCGCGCGCATCCCGCGGTGATCTGCGTGAATTCCTGCACGCCTGTTACGAAGGCGGCACCGACATCATCCAGCTGCGCGACAAGAAAGTCGACACCCGCGACGAGATTGCCGCTGTGGAGACCCTCGCCGAGGTCGCCGCTGAACACGGCAAGCTCTTCGCCGTCAATGACCGCGCCGACATTGCCGCGCTGACCGGCGCAGACATCCTGCATGTGGGTCAGGAAGACCTCACCACCGAGCAGGCCCGCCAGATCGTTGGCCCCGAGGTTCTCATCGGCCGATCCAACCGAAATCTGGACATGTTCGCCGCCTCGCTTGCCGACGATGGCATCGATTACGCGGTAATCGGCCCGGTGTATGCCACCCCGACGAAGCCCGACCGTCAACCCGTCGGAGTCGAGATGGTCCGTGAAGCTGCGGCACTCGTGCGGAGGGCGCGTGCACAGGGTTCAGCGGAGTCCCACCAGGATTCCGTGGCCGATATTGTGCGCCCACACGACCGCGGCGCAAGTGACCCGGTAAAGCCATGGTGGGCAATCGGCGGTATCAACGCCGAGACCGCCGGCGAAGTTATCGCCGCTGGCGCGGAGCGCATTGTGGTGGTTCGCGCACTAACCGAGGCAGCAAATCCGGAAGAGGCAGCGCGTGCTCTGCGCGCTGTGGTTTCACCAAGGAGCTAGGACGCTGTGAATATTAATTCACAACAAGACGACCTTCTGACTCAAGCTAAAGCGAATAGCAATGGCCGCGCTGCGGAAATTGTTGTCCACGACGGCCCGCTACGCCAGACTCTCATCGCACTGACTGAAGGAACTGAGCTTTCCGCCCATAACTCGCCGCCCGCAGCCTCGATGCTTGTTCTTGTTGGCGAAGTTGAAATCACCGGTGCCGATGAAACCACGATTTCCGAGGGCAATCTCAAAGTGCTCACCCACGTCAAGCATGGCGTGAAAGCTCTAACAGATTCCGTGTTTTTGCTGACCACGGTCACAGGCGTCGACGGAATCGACAGCCACGGCGACAAGTAGCAATCAGCGCCTACTCCCCGGCGAACGTCTCCAACTGCCGAATGGCACCGGAGACAATCAACAGGTCACCTGCGGTAATGCGGTCGTCGGCAAGCGCGGGGCGGAAGCGCTGACCGCGCTTTTGTACGGCGACGACCGTAATCGGTGCGCTCTGGTTAATCTCCGCCACCGTCTTATCCAGGCAATGGATTGGTGGGGCGACCTTACCGACTGCGTAGTCGCGATCGAACTCCAGGAAGTCCTGGACCTTGCCGCCGATTAGGTGCGCAATACGACGGCCGGTGTCGGCCTCCGGGCGAATGACATGGTGCACACCGATCTGGCCCAGAATCTTGGCGTGAGCCTGGTTATCGGCCTTTGCCCAAATCAGCGGCACATCCATGTCCACCAGTGCGGACGCGGTCAGCAACGACGCCTCGATATCACTGCCGATGGCAATGACCACACGTTCGGCTTCATCGACGCCGAGCTGCTTCAGTACTTCCGGCATGGTGGTGTCGGCGGTGACCACGTGGTCGAAGGTCGAGGACAGCTCCTGAACCACCTTTTCGCGATGGTCTACGCAGAGAACCTCGATACCGCCAGCGACCAGCTCCTCGCCGAGCGCCTGTCCGAAACGCCCCATGCCAAGGATTACAACAGGAGAAGAGCTGACTTGGTCGGCGAAATGCTCTGCAAAACCAGCAAACGGATTGAATTTCGAGTTAGCCAATGAAGGGCCTTTCTTCTGGATATTCGTAGATGCGCTGGCGTGGGCGGGCGGCCAAGGCCGTCGCCAAGGCGATTGGGCCAACACGTCCGGCGAACATCAGCACGATGAAGATTGCCTGTGCTGCCACCGGCAGGTCAGCGGTGATACCTGTGGAAAGGCCTACCGTGGCGAAGGCACTGACTACTTCAAAAAGGATTTGGTCAGTAGAAAACTGTGGCGCTAGGAAACTGACGGCGATTACTGCCAGAAAAACCTGGCCAATACCGAATGCAAGAACGACGAGGGCCTGACGCAGCACCTTTGGATTGAGGCGCCGCCGAGCCACGGACACGGAGGTGTCACCGCGAATCTCCGCGAGAACGGCGGCGAGAATGACTGCCGACGTCGTGATTTTCACGCCACCTGCAGTACCACCGGTGCCGCCGCCAATGAACATGAGGAAGTCAGTGCCCAGCAGTGTCGATGGGTGGAAGTCCGCGTAATCGAGCGCGTTGAACCCCGCGGTACGCGGGCTCACACTAGCGAAGAATGAGTTGAGTATCTTCTCCCCTGTAGTGAAACCAGACATGGCATTGGACCACTCACCAAATGCCACCATTATTGTGCCCAAAGCAATCAGCAGGATGGTGCCTTTGATAGTGAAGCGAGTAGTCAGAGACCAGCGTTTAGGTAACTGCCCTCGCGTGCAGACACTAAGCCACGCTTTCAGGTGCCGCCAAGCCTCGAGCAGAACAGAAAAACCCAGACCACCAACGATAAGAGAGAAGGCCAGCGGCAAGAGTATCCAGGCATCACTGTGGAACCCAATGACGTTGTCCGTATACAGAGCAAAACCGGCATTGTTGAAGCTTGAGATGGCATGGAACAAGCCCTCCCACGCAGCTCTCCCCCAGCCGTACCCATAACCTAGGTGGAACCGCAGCATAAGTGCCACTGCCACAACAAACTCCACCAACAGCGTGAAGCTAACGGCAGCACGGACAACCCATGAGATCTCGCCCATGTCCATACCGCGGCCCTCAACGCGCGCACCGGCACGGCGGTTAAGGCCGAGTCTTCCCGCAACGAAGAGGCCAAAAAGTGAAGCCAAGGTCATGAACCCAAGGCCACCCAGCTGAATCAACAGCATGATGACAACCTTGCCGAAGGTTGACCAATGGGTAGCCGTATCTACGGTGATCAGGCCGGTCAGGCTTGTTGCCGAGGTGGCTGTGAACAGAGCATCAGACAGCGCCGTGGGCAGGCACAGATTCCCAGGGCTCGGGGCACAGTGCCCCGTGGGGTGGCTATTGGCTGCCGAGATCGGCAGCATTAACAAAACCGTGCCAACGGTTATGAGGGCGACATAGCACCACACCACCAACGTCGTGGGACGAACTCCCCGACGTGATTTAGTGGTCTGCCGCGACAGCGTAATCACCATCGGAACGTTAGTCCTCGTGGCCAGCGGTGTCGAGGGGATCCGAGAATTCTGCCCCTTACGCGTACCCGACTAATAGGGGAACTACCCTACACCCCAGGCACAGTTGCGATATCCCGTACACATTTCGCGCCCAATCCCCGCCCCCACACCCCACCCGCTTTGGCTACTGCGGAAACCTTGAGTTATGGTCAGATTCATGATGACACCCCTGATGAACACACCCGCGCCGTGCGGCGCACAGTGGTGGTGGCTCGCTTAAGTCCGCGAGCAACGTCACGTCATCTCATTAATGTCGACGGCAAACCCGTCAAGTACGAGCTCGCAAGAAGATAAAACTGGCGGGCTCTTTTCTTTTGTCGGCTCGACGAAGAGAACCAGGGCCCGCTGAAATAAACAACAGCAACGAAAGGCCCCCTCAATGACTGATTACAACCCCAGCGCGGATGCCATCGCCAAGGCTTCAGCACCGACTGCAACTAGGGTGCCGTCGGCAAGCGTTAACGGCGCGGGCGAGGTGCGCGAAACCCTCTTACCTGCATTTTTCGGTCGCTTCGGCGGACAGGAAGTGCCGGAGTTCCTGCTACCAGCACTCGATGAGCTGGAAGCGGCTTACATCGAGGCGATGAGCAATCCGGAGTTCCAGCGCGAGCTGGAAGAACTACGTCGTGATTTCCTCGGCCGCGCGACCCCGCTGTTCGAATGCCGTCGTCTATCCACGCCGAACACGACGATTGTGCTGAAGCGCGAGGACTTGAACCACGGCGGCGCGCACAAGGGCAACAACGTGGTTGGCCAGGCACTGTTGGCAAAGCGCATGGGAAAAACCCGCCTCATTGCTGAGACGGGTGCAGGCCAGCACGGCACGGCCACCGCGATGGCCGCAGCGCTGCTGGGACTTGAGTGCGAGATTTACATGGGCGCGCACGATGTCGCCCGCCAGCACCCCAATGTCGAGCGCATGGAGCTCATGGGCGCGAAGGTCGTTCCCGTCACCACCGGCGAGGCCGGTTTGAAGGATGCTATTGACGAGGCACTGGTCGAGTGGAGCAAGACTCTCGACTCCACTTTCTACCTACTGGGCACCGCCGCCGGTCCGCACCCATTCCCCACTATCGTGCGTGAATTCCAGCAGGTCATCTCGGAGGAATCACGCGGTCAGATGGTCGAGCGTTACGGCAAGCTTCCCGACGCTGTGATCGCAGCCGTCGGTGGCGGCTCCAACGCCATCGGCGCATTTGCTAACTACATCGACGACTCCGATGTCGCCCTCATTGGTGTCGAGCCCGCAGGTGAGGGACTCGACACCGATCGTCACGGCGCGCCCATCAACGCGGGTAAGACTGGCGTCCTTCACGGCATGCGCTCATTTGTCATGCTTTCCGACGACGGCGAGGTGTTGCCATCGCACTCCATCTCGGCGGGCTTGGATTACCCGTCTGTTGGCCCGGAGCACGGCATGCTGAAGGAGAATGGCCGCGCCAGCTATGTCGGGATTACCGACGAGGAGGCGCTGGAAGCGTTCCAGCTGCTCAGCCGCATGGAGGGCATTATTCCGGCGATGGAATCCTCGCATGCGCTGGCGCAGGCCATTAAAATTGCGCGACTCCGTGAAACCGACCCTGCCGCTGGTAGCGAGCTCGGGCTGCCGGTTCACGAAGGCGATGAGCCTTTGCTGTTGCTCGTGAACCTGTCGGGTCGCGGTGATAAGGATATGGAGCAGGTCCGGGAGTTCCTGAACCAGTAGGAATAACCAGTAGGGATTGTTTCCCCACTAGCTGCCTAGCAGGAATCGGACCAAAGCTAATTCTTGTTAGGCAGCGCGGCGGTCGTCGGCGGCGATGCCCTGGTTCGGGTTCGCCTCCACGATGGCTTCGGCAAGCAGCGATGCCAGCGCATCCTGCTTAGATTCCTTGCCGTCCCGGAAAATCGGGGACACAGTATCCATAATCTCGTTGAATGCGTTCATCAGAGGTCACCTCTCTTAAGATCTCTTTGATCTTTATTGTTGGACTTCTCCAATCGATTCTTTGCGATTCCGCAGTTGAAACAATGTTTCATCGAACCGATTGGAACTTATGACTTGCAACCGTAGACCACAACACAAGGCCTGGCAAGCACTAAACTTTATTTTTAGTTAACCTTTTGTTAACTTTTGGACGTTTTTTAGCTCAATCGCTGCACCACAAACAGCGCCCCTCAGCGCCACCCCAAGCCTCGCTTCACCGCTCCCGACAACGGCTTCAAAAATCACGCTTTTACACAACCAAAAACAGGGCGCGGAAGCATCTTTCGGTCGGACATAAACTATCCCCACTAAAAGCGCTTGCAACCATCGTTGAACATGAGTTACACACCGCGCTCAATCGTCACCCCGTGCACAAATAGCCACCAGCTTCCCAGGGGCTTAACCCAGTGGCAATTAAAGAAAAAGAACCCCCTGCCAGCATAAATAGCCCACCGACAGAGCTTCCGACCGCCGAAAATACTACCGTGAAGGCCATCCCACCCCTCTATCAACTCATCCCTAGCCTCGCTGGATGTGACCGCAGCCACGAAGCCCTCAATCTGAGGCAGTTTTTCCGCCCTTACGGCGAACGAGCAGTCAGGAAAACAGAGCCCCAACGCCTCCCTCCCAAAACTGCCCCAACATCAGCCCAGCAAGCGGTTACCGACACAGGATTTAAAGCAGCGATTCGTCCACCGAGCCCCTACCTCAACCGACCTCAAAAACACCCCTGAAAGGGTGAGGTAAATCACATCAGAAACGTCGCTAACGGCCGCTTAACCACGACCAGTGAACACCCCAATACGCCGAATAGCCTCTTCCATCTCGGAAGTCTCACCGGCGAAGCAGAGGCGAACCCACTCATGGCCGTTCTCTGTGTCGAAGTCGATTCCAGGGGCAACGGCCACGCCCGTTGCAGCCAACAGTTCCCGAGCCCATGTCATGGAGTCGACGGAGTTCGGGTCGTCGTAAAGCCCTGCAATATTGGCATAGATATAGAAACCGCCGTCGGGCGGGGCGATATTACCGAGACCGACGCGGGGCAGCCCCTCGAGCAAAACGTCGCGGTTGCGTGCGTAACGCGTCACGTGCGAATTGAGCTCGGCAATGGACTCGGGGCTGAACGCTTCCACCGCCGCTGCCTGCGAAATTGCCGGTGGACAGACAGTGAGGTTGGCTTCGAGGCGATCAAGCGGCGCACGCAGCCACTTGGGAACGATTAGCCAGCCAACGCGCCAGCCGGTCATCGAGAAGTACTTACTGACACTGCCGACCACGACCGCCGCGTCGGAGAACTCGCGTGCAGACGCACACTGTCGGCCATAAGTAATGCCGTGATAAATCTCGTCGGAAATGAGCAGGCAATCGTGCTGCTCACACCACTTCGCAATGGCACGCAGCTCGTCGGCATCGATAATGGTGCCAGTGGGGTTGTCCGGGCTGGTGACAATCACGGCCTTGGGCACGCGCGGAAGTGCCTCCAGGTGTTGGGCGGTGAGTTGGAAACGAGTCTCAGGACCACAGTCAATCTCGACAATGTTGGCGCCGAGCGCCTGCAGCGTATTGCGGTATGCGGGATAGCCCGGGCGCGCGAGCACGATGTCGTCGCCAACATCGAGGGCTGCGAGGAAGAGCGCTACGAAACCGCCGGAAGAACCGGTAGTGATGACAACATCAGCGGCTTCCGTGGCCGTGCCGTAGTTTTCACGATGCCAGGCGGCGATGGTTGCACGCAGCTCAGGCGTGCCGACGGCCGCTGTGTAGCCCAGAACCTGATTTTCTAAATCAGCACGCGCACGGGCAATCGCGGCAGCCGGGGCCGCGGTCGCGGGCTGTCCCACGCAGAGGAATAGAGCGTCACCGTGAGTGCGCTGACGCTCCTGTGCGAGCGCGAGAACATCCATCACATGGAAGGGTGCGACCTCACAACGGCGGGATGCTAGGTCGCGCTGGGGCTGGGATGCCTGCGGTGACTGCGAGGAGTTTAACGGCTGCGGTGACTGCGACGACTTTGGCGACTGCGGAGATTCGGCGTGCATACCTTCATCTTTGCAGCCGCCGAGGCCACCCGGGAAATCCAGTTCATCCCGGGTGGGTGCACCAGTGAGGCATCCGAGTGCAGCCGGACCACCTCAAGCATTATTTAGATGGAAATACGGCCCTCAACTGCAGGTAGTGCAATGTCGGTGCGGTAGTGCGAGCCCTCGAGCTTAATGGTCTTGATGGTCTCGTACGCCTTGTCGCGGGCCTCTTCCAGCGTGTCACCAACGCCGATGACGTTGAGCACACGGCCACCAGCGGAGACCAGCTCACCCGCAGCATTGCGGGCAGTACCTGCGTGGAGAATGCCATCTGCCTCACGGCCAGGCTCTGCACCTTCAATGACATCACCCGTGCGCGTCGACACCGGGTAGCCTTCAGCGGCCAGCACAACAGTCAGAGCGTAACCATCACGCCAAGACAGCGGACCGAAGTCCGCCAATGTTCCGGTAGCAGCGGCGTTGAGCAGCTGCGCCACCGGGGACTCCAGCAGCGCCAGCACGGCCTGGGTCTCCGGGTCACCGAAACGGCAGTTGAACTCAATGACAGCCGGGCCGTCCTCGCCCCAGGCCAGACCTGCGTACAGCAGACCCTGGAACGGGCAACCGCGAGCGGCCATCTCACGAGCGACCGGCTCGCAGACCTCGGTGACAATGCGCTCAGTTGCGCCTTCCGGCAGCCAGGACAGCGGGCTGTAAGCACCCATGCCACCGGTGTTCGGCCCCTCGTCGTTATTACCGACGCGCTTGTGGTCCTGAGCCGGCAACAGCGGGACGACGATTTCGCCGTCGACCAGGCAGAACAGGGAAACTTCCGGGCCGTCCAGGAAGGACTCCAGCAGCACCGGGTTACCGGCGGCCAGAACAGCCTTTGCGTGTTCGAGAGCTTCAGCGCGGTCCTTAGTGACCACGACTCCCTTGCCAGCAGCCAGACCGTCATCCTTCACGACCCAGTTCGGGCCAAAGCGGTCAATGGCGGCCTCGATGTCTTCGTCGGAGGCCTCCGGCTGGATGGCCTCTGCCGAGGCGGTCTTTACCCCAGCTGCCTTCATGACGTCCTTAGCGAAAGCCTTGGACCCCTCAATCCGAGCTGCGTCAGCGTTCGGTCCGAAGACTGCGAAACCAGCGTCGCGCAGCGCGTCTGCCACACCCGCGACCAGCGGAACCTCAGGGCCAATAACAACCAAATCGGCCCCAATTTCCTTGGCCAGCGCAACAGCGCCAGCGGGGTCATCCACGACCAGTGGATGCATGGTTGCAATTTCACTCATACCCGCATTACCAGGGGCTACGTGAAGATCAGTAGCCTGCGGGTCCTTACTCATTGCGTACAACAGGGCGTGCTCACGGGCACCGGAGCCAATTACGAGGATGCGCATAGCAATCATCTTACTAATCAGCCCGGATAACTCTCATCGCACCCAACCCCTCAATCCGCTATTCGGGTTACCCTTGGCACATGAGCACAGTATTTACCAAAATCATCAACGGTGAACTCCCCGGTCGTTTTGTCTACCGCGATGACAAGGTCGTCGCATTTTTGACCATCGAGCCAATTGCGCCTGGTCATACGCTGGTCGTCCCTGTTGAAGAGGTGGACAAGTGGACGGACGCCTCGCCTGAGCTATGGGCCCACCTCAATGAGGTTGCCCAGAAGGTTGGTCAGGCTGTTGTCTCCGCTTTTGACGCTCCGCGTGCTGGCTACCTCATCGCCGGCTTCGAGGTTCCGCACACGCACATTCATATCTTCCCTGCCCACGATATGTCCGGGTACAACCTACAGTCGGTAGATCGCAATCCTTCCGCAGAGTCCATGGATGAGGCCGCCGCCAAGCTACGGAAGGCCCTCGGGACTGACGAAGACGGAAAGTTGGTGCGCTAATCGCCGCTTCAAACGAGGATTTTCGGGAAGAACAACTTCCGGTAGTCCCTGCCCCTGAAGCGCAGGAACCGGAGGCGCAACAACCGGCTGCAGCTGAAGGATCAGCATCGCTCCCCTATGCCATCTTCCGTCCGCTGCGCGGTGTTTTCGAAGATAACTGGGGAGCCAAAGTGTCCAAATCCCGGCCGTGGCCGGTCATCCTCCTGCATGGAACAGGCCAGGTCAAGGGCATTTGGGAGACCCTCGGCGGTCAGTTACGGGAGGATGGCTGGGCTGTCTTCGCGCCAGATTTTGGGCACCGTGCAACAGACCCCATCAATCAGTCCATCGACATGCTCGTGCCTTACATCAAGGCTGTCCTGCACGCCACTGACGCAAAGCACGCCGTTATCGTGGGGCACTCGCAAGGCGGCTTAATTGCCACCCTGCTTTCTCTGCGCATTTCCAAGTACATCAAGCATGTTGTCTGCCTTGCCGCGCCCAATCACGGCACCAATCTGGGCGGCATCGCTTCCAGTATCACTAAGATCCCCGGCACAAAGTCGCTGATGAGCAACTTTGTGCAGAGCTATTGGGGCGTTTCCGGTTTGGAACAGCTCACGGGTTCAAAGATGGTTTTGAACTCCAATTCCCACGATATCCTCGGTCCCGGTGTTACTTACACCTGCATTGCCACCAAGTATGACCAGCTCATTTCCCCTCCACAGTCCTGTTTCTTGGATGATGGTGACACAGGCATGGTCACCAATCTCTATGTGCAGGACACGTTCCCTCAAGCCATCGTTTTGCATGAGCAGATGGCGCACGATTGGCGCCCCCGCGCGCTTACTCGCGAGGCACTATTCAAGCTGGTAGGCGAGGATTTTGACCCAATCGAGCATGCGGAATAGACCGCTCCTAACGCGGATTTTCCCACCGACAGCCGCACATCCGTCCCTGCCAAATCCAAGTCCAGCGTCGGGGGACCTCAGAGACCCCGTTCCGGTTATCGCACTTCATGGCACGCTCGATAGTCCCGGCGCGTGGGCACCGCTTGCCGACGGACTCCGTGCCCGCGGCCGCCGAGTCTATGTACCGGCCTACGGAGACCGTGGCACTGCTGCCCTCGTAGATTCTGTCGCCGAAGTCGAGGCCTATATCAACGGAGTCTGCACTGAAACGAACTCGGACACGGTCGATATTGTGGCTCACTCGCAGGGTGGGCTACTGGCTTTCCTGCTGTTTACGCGTCTTGCAAACCATGAATGCGAGCGTTTTTCGTTTCGACGTGTCATCAGTGTGTCGGGCTCTGTCGGCGGTGTAAATCTGACTGAGATCTCCCGCATTTTGGGCTGGTGGAATGGGGCTCCTGCCCGCTGGCTAATGGGACAGGCTTTAGCCGATCAAATTGCGGTAGCGGCAGGACAATATGAACTTCCTGCAGCCAACACTGCCCCACACCTCCGAAGGCGCAAGGCAGCCACACCTGACTGGATTAATGTCATCAGCCACCATGACAACCTGGTCATTCCGTGGTCCGATACCGCGCAGAGCTTCCTGCCGGACAGTCGAGCTGTTTTGCTCGAAACCGAGCTGGAGGGCAGGTCTGTTGCGCATTGGAAGCAGCAAACAGACCCCGAAGTGATCGAACTGATCACTCGGCTATTGGCGTAGAGCTTCGACCTAGAACTTGGTCAGCGACTCGCGCGCGGTGACGACATCCGCAAGCAGCTGCTGCGCGGCTGGCGAGGGGTTATCGGAGGTGAGGGCCTCGATGACGACGTCGGGAAGCCCTGCGGCGCGGTAGTCGTCGACAGTGACATCGCCGTACTCGAGGACCCCGTGGAGCCATGCGACTGCACGCGACTCTGGTGAAATGCAGCGTCGTGCGGTGCGTTCCTGCTGGACGAGCACATCACGGTTTTCCACCCCGCGCATCCCCAGCCGTGCAAGAGTGCGAGCAGCAGAGATGAGGTTCTCACCGGCAACACAATCCTGCTGGTTCGGATTGGCCGGCGGCTTCTTACGACCACGACGGCGCACGTAGAGCTCCTGCTGACCAATACCGACCAGGGAGCCATCGCGGTTTCGGATTACAGAGGTGTATGGAACGACCGTCGAATAGCCACCTTCAGTTTCGGCCTTAAGCTTTTCGACCATCTCATCCGGCACCTCTACCTCAAGGTACGCACCATTCTTACCCGGCCGGATAAATTCAAACGACCCAGTTCGCGTCCACGCCTCGTACTTCTTGACATCCAGACGCTGCATAACCAGCGTGCCAAACAGCACATCCGTCATCGAAAACAGTGCACCGCCAAATGCCGCGCCATGCATATTCGCAGTCAGAGCGTTTAGGCGCAGCTCCAATCGCCCCTCAGACCAGTCATCCGCAATCTCAGTGATACGGATGCCGGTGCCAAACAGCGGCGGCCAAATGTTCAGCAAGAACTTTGCCTTAGCCGGGGACATCTCTTTCTCAGCAAGTTTGTACAGGGTGCGTCGCAGCGATGGACCAATAGACATAACTACTTACATTAGGTGTTGACCGGGCGAACGCGGGCATTATTGTCAGAAAACAAAAGTGTGTCAGCTTCAGCACATGCTTTACGACGGTTCCCGCGCCCCACCTTTTATTAAGACAGCGACTATTTCAGCGACTATTTAGGCAGCAAACCGTTCCGCCAGCGTATTGACGCGCAGAGTGAAGAAATCCCGCAATTCCGCGTAGCGGGAATAACCATAAATCCCGCGGTCAGCTGGGTCATCATATTCCCAGCGCTCAGTCTCTACATCTGGCGCGATGTAGTCCGAAACGTCGATTTTCCCCACAACAATGACCACATCCGCACTGTCTGCGAGAGACGGCGTGAGTTGATGAGGATCGCCATCGCACCGTGCCCCCACCTCACAGAGCGCACGCCGCGCGTCTTCATCCAGACCGCGGTCATCATCATCGATGCTGATACCTGCTGACAACACTGTCAGGCCTGGGGCAGCTTGCCGCAGCAGCCCTTCTAGTACGCGTGAGAGTCCCATGTTTGAACTACTGACAAAGAGCACCTCTGACATGGCTCTATCGTAGAATATTTTTCTCGGAGAAATCACCCCAGCTTGTGGGGTTTTCTGGAAGGTTTTGCAGAAAAATGCCAAAAGCGCCCATAGCGCAGGCCCTTCCCCGAGACCAGCCCTATCGACGCTTATGACTTAAGAACAAAGTCCACTTTACATGCGCATGTAACCCCTGTGAAGCGTGGGGCTAGAGTTGCAGATGTGAAAGCTCCGTGGCCTGTGATTTTCCGGCTGTCGGCGTTGCGCTGTCCTGCTGTCGGTGTTGCGCTGTCCTGCTGGCGGCGTTGCGCTGTCCTATCGATGCAATATTCACCTATCGATACGCAGCAGCGTGGCCATAAGTGAATAGCTCATCCATATGTTGACCGGGACTTCCGACAACGTGCGCATAAGTGAAAGAAAATTCCCCCGCCCCAGCCCCCGACAGGCATTTGCCCTTTAATCAGTCTTCAAACGCACCCTTTGTTCCCCGCCCGACCTCCTTAAACCGGATAAAATTGGCGGGGCCGATCGCTCGCGAATAGGAGAATCACCGTGACCGACTCTCGCGATATTAAACCTTTTGCATCCAACCGCGGCCCCAAAGTGACCTCCATCGGTGCCATCATCGGCGCAGCCGCAGTGGGCGGCCTGCTTCTCGGAGGTGTCGGTGCGGGCACCTGCTTGGCGGTCTTTGATTCGCCCGAGCGCTCTGACTACGTCATGCAGCCCGCGCAGCGTGAGGTGCAGGCTGACATCATGGACTCAGACGATGTGCTCACCCCGGAGGAAGAACAGCGCATGCTTCGCGATGTCTCCCGGATCGCCGCCCCTGACGTGGTCCAAGGGCTGCACTACATGGTCTTTGCCGAGAACAAGGAAAACGTTAATGACTCCGTAGAGGAGTACCTGCGCGATAACCACCAGGAGCTCATCGGCAAGGATAAGTTTGCTGATGGCCAGGTCTTCGTCGGCGTGGGCCTTGATCCGCGCCAAGCCTTCGTCTTCGCGGGTGAGGACGTGGCTGCTCAAATGAAGCTACGCAAGAATGACAGCCATCTGAAACAGTCCATCGAAGCAATTAAGCCGGGCGTGCGGGATGACAACATTCCTGCTGGCCTCTTTGCTGGCGCAGCGGCTGCAATCGACGTAGACCGTGCTGCGGATACTCAGTACGAGGGCGCAAAAGAGGACCGGATGGCGGCGGCCGTTGGCCTCGGGGTGGCGGGCCTGAGCGTTGGCGGCGCTGGTGTCGGCCTCGCCGGCGGTGTACGCCGCAGCCGGCAGAAGAAGACACAGCAGGCACGCGAGGACTGGGACTACGTGTCGCAGACCTACACCGATGTGGCGCAACGGCTAAGGGAGATTGATATTCGAGCGCACTCGCTCCAATCAGGGCTGGTGGATGAGCGCCTGCGCCAGGACTGGGAGGGTTTGCGCGATGACTTCCTAGCAATCGATAGCCAGGTTGGTTTCCTCATGTCGATTCCGGCGGATGCGCCAGATGAGCAATTCCGCTCACACTCCGAGCTCATCGCCAACGCGCGCCAACTGTGCGAGCGCGTGGAAACCGCTGAGGCCAATATTGAAAAGCTGCACCGCATTGAGAACGCTGATGCGGATGCTCGCCGCTATGAACTCTACGAGCTGGAGAAGGATCTGGCACAGGCAGGCTACTTGGCCGCAAGCATCGACTCGGCGCTTGAGCGCCACGCGAAGGAGTTGGAAGATGCCGCCACTGAATTATCCAAGGAACCACACCATCCGCAGTTCATGGAGCGCTACCTAGAACTCTTGGATCGCTCCGCGCTCTTGTCGGAGCACGTGCAGTCCCAGCTGCAGAAGCGCAATGAGGCCGACGAGCGCCCCGAGCGCACGCGCATCTACGACTCTGATTTCTTCGCTGGCTCTGGCTACCACGGCTACGTGCCCTTCTATGTCGTGAGCACCTGGGATAGCGATGCCACCACTGCCCGCGACAGCTCTTCCAGTAGCGGTGGCGTCAACAGCGGGTTTAGCTCAGGGTTTTCCGGTTCAGGCGGTTCTTCCAGCTTCTAAGCCGACTTACGGGACAGAGGGGATGCGGACGTTCTGTTAGACGATTTCACCCCTCACGCTACTTAACCCCTACATTTTCCCCTTTAAACCAAAGAACCCCAGGCCGGAAAACTTCCTGACCTGGAGTTTTGGAGCCGGAAACGGGACTCGAACCCGTAACCTACCGTTAGGGTACCCTGTAAAGGTTTGACCTATAATGCCATTTATGCCTGTCAAAGCCGTTTCTCGCGCCACACAGGGACACCTCCCCTACTAGTTTTTGAGGAAAGTCTTTGGGGAAGTGCGGAGTTTTCCGAAGTAGACCCGCAGCTGGACATACGCCACAGCCTGAGTACAAGACTTAACCGGCGGTGGCTACACGGTGTCGACTAGGGGCCACACACCCCTTGCCCCAGCAACCCCTGCCCGTCGCACCCCTACCCCCCCACGCATAAAAATGGACTGGGATTGCCCCCACCCCCTCAATTCCGGTTACTGCTCCTGCCACCCCACGTCGTCGGGTGTGACATCCCGGCGCGGGCCCAGTCGCGCAGCGCTCGCCACTGGTATCTCGGATGCAGTACCGCAGATACCCGTCGAAGAGCTGGACGCCTATCTACCAGTCCCGCAGCAGCCCGCCACTCTGCAAATCCCACAACCCCGACCCATCAGCTAGGGCTTTGTCATGCCTTCTGCACCGAGGCAGACGCTCATACCCTTCGACAGGCCGGCGAGGCGGTAGGCGGCTAGCGGGTCCCAGGCACCCGCGGCAAGCCGCCCGGCGCGGGCAACGGCGCCCCTCAATGGGCGAACACAATTGGTAAATTGGTCGTTTCAGGCTATCAATAGTGTCGCAATGAGAGCGCCTAGTGAAATAGCGAGCATCCCTAAGCAATTGACCCAAAACTCGCTACCTAGAAACTTGGCTCGGATATGTGCGATTGCTGCGGTGCAGAAGTAGGCAATGACTCCAACCATCGTCGCTATTCCAATGCCTGGTATCCAGAGCCCAATAATGAGTCCACTTGCTGCTAGGCACTTGATAACGATAAGAGCCCACCACCACTCTGTAGGAAGTCGTACTCCTCTGAGGCAGGCCTCGATGAATGCTACGGGTTTGAGCGAGAGTACCGCGTCTCCGAACAAAATGGCTGCAAGAATGATGGAGGGCCAAGCAGGCGAAGATTCGAGAATCATTATTTTACTCCGTACGCGATTTTAAGACGGGAGATGGAACTGTTCGCGTGAATGGATAGTTCGTCGGTGTCGTATGCACCGGCAGCCCAGCCAAGAAGCAACCCAAGATAAATGTTGTAAAGGATTGTCGCGAACTCTTTAGCGTCATCTTTAGGGAGCATATTGCCTAGGCGCAACACGATTTCATCTACCAAGAGAGTTCGAAGCTCGTTGAGAATCTCTCCGTTGTCTCCCTGTGTGATTAGGGCAGCGCCATACGCTTTCGATAATTCTTCCTGCCCAGTAAACATTTTCAGGAAAGGAGCGAGAACGTCGAGAAGGTTGTCTGATTGTCCACGGAGCTCATCGTGCATGACGGTGATTCGATGTCCGATGGTCTGAATCAACAGCGACTGCTTGCTCCCGACGTTCATAACGGTTCCAACGCTGACGTTAGCTTTCTGCGCGATGGCACGCACATTTGTATCCGCGTACCCGACTGACACAAAAAGGGCATAGGCGGTATCCAAGACTTTATTGCGCGTCGCCTCCTTTTGAGTAGCACGACTTGATTGAACTTGTTCACTGAACATGTTCAAATCGTATCGCTACATCAATCTACGGTCAAGTAGCGATGTGGTTATCCAAGTACATTGCTGTCATGAGAGGCGAGCGGGTTTCCTGCTTACAAGGAGGAAAGTTATAGCTGATCGTCACACACCTACATGTTTTTGCCAGACCAGCTTCTCGGGCCAATAGACTCAAGGATTGCCGAGCGCTTGGCCGATAAGCCTACGAGCTTGTTCCACGGCCAACGCACGACAGGGGCACCGACGACGCGGGTACTGCCTATGCGTGACGACCCATCCGGCACATACCCCCACCCTGGCAAAACTCTGGCCGGGCTCTAACATGGGCAGGCTTGCCGCACCTCGCCGGCGACGATGTGGCGCAGGCCGACCGGGAGCTGCTGCCTGCGGTGATTTCCTATCACGACCTCCGTCACACGGTAGCGACCGCCATGGCTGCAACGGGCAACGCGGCGCTGGCCACCTTGCAACTGGGCCATGCCTCCGCCTCGACTACGGAGGCCGCCTACATCAACCGCGCGGGAGATGTTGACAACTCCGCAATCATTGAAGCGTTCGCTGCCGACGCGCTGGCAATTTTCGGCGGCTAGTCGCTGCCCTCCTGCCGCCGCCCCTGCGCCCTCTTGGCGGGTTAAGTAAAGAAAAGTGTGTCCGCATGCCACCATAACCCCAGACCACACACCACAAATCACCAAAGAATAGCTCCCCGAAAGCTATTACCCACA
>QWCB01001139.1_pt1 | contig 38022 bp, 26 predicted proteins | sample 1972511 | NCBI WGS metagenome assembly QWCB01 (sample SAMN09866719, study PRJNA288562) | Human gut metagenome isolate term5_stool, whole genome shotgun sequencing... | isolation source: gut | host: Homo sapiens | place: USA: California | reverse complement strand
GGTGCTATGGGTATCGAGCCAGGCTTCGTCCAGGGACGTATCCTCATCAACCTCGACAGTGAGGACGAGGGCGAGATGTTCATCGGCTGCGCTGGCGGTATGGGTACGATGGCTTTCTTTGACTATAAGGCAGAGGCTACGCCCGCTGGGCAGATAGCTCTCGAGGTTAAGGTGAGCGGTCTCAAGGGCGGACACAGCGGTGGCGACATCCATGTCGGTCTAGGCAATGCCAACAAGCTCCTTGTGCGCTACCTATATAAAGTACTCAAGGAGGTGCCCGAGATGCGCCTAGCTATGATCGATGGTGGTAACCTACACAACGCTATCGCTCGTGAGGCTAAGGCTGTCATCACGATTCCAGCCAATCGCAAGGAGAATCTAGCTATTTGGGCAAATGAGATGGACGCTGAGTTCCGCAATGAGCTCAAGAAGGTTGATCCTAATGTCAACCTCCGTGTGGAGACGACCACGACTCCTAAGGAAGTGGTCGATGCCAAGACGGCTAACACGGTTATCCGCACACTCTACGCTTGTCCTCACGGAGTGATGGGCATGAGCCACTCGCTAGAGGGGCTCGTAGAGACCTCAACCAATCTGGCTAGTGTCAAGATGAAGGAGGGCAATGTGATCAGCATTGAGACCAGTCAGCGTAGCTCTACCGAGTCGCTCAAGGAGGATGTAGGCAATATGCTCCTCGCTCTCTTCGAGCTAGCTGGTGCACGCACTGAGGTTCGTGACGGCTATCCCGGCTGGGCACCTAACCCCGACTCTGAGATCCTAAAGGTCGCTGAGAGCACCTACCGTGAGCTCTTTGGCAAGGAGCCAAAGGTCAAGGCTATCCACGCAGGTCTCGAGTGCGGACTCTTCCTTGCGAAGTATCCCTACCTCGACATGGTCTCCTTCGGCCCGACGATGCGTGACGTACACTCACCCGTAGAGCGTATGGAGGTCAAGACGGTGGAGATGTTCTGGCGTCACCTCGTAGCGGTCCTCAAGAACGCTCCCAAGCGCAAGTAATCATAGCTAAGACTGCTGACCCACCAGTCCGCAGCTTCACTAACGAGAAGGCTCAGTCGCAGCGATGCGGTTGAGCCTTCTTTAATGTTTGCTCTTCCTACAACTAGTCAGCGAAAACAATCAAAAAGGCGAGAGGGGTGCTACCATCACGGTAACACCCCTCCCTATCACATACACTAAACAAATTAATGTCTCTTCAAGTTGTCGCGATTGATTTAGATGGGGAGCACTCTTTGCGGAGTGTCTTATCATCTGTCGCTAGATCTTGATATCGTAACCTTTGACACAACGGACGCCCTCTCGCTAGACACTCATCGTGCGTCCCCACAAAGGGTTACTCGTATCGTTTTGACACAACGGACGCCCTCTCGCTAGACACTCATCGTGCGTCCCTACAAAGGGCTACTCGTGATCGTGATCGTGATCGTGGTCGTGGTGGTGATCGTCAGGAGCGTCCTTGGAGAGGATGACGGTGCGCGCCACCATCGACTCATTGCCCGAGCGGTCCACGCAGTAGACGAGGAGGTGGTACTCACCCGGCGTTGCGTCTGCTGGGATCTTGATGTCGTGGTGGTGGATGTGGGCGTTGCGCTGGTTGACCGTGTACTCCTTGTTGAAGCTAAAAGGCTTCGTCTGGTCATCCCCGTGACGTAGATCGCGGGTGTGCGAGTGCCCGTCGAAGTTGTTGTGGACGTCGATCTTGTACGACTTGACGAGGTCGTTGTCCGAGAGATTCATCTCGAAGTGTACGCCGTTCTCACCGCCGATGCGGAGCGAGTCATTGTCTTCGGGCTCGATGAGCTCGATGACCGGTTTGGTTGTGTCAACAGTTGGTTGATTTTTGGGCTCCTCCTTGCAAGCTGTGAAGGCTGTCGCTAGAGCGAGACAGCTAAGGAGCGTGATTGATGCAAAGATTGTTCTTTTCATCATTGTATTGAAGATTAAAATGATAGATTGATCGTTAGTAGTACATTTCGTCCAGCCTCAGGGAGATTGACTCTCCTGTAGTAACTCATATGGTCATAGTAGCGGCTGTCCAGTAGGTTTTGGATAGCTAGAGAGATGCTGTAGTTGCTCTGTCTGAGCTGTCCGTCGTAGGTCACAGCTAGGTCTAGTAACGTGGCTGTGCCAGGTGTCGGCTCCTCATTGCGCGCTATGCGATGCTGGGGAGCGATGATGCGGTGCTTGAGCGAGAGAGCCCAGTGCTGAGGGTGCCAGGTCAAGTCGTGGCTCAAGCGTGCTGGTGGCGAGTAGGGTAGCGCTAGGCGGTCTGCCACATTGTAGGTGTAGACGTAGTCACCCTGCAGATGGTAGTCCCACTGCGGATGCAGATGCCAAGTGCCCTCCAGCTCGACGCCTGTAAAGAGCGCCCGTGTGGACTGGTAGCGGTATATCTGTCCCGAGTGGGGCAGCATGGACCACTCGCCCGAGGGCTGCAGGAAGATGTAGTTGGTAAAGTAGGTCACAAAAGGCGCTACCGTACAGTTCCACACCTCATTATGAAACCCCACCTCGCTATCTAGTAGCCAGCCCTGCTCACTACCCAGCGAAGGGTCGCCCACCTCGTGGCGGAAGGTGCCGTGGTGGATACCATTTGCTGCAAGCTCGTAGATGCCTGGTAGGCGAAAGCTTCTGCCCAGATTGACCTTCCAGAGCCAATGCTGATTGATCTGCCAAGCTAAGCCGACACTCCCCGAGAGGTCGTGCCAACGGCGTTCGCCCTCCTGACTACTGTAGTAGTACTGCGCCAAGGTTGCCGAGGACTCGCCACGCTCCTTGAGGTAGTCAGCTAGATAGGGGTCGTGGTAGGGGCTCATCGAGATGTATCCTAGATCATAGCGCAGACCACTGGTGAGGTGTAGTCCCTGAGCTATGCGCCCTTGGTAGGTTAGGCTCATGCCACTCGTTGCTCGCTGGTAGTCTGGTAGGAGGAAGCCGTAGCCTCTCCGCTTGTGCCACTGGTACTGTCCATCAGTGGCTAAGGTCCACTTGCCACCCCAGGGCGCGTAGTAGCTAGCCTGCAAGCGTGCGGAGATGGTCTTGAGGTCAAACTCAAACTCCAAGTCTGCATCCTGCACGGGTCGCTGCATCGTCCCGTAGTGCGTGTGGAAAGCGCTAAGCTCACGGCGCAGGTTCTGCTGCCAGCCTAGCTCGCCGACCAATTGCCACTGCGGAGAGATCCGCCACTGCAGAGAGCCCTGCGTAGAGAGCTGGCGCACGGTGCTGTAGGGTAGCTCGATGTTGTAGCGACTCTTGTCCGGTAGCACACGCTTTAAGTCTGGTACGCCGTGCGCTCCAGGGAAGAAGCCACTGCGCTCGCCATTGACGGAGGCTTGCAGCGAAGCTTTGATCTGCTCTCCCAACCACTCATAGCGTAGTTGGGAGGCGTAGGTCTGTGTGGCACTATTCTTTAGCCTACGATTATATATAGGTATCCAGCGGGTGAGGTAGGTGATGCTATCGGCTGTCACATTGCGGTCGCCATGATACTGACCACTCACACGGAGACGGATATGATGCGCTCCGTGCAGGTAGCCCATCATGAGACTACCGCCACCGCCCATCGTACTGCTCTGTCCCAGCAAGGTGCAGGAGCCGTAGAGGCCCTGCTTGTGCGGAGGCGTAGCTGGTTGTCTGACGATGACTCCACCTAGGGCATCGCTGCCGTAGAGGAGCGAGCCCGCCCCCTTGATCACTTGGACAGGGTCTTGGTCGAAGGCATCCACCTCCAGCCCATGGTCGGCGCCCCACTGCTGCCCCTCTTGCTTGAGTCCGCCATCGACATAGGCGATGCGGTTGAAGCCTAGACCACGGATCACAGGCTTGCCGTAGCCAGAGCCGATCGTGATCACATTGACCCCAGGTAGCGTGCTGAGGGTCGCTGCAAAGTTGCCCGTAAAGTGTTTCGTCAGATAAGTACTGTCAAGCCACTCAATGGTCTGACCGAGGCGCGCCGTCTGGAGCCGATGGCTATTGGCTCTGACGACTACCGTCTGGAGCGTCTCGTCAAAGCCGTGAGGCTCTAGCGCTACGCTGTCTGGTCTCGATATGGATGACTCAGCTAGAGCAACCATCGGGACGAGATATAGTAATAGATGGCAAATGTATCTGCAATACATCGCAAAAATGATTTGAACCAGTGAAATGTAAGGAGAGACAGTGCCACTACGCCGATAGCTTCGCTCGCTCACTACGGAGGAGCAGGCGCGCGTAAGTGGTTGTGTTACATAGATATAGTCTAGCTACGCTAGGGAAGGTAGGGGAGCGACACGACGGTCACTCACACTATGGCAAGAAGCCAAATCAAGCGCATACGGCGGAGCATCAGTATAGAGCTAATCCGCCTATAGCCACGTCGTAGATAGGTGTGGCTAGCAGTATCTCACTGGTGGGGCTCTTAGAGCTGTGCCCTCTCTCAGGGCTAGGTGTACAGCTTCGGGTTGTAGCTCTGGAGTGGGAGCATCCCACTCATCCACCGCAAAGGATGGTGCTACGGCACACTGGTCTGTGATACCGAGATGAAACTCGCAGATGGGGCAGGTTACATTATTGACTAGGTATACCCCAGAGCTTGCTTCACTCTTCTTATTGTCGTCACTCTGGTGACCGTTGGCGTCAGAGAGCAGACCATAGTAAGTCGACGAAAAGATCTCCGCATCGTGCTGGTGCACAGCTTGTCCCATCAGAGCCAGTATGTACACTAGCCCCAATAGCAAAGCCGTCATTCGCGTCGGCATATCGATATGCGTGAGTCTCTTCATATGCTGTTTCGGTCGCAAAGTTAGTAAAAAGTTTTCTTCGCGCAAATATCACGAGTAACCTTTTTTGGGGAGGCTCGAGAGTGTCGAGTCGGAGGGTGTCCGTTGTAGAACATTGAGACGCGTACTGATATCAAAGTATTGACACTGTCACTTTTGACACAACGGACGCACAGATCGTGCGTCCCTACAGAAGGCTACTCGTGAGATTTGAGGAGTCGAAATGACCCACGGTGCCGGTGAAAAGCCAATTCCTCCGAAGAAATCCTCAAATAGCTCGGTGGCAAATCGTTATTTCTTCCGAAGTTTGAAATGAAACTTCGGAGGAATGAAATGAAACTTCGGAAGAATGAAGTGAAACTTCGGAGAAGTTTTCAAATAGCTCCGTGGAGAACTAGAATTTTCTCAGTAGAAAGTCGGATAAAATGGGATCTAGCCGATGAATGTCGCCGAGCGAAGAGCCTTAGAAGGGATAGCCTACGGCGAAGTGGTACCCGAGCGAATTGGCAAACTTGGGCAGGTTGTAGTAACCTTGGCGTGTGGTCTCGAAGGGTAGGTGCAGACCCACACCGACATCAAAGCGGATGACTAGGAAGTTGAGGTCGTAGCGTAGTCCTACGCCAGAGCCGAGGGCGAGCTGCTTGAAGAAGTCCTTAGCCCCAGTGATCTCCTGAAGTGATGCTCCAGGGCGGTTTTCGTCGGGACGAAGCAACCATATATTGCCCGAGTCGAGGAAGAGCGCGCCGTGCAGATCGCCCGCAAGACGGAAGCGGTACTCAGCGTTCATCTCTAGCTTGAACTCTCCCGTCTGATCCATAAAGGCGTAGCGACTATTGCGTGGCACAAAGCGTCCTGGCCCGATACTGCGCACGGTGAAGGCGCGGATGCTGTTTGCACCACCGACGTAAAACTGCTCACTATACGGTGCCACGGTCATATTGCCGTAGCTGTAGATAGCCCCCACACCGGCTCTCAGGGCTAAGCTCTGATTGCGATCGATGCCGTAGGTGTAGCGTAGCTCGGCGGTACCCTTGACAAACTGTGCGAAGGGGACGCTGAGGATCTTTTTCGTCTCATGGTAGTTGCGCCCAGCTAGTGCGTAGATTCCGTTGAGTAGATTGCCCGCCTCAGAGATGCCTAGGTCGATGTGCAGGTGATGGCTACCTAGTCCTGTGAAGATGTTGTCAAAGGTGTACTGGTAGCTCATTTGCGGGATTAGTTGGCTCCGCAAGCTCAGCCCTAGGATGGGGTTTTCGGAGATAACCTTTTGGAATATTTCGGACTGGCGTGAGAGGCGGTTGTAGTGTATCCGTAGAGGCGTGATCAAGTGCTGATGCTGCTCATTGCGTACGCTGTAGCTGGCGGTCAGTCCTAGAGAGGTGATCTGGAAGTAGCGAGCACGATTGAGCATGGAGGCGGATAGGGTATAGGTGGTCTGCACGTCGTGTGTGAGGTGCAGATCGTAGAGCCACGGTAGCAGGATGCGTGGAGCCTGTAGGTTGAGGTTGGAACCGACCTCGTAGCTGTTGATGTCGGATATGGATACGTCCTGATTGCTCCGTGTACGATTGGTCTGCCACTCGTAGGAACCGTAGAGATCGAGTGAGAGACGCTCTCCACCTCCGAAGAGGTTGCGACGTCCGAGTGATAGGGTGAGTCCTGGGCCGATGAAGTTGTTGGACTTGGTCGTGAAGACGGCCGAGAGCGAGGAGTCCCAAGGCTTGTCTAGCTCGGCTGTGATGTAGAGGTCGAGGAGGTTGTGCAGTGTATCACTAGCGACAAACTGCATATCGACGTAGGAGAAGGCGCCTAACCCTAGCAAGGACTGACGTGTAGACTGCTCGCGTGACTGTGAGTAGAGGTCGCCTGGGCGTAGCTGTATCCTATTGGCAAAGACGGAGGGACGTACGCTCGGGTGCTCTCGATAGTGTAGGGTGATGCCCTTGAACTGCATGGTGTCTGTCAGCGAGAGCCGATCGTTCTCAGTGAGTAGGACGTGTACGGAGCTTATGCGCCATGGCTCGAAGGTGTAGTTTGGGTAGCCACTCTGCTCTCGTACCTGCATATAGACCTTGCCTGGAGTGAGTAGCGTGTCTACCTGATAGACGATCAGGTCTGGAGCGTAGAAGTAGTAACCACGGTCTCTTAGGTTCGTGACCAGCATGTTGCGGTCTTGGAGGATCTGTGAGAAGTTGAACTGATCCCCTTTGTGTATCTTCGACAGCTCTGCATGGTTGAGTATTTCGCCACTGCCTAGAAGCCACGGCTCCATATAGCTAATGCTGTCGTAGAGGTAGGGCGCTCCGAGATTGGCCTTGTAGTAGACACGAGCCTGCAGCGAGTCACTGGAGGAGCGGGCTACGCTATCGGTCACGACAGCATCGAAGTAGCCGTGCTCGTGAAGGATCAATTTGGATTGCTTGGCACGCACATCGGGGCGTACGTCACTGATGAGCTTGGGCTCTTCGGCAAAGAGCTTGTAAAGGCGCTTGCCGACCCAAGTACTGTCGTTGACAAAGCCGTTGTAAAACCAAAGCCCGATGGGGATGCGAAAGCGAGCGCGTGCACTGCCGAAGAAGGCGTCATTGGGTGGCACATTGAGCACTTTCTCCATATGAGAGATAGCTCGATCAGCAGCGTCACTGCCGTCGTCTCCCTGGATGCGTGTCTTGCCGATACCTATATATAGTAGCTCACCCTCGGGTATGTGTCGCGTCACCGAGCAACTACTCAGAGCCAGCATGGTGCCGAGTAGCAGGAGTAGCGCTTGAGCTATGGTGGGTCTGTAGCGATAACGGTTCATAGCTGTGGAGTCTGTGAGGTTGAGGTTACGGTGTCTGGTGCGATAGGTGTAGTGTGTGACAGACTGTCCGTGGCGATGCTGTCAAGAAGCTTACTGGGATCGGAAGGCTTTTCGGACTTCTTCTTTTGCCACCACATATAGTTGCGCGGATCAAAGAGATCGACGAAGCGACGCGCCTTGAGCTTGACCAGATAGCCGACGCCCGTCTCGGTCACTACGCCCTCGAGCATATTGTCGTTGTTACGTCTGTGGAAGAGGGTCACGTACTGCCGGCCAGCCTCGTCAAGACGATACTCGAAGGTGACGTTGTCGATGAAGGTCTGCTCGTAGTTGGTCGGTAGATTGCCCGAAGCGACGCGCCCACCGATGACGAAGCGTATGCGATCGTTGAGGAAGCGACGACTGAAGCTGTAGGTATAGTTCGTCTGCTGTAGCTGCGACTGGTTGTATCCGCCCAGCTCCATGCCGAGGGAGAGGTTTGTCCCCTGGAGGAGCTTGCCCGTTAGGTTGTTCAGCTCGCTCATGGCGACGTTGCTGAGTACTTTCTCCATCGACATCTGCCCCATATCGGAGGCGAGGTAGGTGCCCGACACGAGCATGGCTACCGCCTGCTTGCCACGCTCCTCTTCGCTCATCGAGGAGAGCTGCGTCTGCGTCTCTAGATCTTCGGGTGCTGCTAGGTCGAAGGCAAGTGACATATCCTTTAAGTTTTCATCAGCCTTGATGGATACCTCAAAGTCTACCTTATTGGTTGTCTCACCTCTGGTCACGTCGGCGCGAAGCTTTTGCGAAGCGATGAAGTGTAGGTAAGGATCTAGCGGATCGCCACTCCAGACGAGGTAGCTCTCGGGCTCTATGTCGAAGTGGCGTCGCCCTACGACGGGGAACTCATACTGTACCTCGCCACCGCTGAAGTCGTACCGCCCGACGAGGCTCATCGTGCCGAGTGGTGGGTACTTCAACCGAAGGTCGCCACCGCCCTGTATGCGTACGTAGTCTTGTCCTCGTGAGGAGAGGTCTATGCCGATCTGTACTGCGGGCTCGATGTGGAGCGCTACGGATAGATCCATACGACCGAGGGACTGAGAGCGAGCCTTCTGGGGTTCCTCGACAATCGTGCTGTCAGAGAGATTGACAAACTCGACGACGCCTGACATGTTGTCCTGCGCCTTGATGGCTGCTTGCGACATGACGTAGGTCGCATTGGTCCCTCCATGTAGCGTGACTGATCCGAGTAGCTGGGGCGCTGTCAGGTAGCCCTGCAGGCGTAGATCGGCAGAAAGGATGGCTCGTCCATAGATCGACTGCTTGTTGTGGTACTTGCTGTCGATCACCTGTGCATGATCGGCGTAGAGACGAAGGTCGCTCTTGAGCGCCTCGGGACCGAAGAGCTTTAGCCAGCCATCGAGGTAGAGTGAGGTCTCCTTGCCTTGTAGCGTTAGCTTGTAGTCCTGGAGGTTTAGTCGGCTCTTCTCGATAGTCAGCGGACGACTGTCGAGGGTGTACTTATTGCCCGTCAGAGAGAGTGCGACCAATCCATCGGTAATGTGTGGCGCTCCATTGAGAATGGGGCTCTTTGGCGTGCCCGTCACAGCAATCGAGCCATTGAGTGCACCTTCCAGACTGATCAGATTGCCACCTAAGAACGGGTTAGCCAGACGTAGCGGTAAGGACTCGAATGAAGCCTTCATATCCAGTGCCTCTTCGCCCTTACGGCTGTGGTAGATACCGTCTACCGTGAGCGCTAGGTTACCATTGCTACTCACCTGTGCGGTGACATATTGCGAAGCATTGTCACGAGGCTCGTAGAAGAAGGCGACACTCACGTTGCCTAGGTCCCCATCCATGTAAGTCATGTCGTTGACCGAGAGATCGCCCGTGGCACGGTAGACGTTGTCCACACGCTCGATGCGCAGATTCATGAAGGTGCGTCCGCTCATATCGGGGAGGCGTAGGATGCGTGCCAGATCGCTCAGCTCTAGTCGCTGTACGTTGCAGAGTAAGCTTTGTACATTGCTCGGCTCGTCTAGATCGCTGTGGATAGAGAGCTTGGCGCCTTGCGGATTTGTCAGCTCGAGATTGGCAAAAATCTGGTTGTCCTCACGGAAGTAGAAGAGCGCATTGTCCTCATTCGCACGAAGTCGCTCGCCAGCAAGGTAGATATCCTTGTCGGATAGGCTCACGCCAAAGCCCTGCGCATTGTAATACCCGCTAGCGCCCAAGCTGTAGTACAGCTCGTGGTCGCGTAGCCAGTCGAAGTCTAGGTTGATGGCGACAAGGTCTGTCTGAGCCGATCCGATGATCTTGTACGGCGGACGCTTCTCTTGTCGCTCGCCCTCGAGGCTGAGGTCTATTTGTAGCAATGGGTGTACGTATCGCTGGGCAAGGTTGTCAGAGCTAAACTGATCGGAGAGGTCTGACAGAAGCAGCGGTCGCATAGCCTCGGAGGGCAATTGCTGGCTCACGTGGGTCAGATGGTCTAGAAGTATGGGGCGACTTGGGGAGAGCGTCGTCAGCTGGAGGAGTGCGTTGTCACATTGTATCGTGTCGTACTGTAGCTGGTGTAGCTCGATGCGTCCATTGATCCCTAGATTAGGACTGGTCAGCAGATCAGCGTCGAGAGACTCTACGGATACGTTGTACTTCTCCAGTAGTGAGCGGAGCGGGTGGTGCGATCCCATGTGCAGTGCTATGTGAGCATTGGGCAGGACGCTGATGAGGTCGCTGTAGGCGGTCAGGCGAGGCTTGTCAAACTGGTATTCTCCCGCCCACTTGGAGACTCCTGAGATAGAAGTCAAGAGATGGCTCAGTCCCTCCTGCGTTGTGACGCTCAAGTCTATGTCGCTGGCTCCTAGCTGTGCTATCACTTGCGACGTATCACTAGCCAGGCGCAGGTTGATCTGCTCGTTATCTACTTGATGTGAGCCGACCGCTAGGTGCAGACCAGACAATTGTCCATCCACCATGTGGGTCTCGGCAAAGTCGCTGTAGAGATCTGCCGTAAGCCTCATGCGCCCCTCCATAATGCTGTCGCTTAGCCCTAAAGCTTGTAGGTCAAGGTGAGAGACGTCTAGGTCTATCTTGCCTCCGAAGGAAGGTCGCTTGCCAGCTGTGATGAGCGTTCCCGCGATGTCACCAGATAACTGCGCCGAGGGGTCGTTAGCCTGCAGGGAGACAGATACAGAGTCCCCACGTAGGAAGCCGTCGAGTGAGAGATCGCGGAGCTTATAGTTCTTATAGTTGACTTCGTCTAGGGCTACTGCGACGAGCCCATTCTTGTTCTTGGACTTTAGAGAGAAGCCTGCGCCGTCAGCCTTGATCGATCCAGAGATTACCCCGATGGAGTCGCGAGGCATAAATTGAGCAACATCAAAACCATCGAGATGGCCGTCAAGCTTGTAGCGTTGCTGGTGCAGGGCGTACATTCCGTTGAGCGAGAGCGAGCCTCTCGGTGTGCCAAGATGCAGATCTGCTGTGATCTGGTCGCCGTGGAGTGTGCCATCTAGGTCAAGGTCCATCTTCGCTGGGAGTGTCACAGATCCTGACGCTTCGTCTATCCCTGCCATAGCTAGGAGTAACTTAGCCGCGGGGCCTGTCTGTATGCTACTTTTCAGGGAGGCTGTGCGCCTGTGCTCGTCAAGGATGTGTGAGGCTGTGCCACTGGCCGTGAGTGCGATGAAGCCCTCTTGTTGCAACTCTAGATTGTATATCTCCAGGGCACTCAGCGAACCTCGTGAATTCAAGTCTACGGACAGAGGCACATCGGCCAGCTGCTTGTGACCGCCAGGGCTATAGAGCATACTGTCCAGACTAATGCGTGTGTAGTAGTATAGGTCTTGCGGGGCTAATGTTCCCTTGAGCTCGGCCGTGACGATAGCCTCCTCATCGTCCGAGAAGAGACTTAGGGGAAGAATCAGATCCCCCGTCAGCTGGCTCTTAGGCGTAGTGAGCGAGAAGTTGCGCATGTTGACCACTTTGTCCTCAAGCTTGAAGTACCCCTGGAAGTGCTTCAGCTGTGCTCCACTCTGCTCACGTAGACTCAACTCGTTAATGTCCATCTGCACCAGCCCCTTACTATTGATGGAGAGCCCATCTATATCGGCATGCGCATCGTGATAAGACATATGATTGTAGTCCACGTAGGGGAGTCGCACCGAGGCTGTATCCCTCGCATAGCTCGCCCTAGTCAGGTCTACATTGATATGCTCTACGAGTAGGTTGAAGTCTGGGATCTCCACCATCACCTTGTCAACAGCGCCACGATCTATCACCGCATCGGTGTGTACGCCCAAAGGATAGAGGTGTATGTAACTAGCAAAGCGCGTAAGATCCACCCGATTGATATTGATGCTCATAGGCGGTCCAGGCTCGCTAGTCTCGGTCGTATCAGTCTGGGTGTAGGCAAAGAACCCGTCCGCAAGGGAGACCGCAGCAATATCAATATCCATCGAGCTCAAGTCCACCTGCACATGTCCCGCCTCCATATTGCCCAAGCGGGCATCGATACGACTACGGTTGAGACTATCTAGAGGCATCGCCACGACCGCATCTCGTAGATTCAGCCGGGGAGCCTCTATGCGCTTGTTAAAGAGAGGCATCAGCGGCAGACTGGTGCGCAGTTCATTGACCCAAATAACCGTGTCCCCCTGCTCCGTGGCGAGCAGTTTATCGACCCGCACCCGCAGAGGGAAGCTAATGCGCATCTCCTCGACCGTAATCTTCCAGCCCGTCTGCTCCTCGATGGTATGGATGATACGCCCTACTGCCCAGCGCTGTACACTAGGTAGGTAGATCGATCCTATCAGTAGCAGTAGTACTGTCAGTGGGGTGAGGAGTAGGATCCAAAAGAGTTTACGACGTCTTCGTACGGGGTTCATGGACTAAGTTTGGAGCCATCTGAGTAAGCCGAAGAGCGCCCTCGGTGTGGGCTTTGAGCGGAGCATCCCTAAGGCGAAACGGCTAAATGCATACAAAGATACGAATTTAGCGCCAAGATCTCACTCTTCTTGTCGGCGGAGTTACGGCTTCTTCTCCTTTGGCGGTGCGACAGCTTCGTAGGCGCCTACGGTGTAGCCTCCTAGCTTATTCTTGCGTCGTGGCAGACCCGTACGATCCAGGGCGCAGGTAGCAGGAGCTAAGGGCGAAAGCTCTTGCAGACCAGCCGTCTCTACGGGGTGAAAGTCAAAGTGGAAGTGATACTTAGCCTGTCTATTGCTACGATCCTTGTAATCCTTGCCCAGCATCCAGTAACTATCCACAAAGTGGACAGTGGCTCGATGAGAGGTGGGGAAAAGCTCATCAACGAGTCGCTTGGCAGCGATAGAGTCCTGCTCCAGTCGTAGGTAGCAATGCTGCAGATCCAGCTGCGTCTGATCAGAGGGGTGCCATGCTAGTTCGCCAGAGCGACGCAGCGTGTCGCTCTGTAGAGCAAGCGTCTGCCTACCATCCACGATGCTATTGATCATCTGTAGCTTACCCTCCTTACCCACATAGAGTACAGGGCTGCGCCTGTGGTCAAATAGGTAGTCGCACACCACCGTCATCTGCTCTGCCTGTACGGTAGCTTTTCGCATGGATAGGCAGGAGCCACCCACATTGCTTAGTTCGCTGTTTCGTAGCGTGTAGCTACCCCCTGCGAGGGTCAGACCATCCCCGCCCATATTGGTGATGGTGCTTGACTCTAGGAGCAACCGCTTCGCCAGAGGATCATTCCCAGGGGCAAAGGTTACCCCCTCCCGTCCATTGCGAATGGTCGTATAGCGTATCTCATTGCCCTGGCTCTCAGCCGTAAACTGTATGTAGTCCCATTGATTCGGAAGCAAGCGATAGGAGACATCTGTCGTGAGATTGTCTCGCCGGATACCCTCTATGAGGATAGGACTAGCCGCCGAGCCCGCTAGTGTCAAGGCACCTCGCACGATGATCCGCCCCCCTTGAGGCAGTAACAAGTGCCCCCCTTCGGCAATCGTTAGCCGTGCTCCTGGCTCTATCGTGATGCTGTCGGTTATTAGGTAAGGACGCTCGCTACGCCAGAGGGTGTCCTTTGTTATGTGCCAGTTGGCGGGTAGGGTAGAGACGTTTTGCCGATAACCCTCGATGCGCGTATAGTGCGTGACCCCATTGCAGCGCCACAGGAGCGAATCGGTCACCAGTGTAGGGAGGTCTGAGTCTCCCGCCGTAAAGGTCGCCTCCACAAAGACGAAGATACTATCACGCGGAGGCAGCGTCACATCTCGTATCTCCGAGCCGCTACGTCCGTCCACGTTGATGCGGTACCCCTTATTGCCACCGCTCAGGAGTGATACCTCGTCGAGGAGTAGCGGGTGCTCGTGCGGGTTGTAGATCATCGCCACGTGAGTCGCCGAGGAGAGCGTACTGTAGAGCGTGTCCAGTCGTATCGTGTCAACGGAGAGGTGGGGCTGGCTACCCTCCGAGCGGTCATACTGCCAGGGCGACCGCACGCATGCCACCAGTAAGAGCGCTGCGCAGAGTGCTATGCTAGTCAGCCGTGACAGAGCTCTGATAGATCTTCTTATTTCGTTCATCGAGTGTTCATCAGGTATGGAAGGTGTGGAGCAAAGCAACCTCCTGGTCACCGAGCCCGTTGCGGGTCATGCTCCTCTTAGCAAAAGTACTGAAAATAGCGATTGGCGCAACCGCTCTCACTCCGCCTCCCTGATAAAAACAAACGAGTGCAATCCAAACATACTGGACTGCACTCGCTAAGTGTGGGGATGCGAGGCGCATCGTGGTGGTCCCACTTGGGCTTGAACCAAGGACTCCCTGATTATGAGTCAGGTGCTCTAACCAACTGAGCTATAGGACCCGAGGAGCGGCCGTGTGGCTTACCTCTAAATGTCTGTTTCGAAGGACAGAACGCCTACTGAGAAAGCGCCGTTTGCTCTGTCGTGGTGCAAAGGTAATGCTTTTTTCTGATATAAGGCCTCCCTTCCCGACAAAAAACTCGCAGATAGTAGGTATGCGTAGCACGTTGCTTAGATGGAGCAAATGAGTTACCTTTGTCCTTAGAGTAATATATCAAGACACAAGTACTATGAACAAGAAAAAATCTAATCTACCTTCTGAGTGTACGACTATTATCGTCGGCAGTCAGATGAGTGCTGATGGATCACGTATCGTAGCGCGCTCAGAGGACTGGGACGCTGTGTTTGCCAAGAACCTCACTATCCACCGTCCCGGCGAGCCTGGCTCGGTCGATCCTATGCGCTTTGACGCATTCGATAGCCCCTTCGCTTGCGATTTGCCAGGCAATGCGCAGAGCTACTCGGCACTGCCACCTTATCATCTGCCAGGACACTGGGGGAGCGCAGGCTTCAACGAGTCAGGCGTCGGCATGAGCGCTACCGAGTCTATCTTTAGTAGCGATGCAGCACTGGCTGTCGATCCTCTTGTGGAGAATGGTGTGGCTGAGAACTCAGTCTTCAACATCGTCCTCCCCTACATCCACACAGCTCGTGAAGGCGTAGAGCGCCTCGGCAAGCTCATCGAGGAGTATGGTGTCAGCGAGGGCTTTGGCATCGGCTTCGTTGATAGCGATGAAATATGGTATCTCGAGACCGCTTCAGGGCATCGCTGGCTAGCTTGTCGTATGCCCGAGGAGCAATACTTCGTCACGGGCAATCAGAGCCGCTTCCGCCAGTATGATCCCAAGGACAAGGAGCACTTTATGGCATCCAGCGACCTGATCGAGTTTGCCCAGGAGCACGGACTGTATGATCCTAAGGAGGGAGCCTTTGACTTCCACAAAGCTTACATACGCGACGTGGAGCTAGACACTACGTACAACTATCCACGTGTCTGGGGACTCCAGCAGATGTTTACCCCCGCGATGAAGCAGGATGTAGCTGTCAACGACTTCCCCGTCTATGCTAAGGCTGAGAAGCCAATCACCCTAGAGGCTATGCGCCATGCTTTCCGCTTCCACTACGACGGCACGGAGCATGATCCTTATCTCCACAGCAATCCGCACGAGGTGTACCGCCCAGTCTCCATCTTCCGTACCACGCAGACGCATATCCTACAGGTGCAGCCTAAGCTACCCGTAGCCGTCGGGCGTATCAACCACGTTTGCTTGGGTATGGCAGACCTAGGTCTCTTCGTACCGCTCTTCCAGGGTGTGACCTCCTATCCCGAGCCTTACACCAAGGGTGGGGGAGAGTCCTCGCAGGAGTCGGCCTACTGGACCTTCCGCAAGGTACAGGTGCTCGGTATGACCAACTATAATAAGTATGCTCCGCTCATCAAGGCGCGCTACCACGCCTTCGAGCTAGAGTGCGACGAGCGCATCGAGGAGATACAGCGTCGCTACTGCCATAAGCTGGACAAGGGGATGCCACACGCAGCCCAAGATATGCTACAGGAGGAGTCGGACGCTATCTTGTGGCGCGCCCTCGAGGTGGCTGATGCGCTGATCGAGGAGCTCTTCACACAGATGACCCGCGACATACAGGCTGAGTACCTCTTCCACGGCGCTTAGTCGATCAACGTCACGCAACAAAACGAAAAGGAGACCGCTCACCGATTGGAGGGCGGTCTCCTTTTTCGGTCTAAGTCTCACCTTCAATTCCGTTTCTACGGAGGAAATTCCGAACGCCTCACTGCAAAACAAAAATTCTCCACGGAAGGCCGAAATAAAAGTTCGGAAGAATGACATGAAACTTCGGAAGAATGAAATCGAAGTTCCGAAGAATTTTTCCACTCCTCGCTGGAGAATAGAAAACAGCCACGGAGGAAATCACAATTTCTTCCGTGGCTTGTTACGATAGCTCTTAATTTGTTAGGCTAAAGTCTAGGGTTTCTCCATTGCTCCCGCCTATAATCCAGGAGTTTAACCAATCAGGCGGATCAGGCAGTAGCCCCCGATGGTGAGCCACAGGTAGAGCGCTCCTGCGAGGAGGAAGGGTTTGCCACCAGCACGCTTGAAGCGAGCAAACGAAGCGTCGCTACCGAGTGCTGCCATAGCCATACAGAGTCCGAAGTCGTCCGCCCAGCGGATTCCACCACAGACCTGATTGTAGAGGTCGTTCACGCCCTGCTGCTCAGCGAGGTAAGCGATCAGTGTATTGACACAGATCATGATGAGAAACCAGATGGCAAACCAAGGTATCGACACCTTGCGCTGCCCTGTGGCTCCTGCACGCCCGCCACGATGTAGGACGGAGGTGAGGATGAGTAGGAAAGGCGCCAAGAGGATCACCCGGATCATCTTCGTGATGGTTGCCGTGGAGGCGATTGCTTCGCCCATAGCACCGCCAGCACCAGCCACATGCGCTACCTCGTGGAGCGTGCCTCCAGTGTAGATAGCCATCTGATGGTCGGTCAGCTCGAGCCACCCAGTCGCGTGGACGAGTGGGTAGAGAAACATGCTGAGCGTACCAAAGAGCACCACCGTAGCGACAGCTATGACCGTTTTCTCGGAGCTGGCTCCCAGCACAGGTTCGGTGCCTAGCACCGCAGCGGCACCGCAGATAGCGCTACCCGAAGCGGTGAGGATGGCAGTGTCACGGTCCATCTTGAGCCAGCGACCGATGAGCACTCCGAGGAGGATGACCGAGGAGACGATGATGAGGTCGTAAATGAAGGCGGTAGCTCCCGCCTCGTAGATGTCTGCCAGCGTAAGGCGAAAAGCGTAGAAGACAATCGCCAGGCGCAGGATACGCTTCGATGAAAAGGCTAGCCCAGGCACCCACGTGGGGTTGAGCTTATGCCGTAGCGTATTGGCATAGATCATACCAATCAGGACGCTTATGATGAGTGGAGAGATGCGGAGTGTCTCCTTAAAGAGTGGTAGCTGCGCCAAAGCAACAGCTACGCCAGCGAAGACTGCCATTAGGAGTAGTCCACACCAGAAGCCGGGTGAGGGACGTGAGATTGCTTTTGTCATATATATAATTAAGGTATAGGTCTAGCCTGAGTTTTTATAGAGCCACAAATGTGTAGAACAGTGAGATGATAGCTATCAAGGCAAAGATGAGCGCAAAGATGCGGTTGAAGGTGCGCAGATTGCGCAGACTCACCAAGTCTCTCAGGCGGGTGGCTATGTAAGTGATAAAGAGCCACCAGATCAGAGCGCCCAGCGCGATGGAGATGAGTCCGAGAATAAACATCCCGTAGGGAGGCTCGCCAAATGGATAGACGAAGTTGAACTGGCTGAAGAGGACTACATAGACGGGGACGATGAGCAGATTGGGGATGGTCAGCAGGAAGCCACTGCCTAGGTGGGAAAGGTTGCGCTGATTGATCTGCCCGACGACACGCTGCGAGACGCCCAGCCGTGGCGTGCTGAAGTATAGGTAGCAGGCAAAGGCTAGGAAGAGGAGACTTGCTATAATGCGCAGGACCATCTTGTTGTGATCTATATAGTCCAGCATGATCCCTGTGAAGAGATAGGTGACAATCGCATAGAAGAGGTCGCCCAGCGTGGCGCCCACGCCTGTGACCACGCCTGCACGTCGTCCCTGCTCGATGGCTCGTCGCAAGCAGAGGATCCCAGCAGGACCCATTGGGGCGGAGATGCAGATGCCTATGATGACACCTCCGAATAACTGTAATATGTACTCTGTAATCAACATCGTATATAAGAGATAGAAGAGGAGACTTGGACCGCCTGCCTCTAGTGACTCCGGCACAAAGGTACAAAAAGGAGAGATTAATCTCTAACCTCTATTTTCGTATCTTTGTCCCCGTATACGATACCTTAACTATAGATATGCAACAGAACTGGCGACTGTACAATCTGCTGAACAATGTGGTGGGCTGGGTGACTTTTGTCATCGCAGCAGTGGTCTACCTAATGACCATCGGTCCCTCGGCGAGCCTGTGGGACTGCCCCGAGTTTATCTTATCGGCCTTTAAACTGGAGGTGGGGCACCCACCTGGGGCGCCCATCTACATGCTTGTGTACAATGTCGCTGCTCACCTAGCCCCGACGCCTGCACTGGCGGGACTATACACCAATGCGCTGAGTGGACTGCTCAGTGCGGGGACGATCCTCCTGCTCTTCTGGAGTATCACCCATTTGGTGCGCCGTGTAGTACTGCCAGGCGCTTCGCCTTGTGCCAAGCAATTGATCCCCGAGGGGGTGACTCCTGTGCCTACCTTAGCGCAGACGATACTGATTATGGGCTCTGGACTGGTGGGAGCGTTGCTCTACACCTTTACAGATACCTTCTGGTATAGTGCTGTGGAGAGTGAGGTCTATGCCTTTAGCTCCTTCCTGACGGCGCTGGTCTTCTGGCTGATGCTCAAGTGGAGCGACCGCGCGGACAATGCTCGCTCTGATCGCTGGATAGTCCTCATCGCCTATGTGATGGGACTCAGTATCGGTGTGCACCTGCTCAACCTACTCTGTATCCCTGCGATGGCGCTTATATACTACTTCCGCAAGCATGATACGCTCTCCTTCAAGGGGATTGCTACGACGCTGATCGTTTCCTTCGTCTTGATAGCAGTCATCATGTTTGGTATCATGCAGGGTGTCGTCGCTTTCGGTGGAACGATAGACCGTTGGGTGGTCAACGGGCTGAAGTTGCCGTACAACAGTGGCTTCTACCTCTATCTAGCGGTCCTCATGGTGGTGCTGGTCGGTTCGCTCACGCTCTATCAGCGAGGCGAGCGTGGTCGTAATCTGATCATCAGCTCGTTTATCCTCTCCTGGTGCTTGATCGGTATCCCATACTTCGGAGGAGCGGTCTGGCTAGGCGTGATCGTGACGATAGCTCTGGCGATATACCTTTTCCAAAATAGAAAGGTCTCTCTACAGCTCCTGCACACGGCTCAGATGTGTATGCTGGTCATCATGATTGGTTTTAGCTCCTACGGGGTGATCCTTGTGCGTTCGCTCGCTGGCACGCCGATGAATCAGAATGAACCGAACACGGCGCTTGCCATCAAGAGCTACATCAACCGTGAGCAGTACGGTGCTATCCCTCATCTATACAGTGCTACCTACGTGGCGCGTCCTATAGCTATGGAGGAGGGAAGCCCAGTCTATGCGTCCAAGGTAAAGAGCAATCCCAACGAACCCGACGAATATGTCAAGATCTATAGCCAACCGGAGGTGAAGTATGCTGAGGGGAGCAAGATGCTCTTCCCCCGTATGTTCTCGCCACAGCCGGAGCATATCAGTGCGTACAACAGTTGGATAGACCGCAATCCTGATGATATGTCTAAGCCCTCGATGGCGGACAACTTGAAGTACCTCCTGCGCTATCAGGTTAACTATATGTACTGGCGCTACTTTGGCTGGAACTTCATCGGCCGTCAGAACGACTTGCAGGGCGATGGCGGTATGCTCAAGGGTGGCGTCCTGACGGGCTACTCGTTTATTGATCAGATCGCACTGGGTAAGACTAAGGATCTGCCAGATCAATTCCTTAGTAACAAGGGACGCAACGCTTACTACCTCTTGCCGCTTCTCCTCGGCTTCCTAGGCATTGCCTATCAGGTGATGAGGCGCAAGAAGGGGATGCAAGCTTTTTGGATCACGCTGGCGCTCTTCTTCATGACGGGCTTGGCGATTATCCTGTACATCAACCAGACGCCAGGGCAGCCTCGTGAGCGAGACTACGCCTATGCGGGCTCTTTCTACGCCTTTGCGATATGGATCGGCTTCGGTGTGGCAGGACTTTACGAACTGCTGAGCCGTGCTAAGCTCAAGCCTGTACTGAATGCCTCGATCGTCTCGGTACTCGGTTTGATCGTGCCGATACAGATGGCTTCGGAAAATTGGGACGACCACGACCGCTCGGGACGTGTCCTAGCGAGCGACTTCGGCTACAACTACTTGATCAGTTGTGATCCCAATGCGGTGCTACTCTGCTTCGGGGATAATGATACCTTCCCCTTGTGGTACTCCCAAGAGGTGGAAGGTGTGCGCACCGATGTCAAGGTGGGCAACCTGAGTTATCTGCAGTCGGAGTGGTACGGCAAGCACATGCTACGTCACAGTTACGAGGCGCAGCCGATACCTAATAAATATATGAGTCCAGCCTTCTTCGTCACGAACTCTTATGCGCTGATACGTCCGACGAGTGAGGTGCCGATGCCTTTCGACCAAGCGATGAAGGCTGCGACTAAGGTTGTTCCTCAGGGGCAGGCGCAGATGCCTGCGGATAAGGTGCTACTATCTGTGGACACGCTGGCTGTCGCTAAGTACTTCCCGCAGCTTCAGGGCTTGCCTATGCCCGAGAGTATGGTGCTTTCGCTGGAGGGCAAGACGGCTGTGACGAGAGATCAGCTCTTTGTCCTAGATATGCTGGGCGCAGCGAAGTGGCAGCGACCGATCATGTGGGTAACCTCGGCTCCTCAGAATGTTTTTGCTAATCAGAGACAGTATATGTCGCAGGTGGGTATGGCGCAACGCTTTAACCCGACGACCGTGGCGGGGACGCCTTACGAGGTCGATGTGGAGCGGATGTATGACTTGGTGATGAACAAGTATCGCTACTTCAACGCCAACGACCCGAACATCTACTTTGACGAGAATATCCGACGCAACATCTCTTACTACTATCGAGCACGTGTCTTCGCGACGCTAGCCCAGGCGCTCCTACGTCAAGGCGACACCGAGCGAGCTAAGGAAGTGCTGACGAAGTGTGCCGAGGTGATCTCGCCCAAGGCGGTTCCCTACGACATGACTGACGTAAGTCTAGCGGACGCTTACTATCGTGCCGGTATGACGAAGCAGGGCGACGAGATCGTTCGTGCACTCTTCCGCGACACGGCACAGCTCCTCTTCTGGGTCAGCCAGCAGAGCCCACGCCATCAGATGGCGCTCGTCAACGATGCGATGGTACGCTACTCGCTCGTCACGCTTATGGACTTGGTCCGCATAGATATGCTGTGGGGTCGCAACCTCTTGGCAGAGTATGAGACGATGCTACAGCAAGCGCTGCCCACCTTTGGCGGATCTCTGGAGGCTGTCAAAGAGATGACCGCTCAGCAGCTCGCTCAGAGGCTTTCTGATCCAACAAATCAGTAATCATTTAGAAACTCCTTTATCTCACCCTTATGAAAAGACTTGTATTAGTACGCCACGGACAGAGTACGTGGAATAAGAGTAACCAATTCACAGGCTGGACAAACGTCGACCTCACCGAGCAAGGTGTCGAGGAGGCGCACGAGGCTGGCCGACAGCTACGCAAGGCGGGCTTTCGCTTTGGCAAGGCTTATACATCATATCTCAAGCGCGCCATCAAGACGCTAAACATTATCCTCGACGAGATGGATCTTGACTGGATCCCCGTGGAGAAGTCGTGGCGTCTCAACGAAAAGCACTACGGTATGCTCCAAGGGCTGGACAAGTCCGAGACAGCGGCCAAGTATGGCGAGGAGCAAGTGCACATCTGGCGACGCAGTTACGACGTACCGCCCGCACCGCTAGACCCGACCGATGAGCGTGCGCCTCAGCACGATCCACGCTATGCTTCGGTCAATCCTGACGAACTCCCACTCACGGAGTCGCTCAAGGAGACGGTCCAGCGCATCCTTCCTTACTGGGAGAGCAACATTCGTCCCGACCTAGAGAAGTATGGTGAGATCATCGTCACGGCTCACGGCAATAGCTTGAGAGGTATCGTCAAGCACCTCAAAGGTATCTCAGACGAAGAGATACCTTCGCTCAATCTGCCGACGGGTATCCCGTACGTCTTCGAGTTTGACGACAAGATGCAGTTGCAGCGTGACTACTTCCTCGGCGACCCCGAGCAGATAGCCAAGCTTCAGGCAGCCGTTGCCAATCAAGGCAAGAGCAAGTAGCCACGATCCCGTTCATTTCACTAGACACTTCCAACTATTATGACATACGATCTCATCATCATCGGTGGAGGGCCTGCGGGTTACACAGCTGCTGAGCGTGCTGCTCGTGGTGGACTGGATACGCTACTCATCGAGGAGCGTGCGCTCGGTGGCGTCTGCCTCAACGAAGGGTGCATCCCTACGAAGACGCTCCTTTACTCGGCTAAGGTTTGGCAGACAGTGCAGAGCGCCGCTAAGTATGGTGTCACCTGTACGCCAGAGCAGATAGACCCAGCCAAGGTTATCTCTAGAAAGAATAAAGTCGTTCGTAAGCTCGTCGCTGGTATCCGTGCACGGATGAAGGAAGCTGGCGTGACCGTGCTCACAGAGCATGCGACTGTCACGGCGCACAACAGCGACGACACCTATACCGTCACGGCAGCTGCTGAGACTTATACGGCTAAGCATCTACTCCTCTGTACAGGCTCAGAGACAGTCATCCCGCCTATTCCTGGAGTCGAGGAGGGGCACTACATTACCCACCGCGAAGCTTTGGATAGTAAGGAGCTTCCCGCCTCGATCGTCATCATCGGTGGTGGCGTCATCGGCATGGAGTTCGCCGCTTACTACAACGAGATGGGCGTGACCGTCTCCGTGGTTGAGATGCTACCCGAGATTATCAATGGCATGGACAGCGAACTGGCAGCGCTCCTTCGTGAGGAGTATGCGAAGCGTGGCATCAAGTTCTACCTCCAGCACAAGGTGACGCATCTCTATGCCGACGGTGTAGAGGTTGAGTACGAGGGTAAGACCTTTAAGGTGGAGGGCGAGCAAGTGATGCTCTCCGTGGGTCGTCGTCCCGTGACCAGCTCCTTCGAGGCTCTGCTCAGCCAAGGGCTTGAGCTCGAGCGTCGAGGTGTCAAGACCGACGAATACCTCCGCACCTCGCTCCCCAATCTCTATGCTGCGGGCGATGTCAACGGACACTCGCTCCTAGCCCACACTGCGGTTCGTGAGGCAGAGGTAGCGGTCGACCACATCCTCGGTCGTAAGATCAATCCGATGAGCTATCGAGCTATTCCTGGGGTTGTCTACACGCATCCCGAGATAGCGGGCGTAGGCTTCACCGAAGATGCGCTACGAAGTGGAGACAAAGTCTATATGAAGCTGATGCTCCCGATGAGCTACTCAGGACGTTTTGTTGCGGAAAACGAGATGGCTTCAGGATTTTGCAAAGTTCTTGTCAACCCCGAGGGCAAGATCCTCGGAGTGCACATGCTAGGCAATCCTTGTAGCGAACTGATCGTCACCGCAGGGCTAGCCATCGAGCGTGGAATGACAGCGCACGAGCTGAGCGAAATCATCTTCCCGCACCCCTCTGTGGCTGAGATTCTCAAGGAAACGTTGGAAACCTTCCCCCGTACGAACTAGTTAGCCATGAGACCTCCTCATATCGTTATCCTAGGCTTAGGAGGCGTCGGTGGATACTTCGGTGGGCTCTGGACACGCTACGCCATGGCGCATCCCGACCAGCTACGCGTCTCCTACCTGATGCGTCCAGGAGCGCACTACGATCGTGTACGCAGTGAGGGCTTGCGCATCTCCTCGCCTCGTCTGGCCGAGACCGTTGTGCGACCCAGTTGCGTCACTTGTGATCCGCAGGAGCTGGGGCCGATAGACTATCTGGTCGTTGTGACCAAGAGCTATGACCTAGCCGATAGTATTCGTCCACTGCAGCCTTTCCTGACCAAAGAGAGTGCCGTCCTGCCTTTGCTCAATGGACTAGATATCCACGAGCAGCTCCTCACGATGCTTCCCGCAGAGGTCGAGCGCTGGGCGGGTATCGCATATGTCACCGCACGGCGCACAGAGCCTGGTGTCGTGGAGAGCCACTCCGACAACGAGCGACTCTACGCAGGCTCTCTGGCACGACCCGTCGGGAGTGAGCGAACGGCTAGCGAAGAGCGACTTCTCAGGATCTCCCAAGTTGCGGGCATCGATCTCGTCATCCCTGACGATCCGATGGAAGAAGTGCGCAAGAAGTTCCTCATGCTCTCCAATTCAGCTGCTGCAACAGGCTACTACGACTGCGGTGTCGAGGGCTTGCTCGGTGCGCATCGTGCCTTTGTCATCGGACTCACCGAAGAGCTCTGCCAGCTGTACCGTGCTAAGGGGTGGGGCATCAGTGATGCCGATCCTGTTGCCTCAGCGCTCCGTCGCATAGAGCGTATGCCACCCGCCACGACTACCTCGATGAATAGCGACTTACGCAACCATCATCAGAGCGAAGTCGAGAGTCTCGTCGGTTACGTGGTTCGTGAGAGCCAGCGCTTAGGTCTCTCAGCGCCACATTACGAAGAGGCTTACGCTGGCATCCTGCAGCGCATCGCTCAGCAGTAATCTACTCATCAGCGTCTCGGAGCTGTCGGTCCCTGTCCGATCACTCCGAGACGCTTCCTCTAATCTCTAACTTCTAACCTCTAATCCCCCATGAAGCGTCTACTCGTCATCTTGCTTTGCCTCCTCACTTTGCCAGTCTTTATGGCCCAAGGGCAAAAGCTAGACTCGCTCACGCAAGCCTTTCATGCGAAGCCCACTGTAGCCACCGCTACGCAGCTCGTGGAGCGAGCTACAGCGCGAGGACGCAGTGACCTAGCCGTCTCATCTTATGAGTACCTTGCTCATCAAAATGGTAAGTACCTGCCCGCTCTCTGGGAGTGCTACCTCAGAGAGTTGCGACTAGACGCACTGTCCGCTTCACTAGAGAAGCAGAGCAAAGCACGCAAGTCTCAGTACGCCATCGACCTCTATGCTGAGAGACTGTATACGCTGCGACGTCTTATGGGAAACGTCCTTTGGTTAGAAGTGGCTGACACCGTCACCATCGCACGAGAGCAATTGGCCAGCTACCTCAATGGACAGGGCGTCAAAGTCTTCTCCTGTGACACTTTAGGTCTCGGCTTCCTCACCGAGCGAAGCGATCGTTACATCAGACCTCTCCGCAAGCGTCCTGGTGCACCCGTGCGTCTCGTCTATGGCGATCTTCTAGCCAATCAGCCGATACCGACGACGCTTCAGTCAGATGCTAGCATCATCACCGCTATCCCAGACAGTCTCGAGGCCCCCTCTTATCCTACGCTAGCTCCCGACGGTATCACGCTCTACTTCTCAGCTATTAGCAAGCAGGGGCTTGGAGGGCGAGACCTTTATATGACCCGCCAGACCGCTTCGGGTGGCTACCTACAGCCCGTCCCGCTAGGTCTGCCATACAATAGTTCGGGCAATGACCTGCTTCTCGCTTTCAATGCTGAGCGCCATCTCGGCTACCTCGTCTCCGACCGCTATGCCCCTCGTGGCATGGTCACCGTCTACCGCTTTGTTTACAATGATGGAGAGGTGACAGAGGTCCCGTCCAACGATCCCGCTCTCTTGCGCCAGTACGCTATGCTACGACCCTACCATGTCACGCAGCGCTCGGACGTAGACTACGCTGCTTTGCTGGGTAAGCATACCTCTGCACAGCCTGCCCACAGCAGCGCTTCTCAGGGTAACTTTGTCGTGGCACCAAATGTGATCTACACCAGCCGCGATCAGTTTCACTCCGCCGAGGCTGCGACCCTCTACGATCAGTATCTGAGTCAGCAGAAGCAGCTCACCGAGCAGGAGCAGACACTGGCTCGTCTCCGCACTGCCTATCACCAGCATAGTGGTAGCGATGCTGACCTGACCGAGATGATCCTACAGCTCGAGCGTGAGCTCCCCGCAGCCCGCAAAGCGTTGCGCACGCTCGCCCAGAAGATACGACAGCTCGAGCGCCCGCATCTCTAAGTGCGCCCTATATTTTGGGAAAGTAGTACCTTAGCGGGCGTTAAACCAATAAACGCCCTAATAACAATGAGAAAAGAACAATTGATCCGCATCTGCCTAGCCATGCTACTAGTCAGCACCACTCTGATGCTCAGCTCCTGCAAGAAGGATCCAAAAGACAAGGACCCCAAGGAGGCACTCGTCAATACCCGCTGGAAGATGGCTACAGACCTCCCAGGGCTTGAAGGTCAATTGGGACACTAACATCTTGATAGCCTACGAGCTGGAAGCTGGAGTCGTCATCCCGAAGCCTATTATGTTCTTTACGCTTGTCAAGTAGTCAAGCTATCAGGCACGAGATATTTGTAGAGACATAGTCCTACGACACAGTACAGGGGTAGAGACCTAAGCGGTTTCTGCCCCTTATTCTATCGCTGAAAGTCGGAGTGGGGGAGCGGTTAGGGCGAAACGTGTAGCCCGTGTAGGGACGCTCGGAAGTGTTTAGTGGGATGGCGTCCGTTGTCGAACCAGCTGACGAGTAACGGTTGTAGGGACGCACGATCTGTGCGTCCGTTGTATCAAAGGTTACGGCGTCAGGGCTTTAACGGGGACGGACGCACAGATCGTGCGTCCTTACAACCGTTACTCGTCTCGCCTCGGGAGAGATTTGCGGATAGCTCGGTTGAGAAGGAATTTTCCCCACGGAGGGTCGAAATAAAAGTTCGGAAGAATGAAATGAAACTTCGGAAGAATGAGATGAAAGTTCGGAAGAGTTTTTTCGTTCCTCACTGGATAATCCAGGATCTCCACGGAGGAATTGATCGATTTCCTCCAGCTCCCGATTTTCCTCCATAGAGACATTGATGGACTTATCCTGTATCAACCCTGTTCCAGTGGAGGAAGTGTTCATCGGTTAGTGATATTTTTCTAACTTTGTCTTCACAACAAACATTGTTTTAACCGACACATATCAAAACAACCTATGCAGTATCATTTATATGCTTCGCTACGAGGAGGATTGCTGGCAGGCTTACTCCTCTTGCTCTCCACGAGCTGGCTGGAGGCTACTCCGCTGGAAAGCCTTGCTCCCGACACAATCATTGAGCGGAATGACTATAAGCTTATTATAGAGCCTAGTAAAGATCAGACGGACGTGACGCTGGTCGACTACAACGAGCGGAACCGCGTGCGTCGTATGGAGACGACCGCTTTCTCGCTAGAGCGTGATTTACGTAAGGCTCTATCGGGCGTAGGTGGTGTACTCGGTATCTACGATGATAATAGCTTCCGCTGGGGTACGATACGTATCTTTCCGAAGCTATACTTCGGCTCGACGATGATGCTGGGCGATGCGTTTGACCATGCAGCTACACCCTGCTTCAACCACTACATGGTGGCGCCGATAGGGTATAGGTACTACCTGCAGGGTCGCTACTTCGTCGGCTTTGACTTTGCTTTTGAGGGGCGTACCTACAGCCTGCGTGATGGTTACTATTTCAAACCAAATAGGGATCTCAACGAGCTCTATGAGAGTCACTATGACGAGGGGATGGGGCTACGCCAGAGCAAGCTGGTGGCACGCTACATCTCGTTCCCAATCACGCTGGGGATGCGCCCAATGATGAATAGTCGTATGCGTGTCGGCATCGAGGTGATCCCACAGATCAAGTACAAGGAGTACGTGATGCACAAGCAGTATGGCAATCGTCATAAGGAGCGTACCAAGACAGAGGCGACACCGCCACTCTCTATGACTTATGGCGCTTTTATCGACTTTAGACCTCTAGGTCTCTATCTCCACTACACGCCTCAGTCGCTACTCCTCGTCAAAGACGCTATGAGCGGGTACAACAACAAGGGACTTCTCACAGCTGGACTAAGTATCACCTTCTAATCGCATTGCCACTATGTACTCAAGAGTTTATATATTACCCTTATTTGCGTTAGTCACCTTACTACTCTCTACGCTAGGAGCTGCAGGGCAGACGGGGACTTCGTGTGATACGATCCAGCTCGCTGACCGCACGGTCTATGTGATGCGAGGTGAGAAAGATAGTCAGATAGAGGTGGAGCATCGGCTCCCTAAAGGTCAGGTGCAAGAGGTGCCACTCTATATAGATAGAGTATGGACGAGAGGTGGTCGTCAGTCAGTTTGGAACCGCTCCCGCATTAGCACCGTTCACAAGCAGGATGGCCGCCCCATCATCTATAAGACATTGATGGGAGATGTCTCTTATCACTTTGTAGCCTCCTTCGGTTGGAACCTTTTTACCGCTCCTGAGTGGGTTGGCAAGCAACGCTTCTGGTGCTCTACTCGTGGAGAGTTTGGCGCCTATGGGATCTTCCAGATCGGGCGTAGTCCGTGGGCTTTCAACGTGGGGACCTCGCTCGTGAGCAGTAGATTTGCCTTTGACAAGAAGTACGCTATGCAGCGTAATGATAAGTGGCAGACGATCCTAAAGCAGGAGCCTACGGAGGTGGGCTATGCACGGACGCAACTAGACATCCTCTCCATAGAGATGCCGATAGGGCTGTCGCTCTCATGGGGTGAGACGAATGCCTGGAGCTCGCTATCGATCGTCCCGAAGTTCGTATGCCTGCAAAAGTCCCGCACACGCTCGCTCGATGAGCGGATCAATACGCTTGTGGACGATGATCTCAATGTACGTCCCTTCGGACTAGATCTGCGTGGCGAGATAGGGTACGGCTTCTTCGGACTCTTCGGACGGGTTAGTCTGCTCAGCACCATACCGTCAGCGCAGGCTGAGGTGAGCACGAGAGACTACTCGATAGGTGTCGTGGGTCGCTTCTAGAGGAGAGCTCGCTAATCCACTATTAGATACGATATTCCCTTTGCATTGTGGGTAGTGCTCAGACGAGTGCTACCCGCTTTTTTGTACCTTTGTGGTGGCTCTGCGCCTTGACACTTCACTAGATGCTCACCTCTCGATCCATACAGTGGTTCACACCGATTCAGATAGCTCCTCTGCCCACCTCTATAGCGGGGCGCTATGGGGATCGTATCCTGACACTTGGCTCTTGCTTTAGTGAGCATATAGGCGAGCATATGCGGCACCTCGGATATGACGTGCTGGTCAATCCTTACGGTACGCTCTACAATCCGATTAGTATCTGCGATACGTTGGAGGATCTGCTCCTCGATGAGCAAGACTGCCCCGACTATACACCTTATATTATAGAGCGTGACGGACTCTACTATAGTTTGCGTCACCACAGCGCTATCTATGGCGAGAGTCAGGAGGCGCTACGTGAGGCGACCGCTCAGCTATGGCATACGGCTCATCGCCGACTAGCGGAGGCCGACTGGCTCTGGATCACACTCGGCACGACGCAGGTCTATTACCTTGCGGAGGGTGGTCGTGCCGTGGCAAATTGTCAGCAACTTCCCGCACGACTCTTCGACAGACGGGACCTTCCCTTGGATCTTCTGCAGGAGCGTATGCTAGCGACGCTTTCTCAGCTCCTTAAGCATCATTCGCTGCAGATAGTCCTGACGGTTAGTCCCGTGCGCTATCTGCAGGACGGCTTGGCGGAGAGCAACTTGTCAAAGAGCAAGCTGCGTATCCTCTGCGACACGCTTTGTCGTGAGCTACCCGACTGTCATTACTTTCCCGCGTATGAGATCCTACATGATGAGTTGCGGGACTACCGCTTTTACGCCAGTGACTTGACACACCCGTCTGATGAAGCGGTCGCCTATATAGCCGATCACTTCGTCACCTACTGGGCAAGCCAAGAGGCGCGTGAGGTGGAGATGCGTCAGGCGGCCCAGCGTCTGCGCAAGCTGGCACTGCATCGGCCTAAGACTCCGCACGGAGCCGAGCGACTACAGGCTCAGATCGCTGAGCGCATAGCACACTGCCGTGAGCGCTATGGAGAGAAGCTCTGCATAGCCTCCGTAGTAGAACCATGATGACCCCTATTTACAACACGATAATGTCTACACTGCAAAACATCCTTGAGTATCTTCGTCCTATCCAAACGCATCTCGTCGACGAGCGTCCGATACGACATATCCTGACCGATAGTCGTAAGCTCACTTCGCCGAGCGATAGCCTCTTCTTTGCGATGCGTACCGCCTCTGGTGACGGGCATAAATATATTCCCCAGCTTTACGAGCATGGGGTGCGGGCTTTCTTCATTTGCGAGCCGATCGAACCCTATGTGGAGCGCTATCCTGATGCCAATATTGTACAGGTGCAGGAGACGCTCCGTGCGCTCCAGCAGATAGCTAGCCACTGGCGTATGCGCTACGACTACCCAGTCATCGGCATCACGGGAAGCAACGGCAAGACGGTCGTCAAGGAGTTTCTCTACCACCTCCTCTCTGGTTGCTATCGCATCGTGCGCTCGCCAAAGAGCTACAACTCGCAGCTCGGAGTACCGCTCTCGATACTGAATATGGAGGAGGAGCATACGCTCGCTATCTTTGAGGCGGGGATCTCGATGCCGATGGAGATGCTACGTCTCCAGCGTATCATACGGCCGACGCTCGGTATCTTGACCAACATTGGGGCGGCGCATCAAGAGAACTTTGTGTCGCTCAATCAGAAGATCGAGGAGAAGTTGCAACTCTTTGTCGATGCTGACCACTTTGTCTACGATGCCGACAGCGATGAGATACAGCGAGGCATTGACAACCTGGGGCTTTCGGACAAAGCGATCGGCTGGAGCCTCACGCCTGGCAAGGCTTACTACCATATCTCCTACAGCCCCTCAGGGGATGGTGCTACAACCATCACAGCTCAGCATGCCGACGAGAGCAGCACGGTGACTATTCCCTTTGCGGATCAAGCCTCTATACAAAACGCTACCCACTGTCTCTGTCTCATTGGTCTCCTGCCACTCACCACGGCTCAGCGCCAGGCGGTGCTGGCTCGCTTTGCGACGCTTGAGGCGATCGAGATGAGACTGGAGGTCAAGGAGGGGCAGGCGGGCAATCGTCTGATCAACGACGCTTACAACAACGATATCAATTCGCTTCGCATTGCGCTTGACTTTCAGAAGCAACGCACGGCCACTTCGCATCAGCAGGCGGTGATCATTCTCTCCGATATCCTACAGAGTGCCCAGCTACCACGAGACCTTTACAAGCAGGTGGGCGAGATGATTGCGCAGTATCCCCACACGCTCTTCATCGGTGTGGGTCGGGAACTGTGCAACTATCAGGACTACTTCCAGGGGAGTGGGGAAGGGAAGACCGCCTTCTACGAGACGACCGACCAACTCCTTGCCGATGACCTCCTCAGCACCATTACTCATGCGGAGATTTTGGTTAAGGGAGCTAGACAATTCCAGTTCGAGCGTATCGTACAGCACCTAGCGAAGCAGGTTCACGAGACGACTCTAGAGATAGATCTCGAAGCTCTGGTGAACAATCTGAAAAGCTACAAGGCGCTCCTCTCACCCGAGACACGTATCATCGTCATGGCCAAGGCGCAGGGCTACGGTATCGGAGCTTACGAGCTGGCCAAGGCGCTGGAGCAGCAAGACCTCGCAGCGCTAGCGGTGGCGCTGGCGGACGAGGGCAAGGAGCTTCGCAGCAAAGGAATCCTCCTGCCGATCATCGTGATGAATCCTGAGGTCGAGGCTTTTGAGGTGATGACGCAGAGTCGCCTAGAGCCTGAGATCTACAACGAGCGCATCCTCCGAGAGTTTGCCCGCCACGTGGAGCGTCAGGGACTGAGCCACTATCCTGTTCACATCGAGCTAGACACGGGTATGCACCGTACGGGCTTCACGCCAGACAGAGCGACCCTCGAGCATCTCGCTCAGACGCTTCACGAGGTGGAGCCGCTGATACGGGTGCAGAGTATCTTTACGCACTTGGCCGCTGCCGATGAACCGACGATGAGCGACTTCACGGAGCAGCAGTTTGCCCTCTATGATGAGGGCGCCGACTACCTTACCAGTCAGCTCTCCTATCGTCCGTTGCGCCATGTCCAAAACACGGCTGGCATGGAGCGGTACAACCATCATCACTACGACATGGCTCGTCTAGGAGTAGGGCTTTATGGGATCAGTGCTACGGGTAGTCTCACCCTCGAGCCTGTTGCTAAGCTACGTACCACGCTCCTACAGATCAAAACGATCCCTGATGGGGAGACTATCGGCTACGGACGACGTGGACAGGTCGCTCCTGGCGGGCAGATTGGCATCATCCCGATTGGCTATGCCGACGGCTATGATAGGCGCTTCAGCTGTGGCGTGGGGAGCGTTATGATCCACGACACGCTCTGTCCGATTGTGGGCAACGTTTGTATGGACACCTGCATGGTCGATCTCACGGCACTCCAAGGGAAGGTCGCCGAGGGCGACGAGGTAATCATCTTCGGCGTGCCAGGCTTGCAGGTGAGTGACCTCGCAGAGCGCATCGGCACCATACCATACGAGGTGATTTCCAAGCTTTCTCCACGCATCAAGCGCACTTACTACAAGAGCTAACGCTCGTTCTACTATTCCCTCCTGAAAAGGGCTTGACAGAGCTTCAAATAATTAGTAACTTAGCGGAATGTTTCAGGAGACCTATCGAAAAGGCTTACCAAGATATCAACAACACAACACTATAAATAGATAATACAATGGCTATTCAGACAAAGATCGTAGAGTGTGTCCCCAACTTTAGCGAGGGACGTGACAAAGCAAAGATCGAGCAGATCGTACAACCCTTCAGAGAGACCAAGGGCGTCAAGCTACTAGACTACAGCAATGACGAGGATCACAACCGCTGCGTGGTGACCGTCATGGGCGAGCCTGAGGCTGTTCGCAAGTCTGTCATCGCTGCCGTCGAGGTCGCTGTCAAGGTGATCGACATGACCAAGCATGAGGGCCAGCACCCACGTATGGGCGCTGTCGACGTTATTCCCTTTATCCCCATTCGCAACATGGAGATGGAGGAGGCTATCGAGCTCTCCAAGGAGGTCGGCAAGGAGATCGGCGAGCGCATCGGTGTGCCCGTCTTCCTCTATGAGAAGAGCGCTACAGCTCCTCATCGTGAGAACCTCGCTAAGATCCGCAAGGGTCAGTTTGAGGGCATGGCTGAGAAGATCCACGAGGACGAGTGGCACCCAGACTTCGGTCCAGCTGACATTCACCCCACAGCAGGCGTCGTAGCTGTCGGTGCACGTATGCCACTCGTCGCTTACAATGTCAACCTCAATACGGCAGACCTTTCTATCGCTGATGCCATCGCTAAGAAGGTACGTCACATCGGTGGCGGTCTGCGCTTCTGCAAGGCTATGGGCGTAGAGCTGACCGACCGACACATCGTACAGGTCTCTATGAACCTCACCGACTACACCAAGACAGCTGTCTATCGTGCTCACGAGATGGTACGTATGGAGGCTCGTCGCTACGGTGTCGAGATCGTTGGCGCTGAGGTCATCGGACTCGTACCTATGAAGGCGCTCATTGACTGCGCTGAGTACTACCTCGGCATCGAGAACTTCTGCGAGACCCAGATCCTGGAGCTCCGCATGATGGAGTAGTGCGAACATAGAGATTAGAGGTTAGAAATTAGAGATTAGAAGATAGAGTGGCCGGCAAGGATCATAGAGAGTTGATCGTTTGGCAGAAAGCCATGCAACTGACCATAGATGTCTATAATCTCATACGCCAACTGCCACTGGAAGAGAAGTACGCACTCTCAGGCCAAATGAGACGGTCGGCTCTCTCGATCCCCTCTAATATTGCAGAAGGGAATGCGAGAGAGAGCACTAGAGATACAAATCACTTCCTATACATAGAGCAAGGCTCTCGAGCAGAGCTAGAGACACAGCTAGAGCTTTGTCTGCGTATAGGGTACCTCTCAGAGTCTCAGATAAAAGAGCCTTTGGACCTTTCCAACGAAGTAGGACGTATGCTCGCAGGTCTCATCAAATCTCTAAAGTCTAACCTCTAAAGTCTAACCTCTAACTTCTAACCTCTAACTTCTAAAATCTAATGTCCAATCTCTACCTATACAATATTGGTCAGATCGTGACTCGTCTAGGTTCCACCGCACAGCATGGCGCTGAGGCGATGCGTCAGATCGGAGTCATTGAGGGACCAGCCGCCATCATCGTACGACAAGGCAAGATAGCCTTCGTCGGGACCATGAAAGAAGCCGAGCAAGTAGACCACGCCGACTGCGTCGCTTATGACGCTCAGGGCGGGTGCGTCCTGCCAGGCTTCGTCGATAGTCACACCCACCTCATCTTCGGCGGGTACCGTGAGGACGAGTTCCAGTGGCGACTAGCGGGCGATAGCTATATGAGCATCATGGAGCGTGGCGGGGGAATAGCCAACACGATGAAGGCGACCCGTAGCGCAACGGCTGAGGAGCTCACCCAGCGAGCCTCTGCACACCTAGACGCCATGCTATCCATGGGTGTCACCACCGTCGAGGCTAAGAGTGGCTACGGCATGGAGCTCGATACGGAGATCAAGCAGCTAGAGGTCATTCGGACGCTACAGAAGCAGCACCCGATAGACCTTTACCCCACCTTCATGGGAGCGCACGACACACCGCCCGAGTACAAAGGTCGTTCCACAGACTTCATCCACTACCTCTGTGACACAGTCATGCCAGTAGTCTTAGAGCGAGGCTTGGCAGAGTGTTGCGACATCTTCACGGAGCAAGGAGTCTTCGATCATGAGCAGACACGCATCCTCTTGACCCGTGCTAAGGAGCTAGGGCTCAAGGTCAAGATGCACGCCGACGAGATCGTCTCCTTCGGTGGCGCCGAGCTAGCAGCCGAGCTAGGATGTCTCTCTGCAGACCACTTACTACAGATATCTGACAAAGGCATCCAAGCCTTGGCTCAGAGCGACACCGTGGCTACCTGCCTCCCCTGTACAGCCTTTAGCCTTGGCGAAAAGTATGCACCAGCACGTCGCATGATCGATGCTGGTTGCGCTGTAGCCGTTGCCTCCGACCTCAATCCTGGCAGCTGCTTCAGCTCCTCCATCCCACTCATGTTCGCTCTAGCGACCATCTATATGGGCATGACCGTCGAGGAGGCCGTCACAGCACTCACGCTCAATGGCGCAGCCGCCATCGGCCGTGCAGACCAGATAGGAAGCATCGAGGTAGGCAAGGCGGGAGACCTAGCGCTCCTACGCTTCCCCTCGTACAAGTTCCTCTCCTATCACTTTGGTGTCAACCTCGTACGAGCCACCATCAAGGCGGGTACCGTCTACGAAAACAAACTCGTGACCCCCACACCCAGCGTCTAGCCAGACTAGTCGCTACCTAACTAATTAACTAACAAACAATCTCAATCATCCTATGAATAATAGTCTAACAGATTTGACTGTCAAGGGGCTTCTTGACGTCACCGCAGGCAAGGACCCGGTACCTGGAGGTGGTAGCATCTCAGCACTAAGTGGTTCCATCGCTGCAGCTCTCACCGAGATGGTCGCTGGCCTCACCATTGGCAAGAAGAAGTATGCCGAGGTCGAGGAGCAGATGAAGGAACTCGTCGAGCGTGTCCAGAAGATCCGTCAGCAGTTGATCCTCGATGTAGATCGTGACAGCGAAGCTTACAACGTTGTCTTTGCTGCTTTCCAAATGCCCAAAGAGACTGACGAAGAGAAGGCTGCACGCTCTGCGCAAATCCAAGAGGCCACCAAGATCGCGGCCAACGTACCCATGGAGGTCGCTCGTCGTGTCTACAGTCTGCTGAGCGACATCGAGGAGGTTGTCTCCAATGGTAACCAAAACGCCGTCACCGATGGCTGCGTCGCTATGATGTCCGCACGCAATGCGATTATCGGCGCACTCTTTAACGTCCGCATCAACCTGACCTCCATCAAGGACGAGCAGTTCGTCGCAGACATGACCGCCGAGGCTGACCGTCTCGAGCGTGAGGTGATCGAGCGTGAGGCCAAGGTCATAGAGTATACTAAGGAAGCTTGCAAATAAAAAAAACATGTCAGCACGCAAATCATTCGCCATCGGTAGCGAGCAGCTCACCATCGAGCTATGCCGAGAGTATCTAGAGAACCACTTCGAGCTAACCCTCTCACCAGAGGCCGTCAAGCGTATCGAGCACTGCCGCAACTACCTAGACCGCAAGGTCGAGGAGGTCGACAAGCCCATCTACGGTGTCACCACAGGCTTCGGCTCACTCTGCAACCGTACCATCTCACCTGATCAGCTCACCAAGCTTCAGGAAAACATCGTCAAGAGCCACGCTTGTAGCTGTGGTGACGAGGTCGCAGCCCCCATCATTCGCCTCATGCTCCTCCTGAAGGCTCATGCCCTCCAGATCGGCAATAGTGGCGTACAGGTAGAGACCGTACAGCGCATCGTTGACATGCTCAATGCCGATGTCCTACCCGTCGTCTATGACCGCGGTTCGCTAGGTGCTTCAGGTGACTTAGCTCCTCTGGCCAACCTCTTCCTCCCGCTCATCGGTTACGGAGAGGTACGCTACAAGGGCGAGAAGCTCCCCTCCTGCGAGGTACTCGGCAAGTTTGGCTGGGAGCCCATCAAGCTCAAGAGCAAAGAGGGTCTAGCCCTCCTCAACGGTACCCAGTTCATGAGCTCGCACGGTGTCTATGCCCTCATACAGGCAGAGCGCCTCAAGCTAGCCGCCGACTGGTGCGCAGCACTCTCACTAGAGGCCTTCGCTGGACTAGACGCTCCCTACGATGATCGTCTGCATCTGATACGTCCACACCAGGGGCAAATACAAGTCGCAGCCCACATGCGTGAGCTACTCAAGGGCAGCGAGATGATTGCAAAGCCCAAGCCACAGGTACAGGACCCATACAGCTTCCGCTGTGTGCCACAGGTACACGGAGCTTCCCGTGACGCCATCGCTTATGTGCGCAGTGTCGTCGAGACTGAGATCAACTCCGTCACAGACAATCCCACCGTCTTCCCCGATGACGATATGGTCGTCTCAGGCGGTAACTTCCACGGCCAGCCACTAGCCATCGTCTACGACTTCCTCGCTATAGCACTCGCTGAGCTAGGCAATATCTCAGAGCGTCGTGTCGCTCAGCTCATCCTCGGGCTACGCGACCTGCCGGAGTTCCTCGTTGCCAACCCCGGACTCAACAGTGGCTTCATGATCCCACAGTATGCCGCAGCCGCTATGGTCAGCCAAAACAAGATGTACTGCCACTCAGCAGCTAGCGATAGCATCGTCTCCAGCAATGGTCAGGAGGATCACGTCTCCATGGGAGCCAACGCAGCCACCAAGCTTATGCCACTCATCGCCAATCTCTATCGTCTCTTCGGCATCGAGCTACTCAATGCCGCTCAGGCTATCGAGTTCCGTCGTCCTATGAAGACCTCGGAGCGCCTTGAGGGCATCCTCGCAAGCTTCCGCAAGGTCTGTCCTCGCGTCGAGGATGACGTCGTCATGTACGAGCAGATGAACAAGGCTGAGGAGCTCATCAAGACCTTCCCCTTTGAGTAAGCACTCGTCATAAGGTAGTGTAGGGGCATCGCCCCTCATACTACACCCCAAGCGTGAGCGTGTTGACTAAGTACAGTCAGCACGCTCATTTTGTTTGCCATAGCCTGAAGGCACCTGTGCCCTCCCCGCAAACCAACTCCCCACAGCTCGAGGAAAATTCGAATCGCCCACGGAGGAAAACGAAACTCTCCACGGAGGCCTCAAAAAATTCTTCGGAACTTTGATTTCATTCTTCCGAAGTTTCATTTCATTCTTCCGAACTTTTATTCCCCGGCTCCGTAGGGAATTTTCGTTTGCTCGTGAGCTATTGGGAAAATCCTCGGTAGGGGAGACGTATAGCGACTCACCTACGTGTAACGGCTGCTTTCTAAGTTCATATGCAAGTAAAAAGCGAAGTTTTTTCTCGTTTCGCAAGCTCGGTCGACTTCTCTTCGGGGAACCGCTCGGC
>QWCB01001373.1_pt1 | contig 38055 bp, 38 predicted proteins | sample 1972511 | NCBI WGS metagenome assembly QWCB01 (sample SAMN09866719, study PRJNA288562) | Human gut metagenome isolate term5_stool, whole genome shotgun sequencing... | isolation source: gut | host: Homo sapiens | place: USA: California | reverse complement strand
TTGTAGATGAAAAACCTGAAACTCCAGTAGAAAAGACGAGAGTCGAAAAATTCAATGAAGGAAAAGTTTTAAATTATGAAGAATTTAGAACTGAATTTATGACACTTTTAAATGCAGAAAGAGAATCAAAAGGACTTAAACCACTCGAACTATCCGAACATTTAAAGAAGGGAACAGAAATAAGAAGTACAGAATTAGGCGAAATATCCGATATTAGAACCGGAGAAAACAGAGAAAAAACTCATAAAAGACCTGAAACCGGCGATAGCTTCAGAACAGCTTTCGATTATCTTGAAGATTATGATGAAAAACAAGGTAACAGTCTTGGAGAAAACTTACTAGCTTTTGGAGTATTACCTGAAAATATCAACTCTGAAATTGACGGAGTTGATACAGATGAATTTTTAGGCGATGCTAAAAAAATGGCTCAAAAGACTTTTGAACAATGGAAAAATAGTGAAGAACACTATCAAAATATGATTAACCCTGATTACACAATGATGTAAAGATGGGAAAAGCGGCTTATACGCTCACAGAAGATGCTAAATGCGAAGTTGTTATAGGAGTTCAAGTATTTGATACAAAGACAGCTGAAGAACATAAAAAAGCAGAAGAAAAACCTGTTGAACCTACTGAAGATGGCAAAAAAGAAAATGAAACTCCAGTAGATGAGAATAAGCCTGTAGAAAATGAAAACAAGGATGCTGAAGAAGTGCCTGTAGATGGCGATACCACTGTTGATGAAAATACAGAACCTGTAAATGGCGAAACAGAGCCGGCACTTTAAAAAGTAATCTAATATAAGTATATGCGATCGCCCTCTTGCGAGAGGGCTTTTGCATACCCTTTAAACCTAAAAGGAGATAATTTTGATTATAAAAATCTTATTTGTACTTGTAGGTTGCGTAAACGCATATTTAATAATTAATCATTGTTTTTCAATACTACTAATAGATTTTAAAACAATGAACAGCAAGAAAAAACTAGCAGTAACGTTTCTAAAACTATTTATAAACATAACTCTATTATATATATCATACAAGGTTGTAAATTACTAAAATGAAATACAAATCTATTATTCTTAAATCTGAAAATATAAATACGTTACTATTTGTAATGTTCTTAATAATATTTTACTTAACCACATCAATACTGATTGGACTATTAATTTTAAAATAAGGAGGATAAAATGGTCGAAAAATTAAAAGAATTAAAAGATAAAAATACAACTAATAACAAGTCTGTAACTAAGACGGTAAACAGTGAGATTTATAAAAAGATATACAACTGTCAAAATAGTGCTTGGCAAGTTGTAAACGGTGAAAGAATTCGAAAGAATTCGGCTGTAACATTAAATTATTATAGCTTTTTAAGATAATAAAAAGGAGATGATATAGTGAGTATTTTAAACGTAATTCAACCTTTAGTCGTTAACCCCATTTTAGCCTGTATAATAGGCTTAAATGAGACGATAGTATTGCAACAGATAAACTACTGGCTGACTATCAATAGCAGGGCAAATAAGGGGCAATACGAGGGTAAAACGTGGACTTATAGTTCGCTTGACCAATGGAGAAATGGCAACTTCCCATTTTGGTCAACAAAAACTATACAAAGGACACTAACTTCTTTGAAAAATAAAAATCTAATACTGTCAATTGAAAATCCTACTAACAAAATGGATCGAAGATTGTGGTACACAATCAATGAAGAAGGGCTAAAAAATTTAGAAATTGAGTATGCAAAAAAAGAAAAAGAATATCTCCAATCAGAAGAAGAAAAAAATGCAAATATAGATAAAAACAACCCTCAACCTATTGAAACTTCGGATATGGACAAAATGTCCTCATCGAGTAGGACAGAATGTCCTTTAGATATGGACAAGTTGTCCACATCATATGGACAAAATGTCCATCCACATATGGACAAGTTGTCCCTATGTACTTATAAAAGAGACTATAATGAGACTATATTAAGAGACTATAATATTTTAGGCGAAAATGAAAACTCACAATCCGAAAAACTTTTGATTAATGAAATTCAAAAGTTCACAAGAAACGAGGAACTAACAAATGTTTTAAATTTATATTTAAAAACACGCATAAGATTAAAATCACCGCTAGACCTGGAGCAACTAAAACTGTTATTAAAAAAATTAAATGAGCTATCTAAATACACAGATGAGCAAATAGAAATAGTCAAGCAATCAATTATGGGTGGATATAAATCTTTTTTCAAGGTCGGTAACACAACCTCAAATTCCAAATTGGATAACTATTTTATGACAACTGACAGGCAGACTGACGGATATAGCAACAGTGAACTAAAAGAAATGCTAGGGATTAGAAGTCATCTTTGATTAAGTGAAAGGAGCAAAAATGATATATAAAAATGCTAGAGAATACTTAAAAAGCTATAAGTATCTTGGCTTAGAAATAATTAAATTAAAAGACAATATACGAGAGTTGGAAAGTGCATTAACATCAATATCCGGACTTAGTTTTGACGATGTAAAAGTTCAGACGTTTTGCAATAAAGACAAATTATCTAACTCAATAATCGAATTGGTCGATAGAAAAGAAAAGTTGGAAAAGATGATTTTGTCAAAAATAAAGCTCAAAGAGGAAATACAAAAGAACCTCAACAAACTTCAAAATGCCGATGAAATAAAAGTATTGGAATTTAGATATTTGTATAATATGACTGCTTCTGAGGTTGCTAACACTTTGTACTGTTCGGAAAGGTGGGTTATGGAACTAAGTCGCAGAGGACTTAATAACCTTGAAAAAATCATAGGAGGTAGTTATGTCAGAAATTAGCATTGATGATGTTAAAGATTACTTGAAATCAAGAGAAGATGAATTAAAGTTCTTAAAAGACCTTACTGCAATTATGGTCAAAGATTTGTTTGAATCTTTTGAAAAGCTTGATGAAGAAAAAGGTTTTTCTAAACTTAGCAAAGAAGAAAGATATAAAAAGTTCGATGATATGTTACCCGAAGCACTTGCCGGTGCGAACGGTGTTGGCGAATCATTTAATGGCAAGCTAGCAGAGATTGTGTTAGATAATGACACTATAGAATTTTTAAAGCGAAACGCAATTAAACTCGACTATGAAATTCAAATCAAAGAGCTTTCAGAAAAAAACATTGAAGAACTGAAATCTAAAGGGATTGAAAATATTGATGAATACAAAACTGTTGTGTACAGGGCTAAAGATAAAGAAAAAATTATGGAATCTCTCTTAGATTATTTCAAAGAAAATGGAATTAATCGTGAGAGCTTTCGGGAAGAAATGAAAAAGTATAAAGAAAAAGCAGATGAATTAAATAAGCAAAAAGAAAGAGATAAAGACAAGAACAGAAGTCAGGAAGTTAGTTTGTAGAGTTAATTATAACGGAGGAATTAAAGATGTTAACGACAAAAGAATTTATAAAAAAAGTTAAGGAACTGGGATTTGCAGTTAGTGAAATAGATGATTATATTAGCATATATGACAATGACGGTTTTTTAATTACTGAAACTTATGTATATGAGAGTTCAATTATAAATACATCAATAACGCGGTTCATTCTTTTACCGGGACACTTAAAAGAAGCACTGTTCAATCTTTTGGGCGAGTATATAAGTACACCGCTTGAAGATAGAGAATAGTTGAAGACGATGAGGAGTAGAAAATGACTTTATCGGAATTATTTGGAGGTAACTAATTATGCCGGACATGAATACACTTAAGATAACTTATTTATCTGAAAATCCACTAAAAACAGCAGATTTCTTTTTAATAGCAATATGTGTTTTTTTGGTAATTTGTTTAATATTCTATACAGTAAAATCTTTTGTTAAAAAAGATAAAGATTGTGATGGTTCCATGGATTCTCCGCTTGTAGTAGTGTTATTTTTTTCACTCATATTGTCTCTTTATTTTCTCTTTGGTTTTACGGCTCCATATGCAGATGTTTGCGTGCGGGTTGTTCCAAATTTAGATATTAGAGAGTTTGATATGAATCATTCAAGAGATTTTATCAAAAAAGGTGATGATTATTATTTTGTTAATACAATAGAAATTAGCTCGTTTGAGGAATTTTGTGTCAAGCTAGATAAAGAGATTTTGTCCGATATGATAAGGTGGAGAATTAAACATAGTGTTAGAGGAACAAGAGAAGCAGATAAATAAGCAAAAATAAAGAGACAAAGACAAGAACAGAGGTCAGAAAGTTAGTTTGTAAGGAGGAAAAATGGACAAGAAAGATAAAAGAGAACCTGAAGAAGAATATGATTTATATGAAGAAAGACTTACTACCTTGCTTTTAGCAGTTTCTTCATTATTTACGATATTATTAGCGATAGCAATTCTTATTCGCCTGTAAAGAGGTAAGAAATGGTGAAAATAGATTTAAATTATCCATTTATAGACAAGGACGAAAGAATGGAATTTGCTATTTATGAAGCGACGAAAAGAGAAATGGAGGAATTGTAGATGTTAACAACAAATAAAATTATAAAAAAGTTAAAGAGTTGGGTTAATAATAATTTTTTGGAGGTAACTAATTATGCCTGATATGAGCACACTGAAAATAAACTATTTGCCTAATAGTCAGTTAAAAACTGTAGAATTTCTTATATTAGCATCACTTGTTGCAATAGCAATTTACGGAATAGTTTTTATAATAAAATCAATTAAGAATAAAGACGAAGATTATGACCCTTTTAGCGACCATGTGCTTCCGGTTTTGGGGGTTTATATGTTGTTATTTTGCTATTTCTTTTTTGTTTTCGAAGTCCCATATGCAGACGTTTCTGTAAATGTTATTCCAAATATGGATGTTAGAGAATTTGACATGAATTATTCGAGAGACTTTTTCAAAAAAGGGGATGATTATTACTATGTTAAAACCATAAAGACTAGTTTATGGGGAAAGTCTTACGCTTTAGAGAGTGAAGAGAGCTTATCGGATATAATAAGGTGGAATATTGAAAATAGCGTTAGTGGAACAAAGGAAAAAGATAAATAAACAAATAAAATAAAGAATCTAAAGATGGAGGAAAGAAATGGAAGAAATTAAAATTATATTTGATGGCGAAAGTGTTGAAATAACACTATCAGAAAATTTATCATATAACGAGATGAGAATGGGCATAACAGCTCTAAGCGATTGTTTAGTAGACCTGGAAGAAAGAGATAGACTTTATTTCACAGAAACATATTTAAGTGGTTTGCTTAATATAATCAAGTCTTTTGATGAAGCTACACAGCTAGAGCTAATAGATTCAGCATCAGACGTTCTGGAAGATGAAGCTGTTAAAATTATGGACAAAGAACACAATAAAGAATTATCTGCGGTTCAGTAGGAAGGTAGATATTTTGAAATTTGATTCAAAAAAATTTTTAAAAAAACTAAAAGAGAAATGGATAAGTGTAGCAATATTTGTTACACTTTTCATAATAGCTAATCGACTATGTTATTTTTATAGGACTGATGGTGGAGAAAACTTTGCATTTCACATAATGGGTGCAATGAACAATCTGTTTAGCACCAGCATTTTTATCAGTTTTAACAAATGGGATATAATAATATCTTTAATAACAGTGTCTTTAATATATTATTATATATGGCTTAAAGGCAAGAAGAAAAAGCTTAGAACAAGAAAAGGTGAAGAATACGGAAGTGCCAAATGGGGAACTAAAGAAGATATTAGACCTTATATAGATCCTGTAGACGATCAAAATGTACTTTTGACTGAAACCGAAAGCATTACAATGGAAAATCAGCCTAAAGATTGGAAAACGGCAAGAAATAAAAATATATTGGTTATAGGTGGTTCAGGTTCGGGTAAGACCAGAGGATTCGTAAAGCCTAATCTAATGCAAATGCACTCCAGCTATGTGGTCACAGACCCTAAAGGGCAAATACTTGTAGAATGCGGAAAAATGCTTAAAAGAGGAGCTGTAAAGCTTGTAAGAGATGAAGAAAACAAACTCATAAAAGATAAATACGGTAAGGTTCAAATCGTTTATGATAAAAACGGTAAACCTGAGAGAGAGCCATATAAGATAAAAGTTTTAAACTTAATCAATTGTTAACACGATTATGGTTAACACCAAGGGAGAGGGAGAAAAAGCCGGCGATGACTTTTGGACAAAGGCTGAAAGACTTCTTTATATGGCATATATCGGGCTTATATACTACGAAGCTCCTAAGAGTGAGCAAAACTTTGAAACGCTCTTAATGCTTATAAATATGAGTGAAACAAGGGAAGAAGATGAAAACTTTAAAAACGCTGTAGATCTAAAGTTTGAAGATTTAGAAAAAGAAAATCCTCATCATTTCGCCGTACTTCAATATAAAAAATATAAATTAGCAGCCGGCAAGACTGCAAAATCAATCCTTATATCTTGTGGAGCTAGACTTGCCCCTTTTGATATAAAAGAGGTTCGAGACTTGGTAAGTTATGATGAAATGGAATTAGATCTAATCGGAGATAGATTAACCGCTCTATTCGTTATAATTCCGGACACAGACAGCACATTTAACTTTATTGTTGCAATGATGTACACGCAAATGTTTAACTTGTTGTGTACCAGGGCTGATGACGTTCACAATGGAAAACTTCCATATCACGTGAGATGTTTGCTCGATGAATTTGCAAACATAGGCTCAATTCCTCAGTTTGAAAAACTTATTGCAACAATTAGATCAAGAGAAATATCTGCAAGCATAATACTTCAAGCACAGTCTCAATTAAAAGCTATTTATAAAGACCATACGGACACAATTGTCGGAAACTGTGACACGACACTGTTTTTAGGAGGAAAAGAAAAAACAACCTTAAAAGATTTATCGGATGCACTCGGAAAGGAAACTATAGAACTTTTTAATACGGGTAAATCTTTTTCTCAAACAAAATCAAGCAGTATAAATTATCAGAAAACGGGTAGAGATTTAATGACGTTTGATGAAATATCTGTTATGGAGAATGATATGTGCATTCTTCAGATAAGAGGTTTAAGACCTTTCTACAGTAAAAAGGTGGATATAGTCAAACATAAGAGATATAAACTTCTTTCAGATTACGACAAAAAGAACAAATATGATGTTACAAAAGAATTGAACAAAGTAAAGAATTTAGAAAAGATTATTGCAAATTTGGAATTTGGAATTATGTTTTTAATTTGTTTTTCAGATGTAGAGGGAGATATTGAATACGAAGTAAAGAAGATGGAATTAGAGGAAAAAGGCTTAGATACAGAAGAAAATTTAGAAAAAATAAAAGAGAAAAAGTACAATCCGAAAGAATCAGATAGGATAATGATAGCTCTTATATGGGCTTTAGCTATTATCATTTTAAATATGTATGTAAATGGACAGTTGCAAGAGATTACAGAAGATTTTAAAAAGCTTGCAGATAGCTATAGAAGATTTTAAAAAGCTTGCAGATGGCTTTAATTAAAGATTTTAAGAAAAAAGGTGCAAGTAAATTGAAAAATATCTTTAAAATGGATATTGGTAAAACTTAGGTGAACTAGGGTATATATAATTAAAAGGAGTGGTTTAATGTATAAATATCAATTTATAAAGAAAATTCCAAAGACAACTATGAATAGATATATTTCTAAATACTATGCCCTGAACTCTGAGATAGATGGAAAGCTTCCTGCAGATTGGCATCCATATTGTTGGGAATGTGAAACAAATGATGAATATATTGATTTAATGGATAATTATTTTCTCGGAGAAAAAGGTATATTATTTACGAAAATAAAATTTTCAGATAGTCCAGTATATATTGCCACATTTCCAAGAGCTGTTGTTGATATACTTTATGATTTAATAAAAAACAATATGGATATAAATAAATTTGGCAGAGATTTGAAAAATGAATTTTTAACAGAAGAAGAGCAAAAGGAAATGTTTGATTTATTGATGGAATTTAATAAACATATAAATATAGAGAGCTATATTAAAAATCAATTTCCTGTGGAATACTATAAGATGAGGTATATAAATGCTTGATTATCAAAAAAGAAGAGTGGAAATAATAAAAGAGCTTTTACCGCAATTTGGAAATAATTTTGTTTTAAAGGGCGGTACTGCTTTAACATTATTTTATGGATGTCCAAGGTTTTCAGAAGATATTGACCTTGATTCAATGACCTCAAATATGAATTTTATTAAAAATTTGAGACTTAAAGATGAGTGGAAGCTCAATATAAAAAAGGACACGGATACCGTTTTCAGAGTAATGATTGATTATGGTGACAATAAAAATGGTGGAGCATATCCGCTGAAAATTGAAGTTTCGAGCAGAAATAAAAATTTTATAGGCAAAGAATTGACATATCAATCTATAAACGGAGTTCAAGTTTATACCGAAGATGTAATTGCTAATATGAAAGCAGTAGCCTTTTCCAGTAGAACAAAAGCAAGAGATGTTTTTGATATAGGATACCTATTAGAACAAAAAGAGGAGTTGTTTACAAAAACTTCTCTTATGAATATTTATAATCAAATTGGAATTAAGGGACTTGATGAGCTGTCTGCTATTCTAAAAATTGAGCAAAAAGAAGAAAATATGTTTTTTGATTTTGATTCCGATGAATATGTACTCAAAATGGAAAATAATTGTGAAAATAAAATTAATGAAAAACGTTCTTTTATTGCGGAAATTAAAGATTATCAAAAAAACACTTCAGATAAAAGGACAAACATAAAATGTTAATATTGAAATGGCTCCTTTCGTTTCAATATATTTTTTACATTATTTGATGACTATCCTACTTCCACACCATATTTGGTAATTTACTTAAGAGTTTTATTAAAAACTCTTTTTTTATTGCGGAGGTGTGAAATGTAATACTTTATAATCTATTAATTTATTTTAAAGGAGAGATTAATAAGCTAGTAACATATTTTAAAAATGGGAAAAGATTTATGAAAGGAGTAGTATGGCAGAAAAGAAAGAACAATTTGAAATCAGCGGTAATTTGACCGCAGACCCGTCTTTTGAAGAAAGAAGTGGAGAAAAAGGCGACTTTGTTGTCGCAAGATTTGCAATTCTTACTAACAAAGAGGGCGAAGAAAGACCAAAAGCAACTTATTGTCAAGTATCATCTGACAGTAAAGCTTTTGAAGAAGTTAAAGACTACAAAAAAGGGGATTTTGTTTGGGTTAAAGGTGACTTAGACAATTGGAAAACTAGAGAGGGAAAAGATATGACTACCTTGAAAGTCTATGCTACAAAAAACCTTAGAAAATCTCTTAAAAAAGAAATGACAGAAATTTCTGAAGAAAAACAAACAAAGGAAACAAAAGAAAATACTCGTAAAGAGCAAATAGAATTATAAGGAGAAATTAATTTATGAAACGAAAATTAAGCTTAATTATGGCTGTAGTTATGACATTAACCATGGTCTTTGGATATGTAGGTAGAATTAACACTAATGCTGAGAAGGTGCAATGGGGCTTTAATGATACAAAAAACATTGGCGGTCTCTCTTTTTATTTAGGAAGTAATAATACACTTGATATAAAAAATCCAACTAACACTAAAAAAACAGTTAAAATCATAGTGAATTATACAACAATTCACTATAATGACATGGGAAGAGAGTCGACAACTAATAGAGACTATAATACCGAAGTAATAATGCTTCCAGGAGAAAGAAAATCCCAAGAGATAGATTTGTTCGTACCTTATGGCGACTCGATTAAATCATCAGAATGGGACATTACTGTTTCTGACTATGCTGACAGCTCATCCGGCTCAACTGACGACGTTGACGCTCTAAAAAAACAAATCGAAGACCTAAAAAAACAAATAGAAGATCTTAAAAAAGAAAAGAAATCTATTGAAGTAAAAGTAACTGATGCAGAAACCGCAAAGGCAGAAGCTGAAACAAATTTACAAGATAAAACAAAGGAACTCGAAGAAGCAAACAAGAAGATTGCTGATCTTGAAGAAAAGTTAAAAAATGCTCAAGCTGGAGATCCGGCAGATAAAGAAACTATCAAAAAGCTTCAAGATGAATTGAATGCTGAAAAGGCAAAGGTTCAAGACCTAGAAAATAAAGTTAAAGAACTTGAAGAAAAAGTTGCTACACTTGAAAATGAGAAGAAAGACCTTGAAAATAAATTAGCGACAGCTGATGGAAAAATTAAGGAATTAGAACAACAAGTAGCAGATAAAGATACAAGAATTGCAGAACTTGAAGCAGAAATTGCTGAAAAAGATAAGACGATTGCAGAAAAAGATGAGAAAATTAAATCTTTGGAAGCTGAAAAACAAGTTAAAGAAGCCAAGATTAATGAACTTACAGCAGAACTAGAAAAAGCAAAGGCTGATTTAGAACAAGCTGGTGCAGATAAGGATAAGTTAAATGCTCGAATTGCAGAACTTGAAGCTGAAATTGCAAGATTAAAAGCCGAAAATGAAAGTTTGAATGCTGAAATTGATAAGCTTAAAGCAGAAATTGAAGCTCTTAAAGGTCAAGTCGCAGATAGAGATAAAACAATTGCAGATAAAGATAATACAATTGCTGACTTGAACAAAAAAGCTGAAGATCTTCAAAAAGAAATTGACGAACTTAAAAATCACGTAGATGATTTAGATCAATTAATTGCAAAATTAAAAGCCGAAAAGGATGGGCTTACAGACGAAATCAATAAAGCAAATGCAGATTTAGATAACGCAAAGAAAGATTTGGAAGCTCTTAAAAAAGAACTTGAAGATGCTAAAGCTAAGGCTGAAACTGAAAAGAAAGCACTTCAAGACGAACTAAATGCAGAAAAAGCAAAACTTGCAGAACTAAACAAGGAAATTGCTAAGAACGAAGAAGATAAGAAAGCACTTCAAGACAAATTAAATGCTGAAAAAGCAAAAGCTGATGCAGATCAAAATAAAATTAAAGAACTTGAAGGAAAAATCGCAGACAAAGACAATGAAAAGAAAGCTCTTGATAACGCTAAGTCTGAACTTGAAAATAAGGTAGCTGAAAAGACAGCTGAGCTTGAAGCTAAGGATAAAGAAATCGCTGACTTAAATACTAAGATTGCAGAAAAAGAAGATGCTATTAAAGCATTGGAAGAAAAGATTGCAAAACTTGAAGCTGAAAAGAAAGACCTTGAAGATAAAATTAAGGCACTTTTAGATAAGGACACAAAGAAAGACGACTATATCAAAGAACTTCAAGATGAACTCGAAAAAATCAAGAAAGCTTTAGAAGAAGCAAAAGCTAAGGAAGGAATTCCAAGCGATAAGGTCGCAGAAGATATGAAAGCTCTACAAGACCAAATTGCTAAACTTCAAAAAGAACTTGAAGATGCTAAGAAAGCATTAGAAAATAAAGACAAAGAAGAAGATAAGAAGCCTGAAACAGAAAAGGAATTCAAAGTTTCCGAACTTAAAGACGGAGATAGCAAAGTTGAAGTAACCCTCCCTGAAAACATTGAAGCCGGAGATAAAGTTACTGTAACAAAGAACGGTAAAAAAGTCGGCGAAAAAACATTAACAAATACAGATATTAAAGCCGGCAAGACAGTTGTTGAATTGACGGAAAGAGTAAAACCTGGAGATACAATTGTAACAATCATCACAGGAAAAGACGGAAAAGAAAAAGCTTCAAGCTTTGACGGAGTTAGAGAACTTACAGATGCAGAAGTCAAGGAAAGACTTAAAAAGCTTATTGACGAAGCCAGAGGAATCAGAAATCCTAGTGAAGAACTCAATAAAGCACTAGATAAAGCTATTGACGTTATCTATGATAGATTTGCTACAATCAACGAGTACAAATGGGCGATTGAAGATCTTGAAAGAGAACTTGATAGAATCAGACACGCTAGAAATAACAGATTTAAATTGGAACTCAATGCTGAACCAAAAGTAGGCGATACTAAGTTTGAGGGAACAACTCAAACAAAATGGTATGTAGACGCTTTTGTAAATGGCAAGAGAGTAGCATACACTCAAGCTGACGCAAGAGGAAACTTCACTCGGAGATAAGTTTAGATTGTTTGCAGTTGACCCAAGAAATGATGACGACTATACAGAAGTTGAATGGAAACTTGATAAAGACGAAAAATCTGATGATAAGAATTCAAAAGTTGTAATTACTGATGAAATGCTTAAAGGTCAAGGACTTGACCCTAAAGAGTTAGTTATCTTCCCAGTTGGACAACTTTTCTATAACATCGTTAAAGATGGAGAAAAGACAACTGTTAATATGGATTCACGCCCATATAACAACGACGGAAGAATTATGATGCCTATGAGATATGTTGCTTACGCAATGGGATTCAACGTTGAATGGGATAACAATACACGTGAAGCAGTTTTCACAAATAACAGTAACCCTGTACTTCCTAAGAGAACTATTAGAGTTCAAATTGATACAGGAAAGGTTTATGACACAGAAGGAAATGTATATAACTTCGACAGAAAACCTGTAAATATCAATGGAAGAATTCACGTATCAATCAGTAATGTAGCTAAAGCTTTCGGAGCAACAACTGGTTACATCACAGATGATGTTGACCAAACAATTGAATGGGATCAAGCTAAACAAGCGGTTTATGTATTTAAATACGTTAAATAATAAGGAGATATAATGAAAAAGAATAAAAGAAATTTTTTAAGAGTGGGAAGAAACTTCCTACTCTTTTCTTTTACTCTTTGTTCTTTGTCACTTCCTCATATTAAAGCTATAGATTTAGCGGATAATAAAGGAGTCGTAGATGATATTTACAAAGATAGCTTTAACGATGCAACAAAAAAAGTTGATGAATTGATGACACCTAAGACAGGAGATGAAGCTCCTGATTTTAAGTATAAAAGAGGTGTTAAAACTAATGAAGGCTCTGTAATAGATGCGGAAAAAATGCCAACAACAGGTACTATTGACATCAATGACTTAAACTCAACTATGGAAAAAAGTGAACCTAAGAAAACACCGTTAGTCTTAGGTGGGAACCGTAAAGCTACAAATATAATAGCGACACTTCCAAGTAAGTCCAGGGGAACAATCATTGAAAACGTTAATGAAAACGCTGAAGATATAACCCCGAAAGATGAACCGGAAGAGGAAGTAAAAGAAGAAGTAAAAGAAGAAACTGAAAAACAAAAAATTCCAATGAGACAATTCTTAACTTTTACTACACAAGGTGGAAAAGAATTTCACTTAATTGTCAATTACGACAAAGAGGGTAATCAACAAGTCCAAATGCTTACAGAAGTATCTGAACAAGACTTGTTAAATTCCATTGAGGGTGAAAGTGTAGAAGATAAAAGACGTCAAGCTGAAGAAAAGGAAAGGCTTGAAAGAGAAATTGCAGAAGAAAAAGCAAAACAAGAAGCTGAAGAATTAAAAAGAAAACAAGCTGAAGAAGCAAACAAACCTAAGAAAAAAACTCCTTGGCTTATGTATTTAATAGGCTTATTAGCAGTAGCTGGAATGGCTTATTATCAGTTTGTTTATAAGAGACAAAACGATAGTCACGATGACGGTGAAGATTATGATGACTACGATGACGAGGATTATGATGAATGACGTTTCACTTAGTGGTCGTATAGTTACCGAAATATGGAATCAAAGAACTCCTACAGGCAAAAGCGTAGTTGACTTTATTATTGCAGTTCCAAGAAATTATAAAAATAAAAATAATTCAGTTGATTCTGACTTTATAAAGATAAAAGCCTGGAACAACAAAGCTGAAAATATACTTAAATATTTTTCAATAGGAAAACGTATAAATGTTTCCGGTGATGTTAGAACAGATGTTTACGATAAAGAAGGAACCAGGATTTACGACACTTATATCAGAGTAAGAGATTTTGATTTTGTAGATTACAAAGAAGATAAAAACAAAGAAATAGAAGATAGAGAAATTAGAAGAAATAGTAAGTTTATAAGAACGGATGAAGAAATTCCGTTTTAAAAGAAAGGAGGAAAAATGAATATATTAAATAGTTTATTTTTAGCCGCTTTAGATGCCGGCACAATTGCTACAGCAGTTGTAGATTTATTTAGTGTAATAAAAATTATTTTATCTATATATGGTGTGTGGCATATCTTTAGTGGATTCGTTTCTGTAGCAGACGGACAAAAAGAAGATAATCCAAATGCTAAATCTAGAGGATATAAAGAAGTATCTGCTGGAGTAGGAGTTATTCTAATAGCTTGGATTGGAGTCCCTAAAATTGCTGAGCTTGTAAAAAATGCAATCACTTCAGCAGGTACGCCCGGGGTATTAGTATTACCACCATTTATTAGATAGGATAAAAAATATATGATGAATTTATTTATGTTTTTAAATAAATTCCCATTATTGTTGGTTTTCGGCATAGATAAGTGGCTGAAAGACGGACAAATAGAAGCTATAACAAACAATATACAAAAAATTCAAGAAATGTCAGGCAATGTTCTTACAAAAGCCGGACAGCAACTTGGGGAAACCCCGCAATCGTTTAATGCCGGGGTTTTCTCTATCCTTGAAAAAATAACAAATAACATCTTAGTTCCAGTTGGCATATTAATTTTATCGTGCTTGATGTTTTATGAACTAATTGATTTAATTTTACAAAAAAACAAGGTTGATGAACCTATTGATTATAGATACTAATGGAATTATGGGATTTTGTCAATATATAATCTCAAGCGTCAGCAATTTGGTCTCGGGAGAAATAAATGAGTCAACGGTAACATCTTTAGATGCGTTTGCTCAACAGTTGGAAAGCTACTCAACTTGGACACTTGTACGGTTTAGTGTTCTTACATTTACAGCTAATTTGTTTAATTATATATACACTTTAATAGTTCCAATTTTTGTTTTTTTGAGAATATTTGAAATTTATTTATTGTTATCAGCATCTCCAATTCCAATGTCAAGTTTTATGAATGAAAAATTTTCGGCTATGGGTGTAAATTATCTCAAAAGAATATCTGCTAAAGGTTTGCAAGCAGTGTTAATGCTTGTAGTTTTAGCTATGGGGGCTGGACTTCAAAGCCAACTCCTATCTGCACAAGCCGGAGAAATTGGAACAGCTATAGGAAATATTTTTATAGGAAATGTCGTGCTTTTAATTATGCTTGCAAAAACCGGAGGGGTTGCAAATGCAATTATGGGAATTTAGAAAGAAAGGGAAAAATAATGTTTAATAAAAGAGAAAAAAAGAAAGGAATGTGTGTAGGTTTTTTGACTGGACTTATATCTGCTGTTGGGCTTTATGTAGTTGTGAATAAAGCAGAAAAAGAAGTCAGAAACATTATAAAATGTGAAATTCTCGACCGAGAAACATTTCTTGATTATCAAAATGATGATGAATTTAATTAAGGCAAGGTGATTGAATGGCTAACTTTGCAAGAATACCAGGTGATTTAACCGTTGTAAACTCAAAGGCACTTTTTGGCTTAACTAAAAGGCAACTAATAGGTGTTCTTTTAGGTATGACTGTTGGGTTACCTGTATTTTTTTTAATAAAAAAATATAGCGATATGACAACAGCTAGCTTTGGAGCATTTATAGTAGCCGGTCCGGCTCTTGCTTCAGGCTTTATAAAAATTAACGGACTTAGCTTTGATGAATATTTTAAAATATTAATTAAAGCAAAAGTAACTCCAAGCATTAGGGTTTACAAAACTGAAAATGCTTGGGAATATTTTGAAAAATTGAAGCTTAGGGAGGGGAAAAATGGCAAAAAAAATAGAAAAGAACAAAAAGCCAAAAAGAATAAATAAAGCTTCTGAAAAAAACAGATCAGTAAATAAAAATAGAAATTTAAGTAAAAGAACTACAAAACCGGGACTAATTCAAAAGATGTTTTATAAAAAAGTTCCGACAACAGTGCAAGATACAATTAAATATCAAAGAATACGAGAAGATGGAATATGTCAGATAGATGAAAAAACATATTCAAAAACAATAAATTTTAAAGATATTAACTATATACTGGCAAAAGACGAGGATCAAGCTAAAATATTCGGCGATTACTCAATGTTTTTAAATTATTTTGATAGTTCTATAGATTTTCAGCTGACTTTTTTAAACCGTATTGGACAAATAAGTACTGAACACTCTATAAATATCGAACCTCAAAATGATAATTTTAACGACATTAGAACAGAATATAAAAATATGATTGAAGAACAGATGAAAAAAGGAAATAATGGCTTAGTAAAAGATAAATATATTACTTTTTCTGTTGTTTCAAATAATATTCAACAGGCAAAACAAAGACTTGAGAGAATTGAAATAGATCTCTTAAACAAGTTTAAAACACTAGGAGTTTCGGCAAGTCCTTTGAATGGCAAAGAAAGACTCGAACTGCTTTATAGAGTAATGAATTTAGATAAGCCATATTATCCATTAAATTTTGATTGGAATAACTTTAAAAAGTCAGGAGAACACACTAAAGATTACATCGCTCCAAGCTCAATGGTTTTCAATAAAAACGATTATAAGCTTGGAGATACCTGGTGTGAAACTGTTTATTTTAATTTGACAGCACCGGAAATTCCTGACACGATTCTTTCAGATTTGCTCGAAATGAATTCTGACCTTGTTGTCACTATGCACGCTCGAAGCGTAGACCAGCTTGAAGCTATAAGAAAAGTAAATCAAAAGCTTACGGATCTAAGAGCTGTAAAAATTGACCAACAAAAAAAGGCAAGTATGCAAGGGTATGATCCGAATATCATTTCTGCAACGCTTGAAAAGAATACTGAAGATACTGAGGAATTTCTTAATATGCTTCAAGACAGAAATGAAAGAATGTTTATGGTGACGATAAGTATTACCTGTAGTGCAAAGACAAAGAAAGAACTGGATAACAGTGTTTTTGCAATAAAAGGTGTTATACAAAAACATAACTGCACAATGAGAAAACTTGACTATCTTCAAGAAGATGCATTTGTAAGTATGTTGCCTATTGGGAAAAATTATCTGACAGTTAAAAGAGCAATGACAACGACAGCACTTGCCATTTTTATTCCGTTTACAACGCAAGAACTTTTCTATCCAGGAGGAACTTATTACGGACTTAATGCGGTGAGCAACAACATAATACTCGCTAATAGAAAAGCATTGCAAAACCCGAACGGTCTAATTTTAGGTGTACCTGGCTCAGGTAAGTCTTTTAGTGCTAAAAGAGAAATAACAGATACATTTTTAAGAAGTCAAGACGATATTCTTATATGTGATCCTGAAGCCGAATACAGACCACTTGTCGAAGCTTTAGGCGGTCAAGTTATTAATATAAGCATTAATTCTAAGAATTGCATTAATCCTTTGGATATTAATGCCAACTATGGCGGTTCTGACGCTAAAGGGCTTCAAGAAGCGATTAGTGTTAAATCGGACTTTATTATTTCTTTAATGGACTTAATTGCCGGCGGAAAATTTGGATTGTCAGCAGTTGAAAAATCTGTTGTAGACAGATCGGTTAGAAACATTTATAGGAAGTTTATGGAAAATCCTATAGAAGAAAATATGCCTTTGCTTGAAGATTTATATGCTGAACTTAACTCTCAAAGGGAAGAAGATTCAAAAAGACTTGCAACAGCCCTTGAGCTTTATGTAAAAGGCTCGCTAAAAGTATTTAATAATCACACAAATGTAGACTTAAACAATAGAATTGTGTGCTATGACATAAAAGACCTGGGAGATGCTTTAAGAAAAATTGGTATGTTAATTGTACAAGACAACGTTTGGGAAAAAGTTTCAAGGAATAGATATGGCGGAAGCGGTAGAAGTACTTGGTACTATATAGACGAGTTTCACCTATTGCTCGCAGAAGAACAGACTGCTAATTACAGCCTTGAATTCTGGAAGAGATTTAGAAAATGGGGCGGAGTGCCGACAGGAATTACTCAAAACGTGAAAGATTTCTTAGGAGCTAAAGGAAAAGAAAGTATTTTCGATAACTCTGAATTCATATATCTATTAAATCAAGCTCCTGGAGATAAGGAAATTCTTGCTAAAAAGCTTAATATCTCCCAGCAACAACTTTCGTTCATAACCAATTCTGAACAAGGAGCCGGACTTTTGAAATTCAGCAATACTATAATTCCTTTCAGAGATAGATTCCCTAAAGAAACTAAACTCTATAAGCTAATGACTACGAAGCCTAACGAACAGGAATAATTGAGGAGGTAAAACTTGTCAAAAAAAGAATTTAAAGACGATAAGGAACAATTTGGACAATTGAATAAATCTAACGATTTAGATAATAAAAAAGAATTTGGGGATAAGTCTTATGTATCGACAAGTAAAAACCATTTAAACAGTGACGAAACAAAAAATATTTTATCCCCAAATAAACCGTCCAAAACAAGTGAAGCAACCGTCAATGATAGTTTTGGAATTTCTTTAAAGCGGAGAATGGAAATTATCATTGAAAATAAAGATAAAATCATCAATTTCAATGAAGAACAAAGAAAGCTCGAAGAATACTATTATGATTTAGAAGAAAATAATTATGATGAATATTACTCAGGCTCTGATTCTGATTATTTGGAAGAAAATAATGAGCATTTAGACGATGATAAGCCAAAATCAAATAGTAAATATTATTCAAGGAGCAGTTCAAATGAAAGTGAAAAAGAAAATATAAATAGTAAAAAATACTTTTCGCAATCAAAAAATACTGCTACTGATACTGAAAACAAAACAAGTGGAACGGATAAAGAGTTTGGTTCATCTACCGACAAAAGGTATGTAAGCAATTTTGACAGCAAAACATTTATTGGAGAATTTGCTGATTCTGTTTCATCTCCTTATACTTTTTCTCAGGCTGAAAGAAAAAAATTCAGAAACAAAGCTTTTAAATATGAGAAAAAAGTCAGAGAAAATCCGGTTGAAAAAGCGTGGCAAGATGCATTAGAACGCAAGCATTTAGGGTTTATTATTACAAATCCAAGTATAGACAGAAGAATTGATAGAGCGGATAGAAAGTATAAAAAGCTTTATAATAAAATAGATAAACTTGATTGGCACGATCCTATGGGGGTTAGGGGCAGTAGAATTGCAAAAAGATATTTAGATCACCATGGAACATATTACGGTGATAGAAATTCAATACAAAAAGATTTCAGCCAAAAGTTAAGTAGTTCCGCTTTAAACGTTTATAAGGTTGCAAGAAATACTAAAAACATTAAAGAAGCTACAATTTCCGGTCTTATTGCTTTTAATATTTTTAGAAACACCGGACAAGTAAAAGACTTATTTATTAATAACCAATTGGTATACAGTTCAGGAAGAACGGTTATAAAAGCCCCGAGTCACTTGACTGATTATTTATATAATAAATCAAAAACACATTTTGATGCTTATGGAAGTAACGACCTAGAAAGTGAATCATTCGACAAGGTAGAAAATCAATTCTTTGTAAAAAGAAATAGATTCAGAAGTCGGCATGCACGCAAAAGAAAAAACTTGACCGATAAAAAGAATTATCTATCTCAGACCAAGATTAAAATGCAAAATAAAGCTTATTTTAACCAGATGATGAGCAAAGATGATAGCTACTTGGGTTCAGGGAAAATAGAGAGGTCTTTAAATAAAAAACAAGTAAAAAGAAAAAAGAAAAAAGAGCTTCTAAAAAAACGTAAGAAGTTTAAATCGGTTAAGTGGTATAAAAAGTTTAAAGAGCGTTATAAGCAGTCAAAAGAAGCAATAAAGAAAATTATTTATTTTATGAAATCTAAAGGCTTTCTAATAGCGTTAATTATATTCTTTATATTAATTTTCGTTGGCAGTTGCTTCAGTTGCGTAAGTGGCTGTACAGGTGGACTGATGGGCTCATATAATGGCAATTGGCAGACAGAAAATGAAAGCGACGCTACTAAAGTCGAAGAATGGTATAAAAATGCGGAATATGAATTTTATCAAAGCTTGGGCGGTATAGAAGATGAATATCCCGATTATGATGAATATAACTACGCAATAGATCCGGCAACTCACGACTATATTGCATTGTGTAGCTATTTAACGGCAAAGCTTGAAAAATGGAGCTATGAAGATGCAATTCCGTACTTGGAAGAACTTTTTGAAGCTCAGTATCAGTTAGAGCTTACAGAATCAATAAGATATGATAGCGTGCCTGTAAGAGATGGAAGCTCCGGCTCTTATGATGAGGACTTGGAAGAAGTTAAAATCTTAAATATTAAAGTTATTAATAACGGACTTGAGAATTGTAAAGAGTTTTACAAAAGCTTGCTAGATGCTGATCGACTTGATTGGTTTGAGGATATGTATAAATTAATTGGTAACAATGCTTCTATTACTCCGCCTTGTGACGGTTGGGAAGACACAATAACTAGACCGTTTGGATTTAACCTGGTAGATAAAGAATATAAGGATTATATTACTTTAGGTCAATTTAAAGGGGCTGTCAAAGCTCCGTTCTACGGAGAAGTTGTTGCTAAAGGCGAAAACTCAATCACTGTAAGAGATGATTCTACAAATATTGAAATTGAATATATGAATAATATGTATTCATCGCTCCCGATAGGAGCCAGAATAAAAAGCGGAGGAGATTTAGGACAGGCTTCCGGACTTCAGATAAGAATGACAACTCCTAGCGGTAATGTTCTTAATCCGGCATATTATTTTCAAAGAAGTAACTACAATGAGGAATCGGGAACATACGAAGAAACGAGCGACGTTACAACCTGGAACCCATCAACGGGAGATATGAAAGACTTAGACATTCCTGTCGAGGGTGATGATATGAAAAAAATTATGAAACTTTATCAGAAGTATAAGGGAAGTTGCTATCTTTTAGGAACTCAAGGAAATACTCGCGGAACTCAAACGATAATAGGAGATAGAGGGAAAAGACCTTATCAATATTATAGCGACTATTGGTTTGACTGTTCCGGACTTGTATGGAGATTGTTCAATGAATCGGGAGTTAAAAAATTCCAAAGAAGTAATGCAGCGACTTATTATACCTGGTGCAATGTATTTAGCTCAATGAAAATGGCAAAGCCTGGAGACTTGGTATTCTTTAGAGATACAACCGGGTCGGGCAAAGGAATTACTCACGTAGGAATATATATAGGTGAGGGTAAATTTATTCACAGTAGTAAATATAACCCTAACAAGCCTTTTACTTCAGAAACAGGGATAGATAATGTTTACGGGGCATATTGGAAAGACCATTCACCGTCTTTTGGTAGGCTTCCATAATTAAAAATAAAAAGAGGGTAAAATAATGGATGTAAATAAAGATTTAGAAAGACTGGAAAGAAAAGAACAAAAAGCATTAGAAAGATATGAGAGGGATAAGGAAAAAGCAGAAAAGTCGAAACAAGCTCTAGAAGCAGTCCGTTTAGAAAGAGAAGATTATAAAAAGCAGAATTTATACAATATTTATGAAGCTTGCAATATAGATTTTGAGGATTTTATAGATATGCTAAATATTGTTGTGGAAGAAAATAATAATGGAAATAATGATAAAGGCGAGATAGAAAGGTAAAAAAATGAAATTAGTAATTGCAGAAAAACCCAGTGTCGGAGTGTCGATTGCAAAAGTTTTAAACGCAAATGAAAGAATGAACGGATATTATGAGGGTTCAGGATATATCGTTACTTGGTGTGTAGGACACTTAATAGCATTAAGTGATCCTAATTCATATGGAGATTATAAAGTTTGGAAAATCGAAGATTTGCCTATAATTCCATGTACTTGGAACACAGAAGTTTCAGCAAGCACGAAAGCACAATTTAATATAGTTAAAAGCCTTATGCTTAGAAAAGATGTAGATGAAATTGTTTGTGCTACAGATGCTGGTAGAGAGGGGGAGCTTATTTTTAGACTTGTCTATGATAAAGTTAATCCTGGTAAACCGTATAAAAGATTGTGGATTTCTTCAATGGAAGATGTGGCTATAGAAAAAGGCTTCCACAATCTTAAAGACGGTAAAGATTATGAGAACCTATATCGCTCTGCAATTGCAAGAGCCAAAGCTGATTGGCTTGTGGGCTTTAATCTTACAAGATTTTATACTTGCCTATATAACAGCTCAGGGCTTCTTTTAAATGTTGGTAGAGTACAAACTCCGACACTAGCCCTTATAGTTGACAGAGATGATAAAATTGAAAATTTTAAAGTTGAAGATTTCTACTATTTGCAAGGAGCTTTAGGTGATCTAAAAATAAAATCTGAAAGGTATGAAAGCAAAAATAATTGTGATGAAGATTTGTCCAGGATAATTCACTCGGAAACTATATGCACGAAGTCGGACACAAAAGATATTACCGTTAAATCGCCTTTACCGTACGATTTAACGACTTTACAAAGAGAAGCTAATAGAAAGATAGGGTTTACCGCTGAAAAGGCTTTAAACGTATTACAGAGCTTATATGAGAAGAAGCTGGTGACCTATCCTAGAACTGACAGCAAGTATTTGACAAAAGATATGAGAGAAACTGCAATAAAAATTGCGGAAGCTTATGGGTTGAGCGATATTTCGCCGGATAAAATTATTGACGACAAAAAAGTTAGCGACCATCACGCTGTTATACCTACGCTTTCTTCGGTACAGCTGATTAAAAGTTTAAGTTTAAACGAAGATGAACTAAAAATATTTGATCTAGTAAAATATAGGTTTTTAAAATCGGTTTCTCCAAACGGTATTGATGTTAAGACAGAGCTGGAGTTTGAAAATTCAAATATTCTATTTAAGACTAATGTTAAGCTTATTAAATCGGAGGGCTTTAGATCTGTTGGTAAAAACTATGAAGATAAACCAAATGAAGAAGATAATTACATTTCGTCTTTTGATAATGAGTTTATCGTAGGCGATAGGTATGATTTTAATTATAGTGTTGAAACAGGCAAAACAACTCCACCAAAGTATTATACTGAGGACACACTTTTATCAAGTATGGAAAAAGCCGGTAATGAAGATCTTGACAAAGATTTAGATACTGAAAAAAGTGGAATAGGGACTCCAGCAACTAGAAGTGGTATAATTGAAAAGCTAATATCAAGTGGATATGTTAAAAGAGTAAAGAAAGATTTAAAATCAACGGATATAGGCAGAGAGCTGGTTAAAGTGGTTCCTGAAAACTTGAAGTCGGCAAAGACAACCGCAGATTGGGAGAATAAACTTACATTGATAAGTATGGGCAAACTTGACGAAGATGCCTTTATATCGGACATTATCAAAGCAACTATAGAAGTAATTTCAGAAAAGCCTAGTTATATTCCTGAATTTGCTTCCAGCAAAACCGTTCTTGGAAAATGCCCGAGATGTGGTGGAAATATATATTTAAATAATAAGTTTTACGTTTGTGACAAAAACTGTGGATTTAAAATATATAAAGATAATTTATTTTTTAAAAACAAAGGTAAGAAGCTGACAGATTCTATGATTAAAGAAATATTGGAAAAAGGAAAGACCTATGTTCAAGCTCTTACAAGTAAAAACGGAAAAAAATACAATGCATATATCAAAATTGTAGATGCCGGAAAATATATAAACTTTGAGATGGAGTTTGAAAATAATAGATAAAATAGGGTATAATTACAATATGGAGGTGGATATATGAGATATATTTTTATGAATAAAAACACACCTATTTTAGAGTGTGAGATAAGAGAAAACGGAGATTTGTTAAACATATACGATGAATATAATCTTAAATATTTGCCTTTTGGACTTAATAAAAAGAATTCTAAACTAGTAAATGAAGTTTCCAACTGGATGAAAGGAAGAATTATTCCGGCAAGCAGAAAAAATCTATACCACATTCTTGAAAGTTTAAAAATACAAAACACAAGAGAATTGCCTGTTAATAGTTTATGGCTATCTTTATCCGATCAATATTGGTTTAAACCAAAAGACTCAAATATTGAATGGAAAGATGTTAATTTTTTTGAAAATGAGTTTTCAGATGATGTAGGGAAAATTATTGTTGGTGGCAATGTAGATAACCCTGACTTATTTTCGCCAAACAATACGTCGGATGGTTATTTACCAAAAAAATGGATACTAAAAAACGGAGAGAGACTTCTTTTAAAGGGTGGAGAGCTTCCTAACTTTCAGGAACCGTATAATGAGGTAATTGCTTCAGAATTAGCGAAACGATTAGATATGAATTATGTTGAATATAAAATAGTAACAGATGATGGCGTTTTTTATTCAGCTTGCAAAAATATGATTAATACAAATGAGGAAATAATTTCGGCTATGTATTTAATCGAGAGCGAAAATAGGGCAAATGATGTTTCTCCTTACAATCACTATCTTGGATTGTGTGAAAAATATGGGCTTAGAAACGCAAGAGAAGAACTCGAAAATATGATTATACTTGACTATATAATGGTTAACCAAGATAGACATCAGAGGAATTACGGAGTTATTCGAAATGTGGAAACGCTTGAGTTTGAAAGAGTAGCACCTATTTTTGATACAGGCTTCAGCTTACTATATAATAGAAACACAGAAAGCATAAATCCGTACAATCTTGGCATTAAACCAAAAGGATTCACAAGCACTTTTGCTAAATCTTTAGAGCTTATTGAGGGCTGGGACAGATATGATTTTTCAAAATTAAATGATGTTCCTGAAATGATGAGAGAAGTTCTTAATAATCATCTACCTACCGCAAGAATAGACAAACTCACAACTGTTATTAAAAATAGGGTTGAAGATTTAGTTTATGAACAGGAAAAGAGCTTAAATATATCTATGGGTGTTAAAAAATCGTTAGTATCGGAATTAAAAGATATGGAAAATTCTATTGATGAAAGGAACGATAAAAAATCTAACAAGACGATTGATAAATCAGGTGAGCGAGATTTATGAAAGAACGATATAGATATTAAATACTACTAAAACTCAGTTAAATACTGGGTTTTTTTATTGGAAAAATTTAGAAGGAGAAGAAAATGTATTCAGATAATAATTTAAATAATGTATGGGAAGATATGGATCAAAATTTCAACAATGAGAAATTGTTTGAAAGAGAAGATATACCAGATGCAAATTATCCGGTAAATATAGTAAAAGCTGAGTTAACGTACTCAAAAAGTAAACTTCCGATGGTTAGTATAGGATTTAGAATTGCAGATTATGTAACTTATTGGGGCAATAAAGTTATTTATTGGAATCAAGTTTTAACCAATAGGAAGCAGTTGGATAGAGTTATGTTTATGATAAATTCTATATTAAAGCCTTTTGAAAAAACACACGAGTTTAAATCATACAAAGAGCTGGGAGAAGAATTGTCAGGTCTTGCAGAATTAACTAAAGACAGAGCTTATCTTTTAGAAGTTATGACTACCAAAAGGGGATATAAGGTTTTTAGGATAGAACAATGATTGACTATTATAAAAATGTACCAGAAGATTTAAAAAAGGAAAAAAGATGGTGTTTATATAAAATAGTTAATAAGAATGGGAAAAATACTAAAATTCCTATTGAACCGTCTGGAAAATATGCAAAAGTTAGCGATAAAAATACTTGGAACACTTATGAAAGATGCCTAAACTCATTAGATAAAGCTGATGGTTTAGGCTTTTTTCTTGGTGACGGATATGTAGGTATAGATTTAGACGATGTGGCTGATGATGTTTATGCTTATTTCACAGATAATAAAGAATCCGTTACTTCCGACTTTTTAAAAAATATAGATACCTATGCCGAAGTGAGTCCCTCGGGTAGAGGAATTCACTTTATAGGCAAAGGAAAACTGGAAGGAACTAGAAGAAGGTCGGGAAATATTGAGATATATGATAAAGACCGTTTTTTTACAGTTACTGGAAAAATACTTAATGACAAATATAGGAAAAAAATAGCAAATATAGAAACCGAAATAAATAAGTTAAAATTAAAATATCTTCCGGAGTTTGAAAAGAGCGAAATAGATAAATCTGAAGTAGGTGACTACAAGGATAGAGAAGTGCTTGAGCTTTTTTTAAATTCAGATATAGGAGATACAAGCGAAGTTAAGAAAGAAATTTTTGACGGTAAATGGGAGAAGAAATTTAGCAGTCAATCTGAAGCGGATTTTTACTTAGCTAGAAACCTACTTTTCTTTAATGGCGGTAATATTGAACAAGCATACAGATTAATGTACAAATCGAAGCTGTCGAGAGAAAAGTGGAGTGAGCAGAGAGGAAGTACGGACTACTTAGAGTATATTCTGCTTAGAGCCAGAGATGGGTTGACTTCTTATTTTCAAAGAAGTGAAAAGGAGGAGATTACAACTGTGGATAGAAAATACACAATTGAAGATGTAAAGCAATTAATAAACGAAACGATTAACAGTTTTAGCAATGTAGAAAACTTTAATAATTATTTAAAGGTAAGTGCTTCAAATAGCAATACATTTTATACTGACCGATTAATGCTGTTGAAATTTAGAAAAGATTCGGAAGAAACTAAAACTTTTGATGATTGGATTGATTCAGGCAGAATTGTAAACAAAGGTGAAGAAGGCATACCGGTTTTAAGAAACGGACAAGTAAAATATATTTATGATAAATCTCAGACAGTTGTTGTAAATGCGGAGCTTGAACAAGAAACCGAAACAAGTAAAAAAACAATTGTAGAACAATTAGAAAGTTTTAATATTTTTGATAATACAGAATCAATAGAAAATACAATTGAAAATTTAGGAATTTCTTATGCCAGGAGAGTTTATTCCAGGGTGAGAGATAATGCACCTAAAACGTTTGAAAGCCTTGATAAAAATGTTTTAGGTGACTTTATAAAAAACACATTTACTACAATTGTTAAGTTAAAGTCCGGCATAAATGCTCCCGATATAAAAGACGAAAAAGGAGTTTTAAAAGTTTTTTTAAAAAATGAAAATGATATAAAAGAACTTTTATACTCTTTTTGGGGTTGTGAAAATGCTTTAGTTAATAATTTGGAAAAAAGAATTAAAGAAATTCAAAGAAAAATGACAAATGATATTGATATTGATAGTACAAATGGGTATAATATAAATAGAGATATTATTAATAAAGAAGGGAGCGAAGAAAATGTTTTACAAAGTGAAATTAGGAACGAAGAGCAAAGAATACTTAACAGACGGAACGATTTATTATCCGGTGGTAAAGACGAAAGAGATGGACAAGATAGGTTATTGGATGGAAGAGATGGAGCCGGGAAATCCGGAATCAGCAATGCTAGTTCCAGCGATAGACAAGAACGTGATGACACAAGCGTTGACCGAAATAACCGAGGAGCAGATGACGAGCGATATCAATTGGATGATAGACGAAGCGTACAAAGCGGAAGCAGAGTGGGAAACGATGAGAATCAAAGAGACGGAGGAAACGAGAGACAAATTCGAGGAACTGATCCACGAAGTGGAAGCCGAGATAGAACCGATAGACGAGAAGCTGAGCTATTATCCGGAAGAGAGCGAGGAATTCAAGAAACTTTACAAGATTTACGACAAATTGACGGACAAGAAAGCGGAGTTGGAAGTGAAATACGAGAACGAGATGTACGCTCTGGACAGCAAATATCAGAAGAAAGAATGGTGGGAAGTAGACGAGAACGAGAATTGGGAAGAAACTCACTTCAACCCGAAAAACAACCCTTGGAACAAAGCGACTTGGGAGGAAGTAGAGGACACGATGAGCCAATATCAGATGTCAAAAGTGGAATGGATAAAGGACAATCACCCGACGTTTTACAAACAAGCATTCTTGACAGGTCTATTGAAAACATACCTGGACAACTTCCAAAAGAGGATAGAGGATTACAAGAAAATAGAGAAACCGAGAATGATAGAGGAGTGGGAGAAGAAATATGGAAAGCCACTACCGAAAGAGATGATGAACAATCTGGAGAACGCTCTCAGGGAGACGATTTATTACAACGAGATTCCGTCACTATAGACGATAAGAAAGAAGCTGATGAAGCTTCTTTTTTAATAGCTGTAAAAGTCGGTAACGAATTCATATTAGAAAATAAAAGTGTTTTTAATGATGTTGACCTTACTGAAGATAATGTAGTAGTAGAGGTTGACGGAAAAGAATATAATCTATTTAAAGGAACTGATTTTAAAGATAGTCAAAAGATTGATGAGCTTTTGGATAGCGAAAACTATGAAATATACAAGGTAGCTGATTATGAAAAGCAAACCGATAGCGAACAAAGGGAAACGATCGAAAGTTTGCCAGATGATAAAGAAGAGTCTAATAAGTCAGGCTATGAACCGGATAAAGAAAGTCCAAGTTTTGCTAGAGATTATGACTTACTAAATCATATATACTCAAAATACTTAACACCATCAGTAAAGCTAGATCAAAACATCAAAGCAATTAAAATGTTAAAAAGACTCGAAGCTGAAAATAGGAATCCAAGAGAGTATGAACAAGCTTATCTTGCTGATTATTTAGGCTGGGGCGGTTTATCCGATGTGTTTGATGAAAGAAAAGACGGGCAGTGGAAAGAAGCTAGAGATTATCTAAAGAAAAATTTAACATCTGAAGAATACGAAAGGGCTAGAGAAAGTACTCTTACTGCATTTTATACTCCTAACAATGTTATAAGAGCAATTTATAAAAAGCTTGAAGATATGGGATTTAGTGGTGGAAAAGTGCTTGATCCATCTACAGGAACAGGAGGATTTATAGGAAATTTACCTAAAGATTTAAAAGATAAAACCAATTTTACAGCAATAGAGCTTGATTCTATAACAGGTAAAATTGCAAAATATCTTTATCCTAATCAAAATGTGAATATTTCTGGATATGAAGATTTTTCAGTCAGCGATAACTCGTTTGACGTTGCAATAACTAATGTTCCGTTTGGAAACTTTAAAGTTTTTGATAACGAGTATAATAAATATAATCTATTTATTCACGACTATTTCTTTAAAAAATCTATAGATAAAGTTAGAGATGGTGGAATTTTAGCTTTCATTACATCATCGGGTACAATGGATAAAAAAAGTAATGATATACGAAAAATGATTGAAGTAAAGGCTGATTTTTTAGGTGCGGTAAGACTTCCAAATGATTTATTTAAAAATGAAGCCGGAACCTCAGTTATGAGTGATATTATCTTCTTGCAAAAGAACGAAAATAAGAAAGTAGAAAATGAAAAATCGGAGTGGCTAACAGCTGTGCCAAACGGATATGGTGCAATTGTAAATAACTATTTTTTATCCAATCCTGAACAAGTAGTCGGCACGTTAAGTACAGTTAATGGGCGGTTCGGTAAGGAGCTTATAACAACTTTAGATGATGAATCAGACTTTGATGAGTTGTTAGATAAAGCTTTGTCAAATATTAATGGGAAAATAACCGAAAGAAAAGATATAGAAAAAACCGAAAGTGAAATTGAAAGTATTTTAGCACCGGAAAACGAAAAGAAGTATTCTTATTTTTTAAAAGATGACGAAATATATTTTAAAGAAGATTTATATGCATACAAGGTTAGCTTAAATAAGAGCGACACTGCAAGGATAGAGAAGTATATTCCTTTAAGAAACACGCTTTTAAAGCTTGTAGAAAAACAAAATGAGGATATACCCGATGACGATCAGGAGCTTATATATCTTAGAACTGAGTTGCTTGAAAGATATAAAGATTTTAACGATTCCTTAGGTAGAATAAACGAAAGCAAGAACTTTAGAATACTCTCCGAAGATGGTTATTCAGGGCTTGTATCTTCATTAGAGATTATGGATGATGATAACGATTTTAAGGAGCTAAGCTCCATTTTTGAAAAAAGAAATATAAGACCTGAAAGAAAAATAACACAAGTAGATAATTCCAAAGATGCCTTGATATTATCTATGCAATTTAAAGGTAAAGTAGACTTTGTGTATATGGAACAGCTGTCTAATAAAACTAAGCCCGAATTAATAAATGATTTGTCTGATGAAATCTTTTTAGATTTCAATACTGTTGATTTTTCAAAAGACAATATTTATGAAGAAGCAAAATATAATAGTGATCCAAATAGATATATTTTTGAGACCAGGGCTGAATTCTTGTCTGGAGATATTAGAAAAAAGCTTGCAAGAATAAATGCCTATAAAAATAAGCTAACAATTTTAATGGATAATAACTCCGATGATGTAGATAAAGAAAAATTAAACGCTGAAATGAATATAGCAAAATACCAGGCGAACCTTTTGGAAAATGTTATGCCGAAAGATTTATCTGCCGGAGATATAAATGTAAGATTAGGTTCAACGTGGGTTGAAACTTACGACTATGAAGATTTTATGAAAGAAACTTTTTCAGCACCATATGGAGCTACCGTTGAATATTCACCGTCTAATAGTAAATTTAGGTTGGATAGGGGGACATTAAACACGTATTCTGATATTGTTAATGTGACTTTTGGAACTTCACGAATGGATGCCTACAAAATTATGGAAAACACAATGAATATGAAATCTGTTGAAGTAAAAGATGTGTTTACAGAAGATGGGAAAAAATATGAAGTTCTAAATCAGCCGGAAACAGATAAAGCTCTTATGATGCAAGCAAAAATTGAAGAAGCGTTTAAAGAATGGATTTTTAAAGATTCCAATAGACGTCAAAGACTTGTTGCAAAATATAATGAATTATTTAATTCATATCGTCAAAGGGAATATGATGGCGAAAATCTTGTATTGAGTGGTATAAACCCGGACATTAAATTAAGAGAACATCAGAAAAGTGCAATTGAAAGAGATTTATATTCAACGACCAGTACGCTTCTTGCACACGCTGTTGGAGCTGGAAAGACGTTTGAAATGGCTTGCATTGCTATGGAAAGTAAAAGGCTTGGGCTATCTAATAAGAGCTTGATCGTTGTTCCTAAAAACATCGTTCAACAATTTGCACGTGAGTTTTATAGCATATATCCTACAGCTAATTTGCTGGTTGCGAGTGAAAAAGATTTTAATCCGCAAAAAAGACGGCAATTTATCGGTAGAATTGCTACAGGAGATTATGATGCTATAATTATAGCCAATTCTCAATTTCAAAAAATTCCTGTGTCCTGGGAAAGACAAAAGTTGACTATGGAAAGGGAATTAGCGGCATATAAAGCTTTGGAAGATTCAGGATATAAAAGAGATTTTAGTGTAAAGCAAGCTGAAAATGCAAGAAAAAGACTTGAAAAGAGATATAAAGAATTTTTAAACACACCTAAAGATGATATGCTTTGTTTTGAGGAGCTTGGAGTAGATAAGCTAATAATAGATGAAGCTCATAACTATAAAAACTTAGCATTCCAAACTACACTCTCAAATGTAGCCGGTATAAATACAAACGGTTCGCAAAGAAGCTTAGATATGCTAATGAAGTGTGAATATATAAGAGAGCTTAATAACGGAAAAGGTGTTGTATTTGCTACAGGAACTCCTGTTTCAAACTCTATGGCTGAATTATATACAATGAGTAGATATTTAGACCCTCAAGGGCTTGAAGATAAGGGTATTTTAAATTTTGATGCTTGGGCATCCAATTTTGCGGATATTACAGTAGGTTACGAGTTGGAAGCAACCGGCACAAAATTTAGAAAGAGAACCAGGTTCTCTAAGTTTAACAATTTGCCTGAATTGATGAATATAGTAAAATCTTTTGCAGATATTAGAACATCAGATATGCTTAATTTGCCTGTTCCTGAAGTTGAATTTAAACTTGAAACCATTGAACCGTCAGAAATACAAAAAGATTATATTAAGAATTTAGGAGATAGAGCTGACAAGATAAAATCAGGCTCTGTTGACCCAAGTGTAGATAATATGCTAGTTGTGACAAATGATGGTAAAAATTTAGCGTTAGACCAAAGGCTTGTTGACTCACTTTTACCTGATGATCCTAACTCTAAGGTTAATGCCTGTGTTAGAAATGTATTTAGAATATATAAAGACACTGAGGATAAGAAGCTTACACAACTTATCTTTTGTGACACAGCAACTCCTGGAGGAAGTTCCAACATTTGCGTTTATGACGACATTAAAGAAAAGCTGATTAAAATGGGAGCAAAAGAATCGGAAATAGCGTTTGTACACGATGCTAAAAACGATAATGCTAAAGCAGAATTATTCTCTAAAGTAAATAAAGGGGAAATAAGGGTGCTTATAGGCTCAACTTCAAAGATGGGAACAGGAACAAACGTGCAGAAGAAACTAATTGCAACACATGATTTAGACGTTCCATGGAGACCGTCTGATCTTGAACAAAGAGCCGGAAGAATAATAAGACAAGGAAATGAAAATAAAAAAGTTGAAATATATAGATATGTAACTAAGGGAACTTTGGATAGTTTTTTGTGGCAAACGTTGGAAAATAAACAAAGGTATATTTCTCAAGTTATGACCTCAAGAACTCCTGAGAGAAGTATGGAAGATTGTGATGAGGTTACTCTGGATTATGCAACCATTAAAGGTATAGCCAACGGTAATCCTTTAATCGAAGAAAAGTTCAGGCTTGAGACAGAAGTAGCAAAGCTTAAAACTTATGAATCAGCGTATAGAAACAACTTGTATCAGTATGAGGATAATTTAAAAATTCAGTATCCAAAGAAAGAAGCTATTATTAAAAAGAAAATCTCGGACTTGACCGCTGATATTGAAAGAAGAATAGATTGCAATAATGAAGATAAAAAATTTATAGGAATGCAATTTGAAAATTCTTTTACTGATAAAAAAGATATTGCGTCTGAGGTTTTAATGAAGAACATATCTAAAATAGAGCATAGTATAAAGGCTGACCCTGTTAAACTGTGCGATTATAGAGGTTTTGAAATATATGGAAAATATGAGCCTTTAGTCGGTGGAGAATTTAAAAGCTGTCACCAATTTATAGTTAAAGGAAGCGGAAGCTATATAGGAGAATTATCCGATTCTGGATATGGCAATATAGTTAGAATAGACAATGTTATAAACAATTTGACTTCTAAATTGGAAGAAGCTAAATCTGCTCTTATTGACTTAAATAATCAGAAAAACAACGCTTTAGAAGAAATAAATAAGCCTTTTACTTATAAGAAAGAATTAGAGGAAAAGGTGAATAGGCTTAATGAGGTCAATAAGGAAATTGAAATTAAGACCGAGGGCGAACCACAGCAAGATTCAGAAAAAGACGAAAAAAATAAATCTTTAGTAAATGATATGGAAACTCTTAGAGAAAAAGCTAAAGAGTATAACCTGGAAAGAGTTTCGCTAGAAAAGAAAGAAAAAGCAAATGAGTTATAGAAAGGGGACAATTATGACAGAAAAAGAATATAGGGAACTTTGTATAGAGCTTGATAAAATAGATCAAGCTCTTTTAAATAAACAAAATATAGACAAGAATGAACTTTTATATTTAAGATTGCATATTGCTAATTATTTAAATATGTATTTTGGTGATTATGGAAATAGATTAATATTCGATGATCCTCCAATAGTTTTTATGGCACTTAAATATGCTGAGAATATAGAAACCAATGTATTCTTAAACCTGGATGACTTTACACTTAACAAAGAAGTAGATAATGAGATTGTGGCAATAGAAAAGTTTGAATCGATTAAGGATATAAATGAAAAGCTTTTTAATAGAAATGTCAACCCTGACTTGTTGTTGTCCTATCCGTTTGACCCGCTTAATTTAGATGAAGATTATGATGGAATAATCGCAAGATATGACCTAGATGATAGAGATAATAAGGTGCAATCTTATTTTCCAGATAAGAGCCTAAGATATGAAATGGAACAATACCAGGAAGAAGCTGTAAAAAAAAATCAAAATTTAGATAAAGAAAAAGACAGAAATCAAGATTTAGAAATATAAGGAGAGGTAATATGGATTTTAGAACATACGATGAAACTGAGAAGTTCACAAATGAAGTTATTCAAAATAATTATAGTGATTTTATCAAAGCGTTGGTGTCAGCAGAAAAGGGCATAACCGACAGGGATAAACTGGATAAAGTGTATCAGATGTTTTTAGATGATGACGATGTAGGCTCTTTTTTAAATGATAAATTCGATGACTATGTTTCTCAATTGGAGATTAACGCTTCTGAGCGAAAAGAACCTAAAAAATCATTAGTTTCAGAGCTTAAAGAAATTAAAGAATCTGCGACTAATAAAGAACATAATACTTTTAAAAACAATATTGCAATAGAGTAGGTGACTTAATGAATAAATTATTAGAATATTTTAAAAAGGACAATTTTAAAGAATTGGAAGAATATATTTCAACACACCCTGATGAGCCGGAAGTGATTGAATTAAAAGCTGTTATAAAAGAATATACGGAGCAGAATGATGAAAAATAAAAACTTATATGAAGTATTTGATTGTTCAAATAAATACGAATTGATAGAAAAGTTAAAGAATGATGATGAGTCTGTTAGAGATTTAAAATCATTTATAAAGTATTCAGCATTATGCAGTAGGGAAAATAGAATCAAGTTTGACGGAGTTAAGGCTTTAACTAAGTATGTTCCGGCTCTATACCAAAAAGGAAAAGATGTAAATGTTTTCTTCTTGGATAATTTGAATTCATTACTTCAAGCCGGTTCGTATGACTATTCTGAACTTAAGGACTTATATAAAGACGGTATAACATCTGGAGCTTTAGGTTTTATATTTTGTTTTAATGAATTTTACAAACAAAGTGAAATCAAAAATATGATTTTAAATCTTAAAACTATCGGACTTGAACCTATAGATAGTTTTTATTATGATGAAGCTAAAGGTCTTGGGGGAAGTATAAGGGCTTCGGGTATGGAAGTTGACAATTTCGATGTTGAAAACGTTGGATTAAGTTCAATCGGCAGTAAAATAAGTGTTAGCGAAGAACCATATTTATATTATATTCCGCTTGAAACTGAAGATTTTTCGAAATATAATGATTATTCCGAATTTATTAAAACTTATACAGCTGAAGAAATTAAAGGGTTAAATGTCATTAAAGATCTCGATAAAATCAGAGAGTTATTAATCTCTAGAACAAAATTTGACGGAATAGAATCTTTGGGGGTTATATCTGTAGATGGTAAATATAATATTGTATCTGATGACCTGGTAAGCATAGGAACTATCAATCAGACAATGGGAATGCCGAACGATATTTTAAGAATTATGATGAAAAATAAAAATGTTAAAAAGGGAATTTTATATCATAATCATCCGAGTGGTAACAGCACACCGTCAGGTAACGATCTGGGGCTTACAGAAAGAGTTGGTAAAGCTTTTGATATACTAGACTTGGAATTAATAGACCATTTTGTAATAGGCGATGAGCTAACTTCCATTTATGATTATAAATATGATTTAGATAATTCTAATCATAGATATAGAGAAGCATTTCAAAATTTAAAAAATAAGAAAACTTCATCCCTGGTAAGCGAATTAACCGAATACAAAGAAAAACTCGAAAAAGAAAACAAAAACTTACTTAAAAAGATAAAAAACAAAGCTAAGGAAGTAGATTTATAGAAACTATACAAAAACATAGCCCTTAAACGCTGATTAGAGAGGTTAAAATGAAGAACAGGTATAATTGTATTAAACGAGCATACAACCTCATTAAAAGCAGAATAAAGGCTATATATTATGTTTTTATAAATTGATAGAAAAATATTGTTTATAAGAGTTAATTTATGATTAAAGAAAGAATAAATGATTTTCTTATCGAGTTGGAAGTTCCAAAGGTGAATGATTATACTATCTTATCTTTAAACTGTGACGACAAAAGAATTAATGTATATATTTTGCCGAAAGAAAATAAATATGTAATTAATGTAGACGGTGAAGATAAATATGTGGAAAAATATCAGAGTGAGAATGAGCTTTATGAGTTAAAGCTAAAAGACCTAACTATTGATGATATAATAAAAGATATTTTAGAAGTTCTTTATACAGACGAAATTGTAGACGGAGGAATTTCACAAGATATAATAAACTATAAAAAGTTTTTAACTGAAATATCTAACGATGAAAAACTTAATATTAAAAAAAATTGGCTCTCGAGGTAATGTTCGAGAGCTTTTTTTATTACATAATTACTATAAACTTTTTTCTCTATTTTTATCTATTTCAGGTTCTTCTATTTGCATAAACGCTTCCAGGTCGGCTTTCATTTGTTTTAATTCTTTAATTTGATTTCTACTATTTTCAAGGCTATTGTTAATATTTAATAACTCCTTTTCAAGTTCTTCAATTTTACCTTTAAGCTCATTTAAATCAATCTCTCTTTCTTCTTTCGTGATTGATTGATAGGCTTTATTATAATCCTCGATTTCTTTTCTATACTTATTATAATACTTTGAATTAGGGTTTTTCTTGTACTCCATAGTGTATTTTTTATTTTTGGATAAAATTCTTTTTTGTTTTAAAATAAATTTATACTGATTTAGATCTAAATTATAATCATTAACTTTCTTATACATATCATTATTCAATTCAACCTTATTACTTATTACTTCGTTTAAATCTTCTATATTATTAATATTATATTTTTTCATTTGAACAATAACATTGCTTATATTTTCTATATTTTGTGAAACTGCCCAAGATTTTAATGCTTCATTTTCTATAAATTTCTTTTCTTTTATTGTGTTTATAATTTTTGTCCTGGTAGATGTATTTCTAAATTTTTCATTTTTTATTCTGTTATTATTAATGCGTTCTTTTATTTTTTCTCTAGTATAATTATTGCCGATTGTACTGCCACGAGTTTGCCTTTCTTGTCCGTCTTTTGAAAGACAAAATGAAATATGTTTATATTCACTTCCTGATTTGTTTATATCTTTTATGTCTAGATTTTTACTTTTACAATATTCTAAAAATTCTTCCCAGGTTTCTGAGTTTCTAATACCTGTATCTATTATTTTCTTAATTCTATATTTCCAACTTACTCCACGATTAATAGCATACTTTTCATTTGAGGTTTTAGTCCAATCGCTTTTTATCTTTTTCTTATAATCTTTACCTTTAATATTAATTATATATTCATCATTATCTAAACTTGTTTCAGCATTAATTTCTTTATTTGTTTTTTCAATAACTGACAGACCGTACTCTCTACAAATTTCATCGCTGGCTTTTTTAAAACTTTTATATAAAGCAATCTGATTTTTAAAAGCTCTGCCGGTTTCCATAGAAACTGAATTTATTATTATATGATTGTGAAGATGTTTTTTATCCTGGTGTGTTGCAATTATGCATTGGTAATCTTCGCCGAATGCTTTTTCAATCGTTTTCTTTCCTAGCAAATTTACTTGTTCTGCTGTAATATTTTCAAACTCCGGGAAACTTTGTATCAAGTGGTAGCCAAAATTTTCTAACTTTAAGGATGCCATATTTCTAATTAAAGCAAACTCTTGTTCGGCTAATTCTACCGAGCAATTTATAGTATCTACATAATTTTCATCAACAACTTTTTTTCTATCGGTTACATAATCGATGACTTTACTTAAAGCTATTGCACCTTTGATACGAATTGATTTTGTAGTTGCCATACTTCATTAAGCCTCCTTTTTAAATCTTCTATAGTGTCAAGACTTATTTCTTTTTCTGTGTTTGCAAGTCTGACAGCTTGGTTAATATTGTTTCCGATTTTTTGAATTTGTCGATTCATTTCCATAATAGGGGAGAAGTCTACGACAAAAACTTTTGACTCAAATATTGTTTTTCTAATAAAGGCTTCTTGGTACTTCATTCCTGAAGCCTGGAACTTTTCTTGTAAAAGTTTATACTCATCATCGGTTAATCTTACTAAAACTTGTTTGTTTCTGGTTCTTTTACCTTTCACATTATTCTTCCTTTCTATGATATTTTATGGGGGTCTTAGGGGTTTACCCCTAACCAGCTCTTATGCTTTGGATATAGGCTAAGTCATTAATAATTTTAAATTAAATTATTTTTGACTGTGATAAATTTTAGCATTTAATATTTTTTCATTATGAAATTTTGAAAAATATTTTATGCTTCTCACATTTTATGGGAGAATAAAAAATTTATAAAATAAAAAATTAGTTTTTTATTTTGCTTGCTTTGGATATCCAAAGCATATGCTGGCGTAATCTAATAGCTTCTTTTAGATTACTTATAAATCGTTGCCCTTGCTTCGATTTATAATAGCAAACACTCTA
>QWCB01001244.1_pt1 | contig 38067 bp, 41 predicted proteins | sample 1972511 | NCBI WGS metagenome assembly QWCB01 (sample SAMN09866719, study PRJNA288562) | Human gut metagenome isolate term5_stool, whole genome shotgun sequencing... | isolation source: gut | host: Homo sapiens | place: USA: California | reverse complement strand
ATCGCTACTGTTAAAGGGCTAGTTAATGAAAGATTTAGAAAATGCCCAAAATGCGGTAGAACTTTTAGCACAATCGAAAAAATAAAATCAAAAGATGAAAAGTTAATAGAGTATGAAAAGGTGGTTAAAGAGAGTTTAAAGGGTAGTTAATCCCTAGTTAAACGCTTTTTAAAAGTTAAGTTTGCACTTGACAAAATTTCTAAAAATTTATAAAATATTAGAAAGAACAGAAAGGAGCTTGAAATGACAGCTAGAATTAGAGCATTTTTTAATGGCGTTTCAAAAGCATATGATGTTTACGGCTCTTTAAGAGAAGAAAAAAGGATAACTATATCAAGTGGCTTTGAAAATATTGGAAAAGCACTTAAAAAAACTATAAATCAAAATGAAAAACCAAGTTCAAAACCAAAACAACAAAGCGCCAAATAAAGAAAACGCAAACAAAACAGAACAAGAAATTTTAAAAGAAATGTCTAGTTTAATGCATACAAAGGCATACTCTGGACCAATTCCACCTTATGAACTTATGCAAGGATATGCAAAAATAGACCCAACTTTTCCAGATAGGATATTTAAACTAACAGAAGATAATCTAAACCATCAATACGCTCATGAAAAATCAATGGACAAACTTCAGTTTTTAGGGTGGTTTAGTGCAACTATCATTACTCTAGCTACATTAGGTTGCGGAACATATTTACTAATAAATGATAAGGATTTAGCAGGGTTTTCATGTTTAGTCGGTTCAGCTTTGCCTAGTATTCTTATATTTTTTAAAACTAGAAATAATAAAAGCAACTAAAAACATTGAAATTTAATGCTTTTATGTATATAATTATACTGATGTTTGTTAGCTAATGATACGTTCAAGGCTAACTATTGGTGCGAGGTATATCTTCGCACCTGAATTTTAATCCCCTTTTAACAAATCATCTTCGATTTTTTCTAAAATATCATTTTTTAAATTTCGCTCTAAATTACCGTTTTTATCAACTGGTAAAAAAGGTCTTGCAGGAATGCCCTTTTTAGCTGAGCCAAACTGATGCGTTAAGCCATATGGAAAACCGCGTGATTTTGCATAGCTCTCAACCACAACGCTTTTATTACTAGCTCTAACACCCCAGCTATCTTTTAAATTTGAACTTTCTATCAAAATTCTTTTATCGCCATAAACTCCATAACGCTTTAAAAAGCCACTTTTTAAGGACTTAGCACCTTTTTTAAAAGCTTTAGTTTTTCCACCTGCATAGCTAAATGCGGTATTTGATGATATAGGTTTCCATTTCTCACCAAAAGGACTTTTTTCACTCTCAAAGCTCTCATCGATGTTAGAGCGAACCATCTCACCAATAGCTCTTAAAGTAGGCTTTAAATTCTTGGTTTTTTTCTCTAAGCTTAAAAGGCTTTTTTGAATATCTTCAATGCCTGTTATTTTAATTGACATAGTTTATCCTTTTTAGTATAATGCCATTAAATAAGGTAGTTGATGCCAATAATGTAGTATTTGGCAACCCCCACCAACGAGTGGATAAGGTTGGTATTGTAGGTGCAAGTCCTACCGCTACCTTATTTTAATATAGCTACTCTTTCCTAACTCGTCAGCCTTTAAAGCTTTGCCAATTGTTACCATATAATTTGTAACTCCAAATTTCTTTAAATTATAATTTAAATCAACCACTATTTTATTTATCTTTTTAGCATCTTTTTCATCATCAAACCAAAATATTATATTTTTCTTATCTATATCAATGCTTACAGGAGTATTTTCATCGCTTAAAATTTTAACAATTTTTCTTATTTCATCAATTCTTAAATCTTGATTATAAATACCTTTTCGCTCTGGTCTAATGTGTAAAATGCCCTTTTTATCACCCATTATGTGTTTAGTTTTAGTATTAATTTTTAAAATTTTAGCTATTTTATTTATTAAAAAATTGGATAAAACACCTAGCTGAAAACTATCAATAGGCGATTTTAAATTCTTTTTAATCAAAAGCTCATATATGGCATTATCAAGTCCTTTTTGCCAAATATAAAGATCCCTTTTTTTATCAAATTCTTTTATGGCAGTTTCTAAGTCTTTGTTTTGAATCAAATTTAAGACTTTTTTAGCTTTTTGTTTAAAAGCACTGTCTAGCACACTCATATCATAACCAAAATCATCATGGCTGACATTTGGCAAAGTTCCACTAAATGGTTTTAAACCCTTTCTTTCTAACTGCTTTTTAGAATATCCCCTAACACTACATCTACAGCCCCAGCCATTTGGTGGGAAGTTGTTTTTCCAAAAAGGATGATCTTTTGGAAGTATTATGCCATGCATTGCTCTGTGAGTTGGGCGAGTGCGACTATCTAAAACAGCGGTGTAGCGGTAATACTCCAAACTACTTTCATCAAGGCTTTGCTTTTTAGCTCCAGCGTAACTTGTCCTTAAATTTGTATCAAAAATACGCTTTAAACGGCGCGCTCCAACAAATACTTTTTTTGGCTTACCACTTTTTGGATCATCTACTTCTATCTCACCCCACCAGCCACTTTTTTTAAGATGTGGGATTATATCTTTTTTCCATTCATCAAATGTAACGCCGTTATGAAATGCCTTAGTTAGTGAGTTTTGCATATCTTTTAAAAGATCTAAGTTCATCATCTTAGCAATGGTAAAAACTCTTTTATGGGCGTCGTGTTTTATCTCATCGTAGTCAAAGTGAGTTTCTGGGTTTTTGGCTTTAAATCTAGCTACCAACTCATCAGGTTTTTTAAAAAAATCAATCATCACCAAGCCCTAAAATTTCGGTATTTTCTAAGGCATTTTGCATAACAGTTTCTAAAATATCAATATCCACATCATCATAAATTTCATATAATTTATAAAAAGCATCCTCATAAGTCTCACACTCCTTTAATAAAGTGTTTAAACTCTCTTTAATGCGTGATTGTATATCCTTTAAAGGCTTTTTAAAGTTTGAACTAGACATAAAACTATCAAATTTATCAAGTGGTTTTAATGGCATTTTATAATTTAAACTTTTTGTGGTTTTACCTTTTGGAAGTGGTAAATCAAACTCTTTTGCCATATCATCTATATCCATCTCATAACCAAGCGAGCTTAAAATTTGCAAAGTTTGAGCCCTTTGAAGTAGGTTTTTGTCTTTTTCAAACTGGATATTTAAATCAACTTTTTTACCAAATCTTTGGTAAAATTTCTTAACCTCACGCGTGGCAAATTTAATATCAGCATCAATTATCTCAAAGCGGTTATTTTCGTGGATTTTACCTTGTGCGTAACTTCCAGTAGTTGCTGTGTTTGAGCTAAGAACTGATCCATTTATACACTTTGCTATCTCAGCATCACAGTAACGGATAAACTCCATAAAGTCTTCTTGGCTTCCACGTCCTTCAAGGATTTTGATTGTATCATTTACACCAAATATCGCATAACTTCCACTTCTTAGGCTTTCAAATGCTTCACTCATATCTTTAAGCGTTTTTTCATCGCTACTATTAGCCCCACCAATTAGCGGTGGAACGCCTAAAAACTCAGCAAATTTTAGATAAAGGCTTAAAACATATTGTTTAGCATAAGCTATCCAAAGGGTTTTTAGCATAGCAGGGTTTGAAGTAATGCTTATAAAAAATGGCTCTTTGGCAATAAAGCGGTTTTTGCCTATTTTCAAAGTTGGCAAATTATCTCTAAACTCAATAAACTCCCTTCCAACAGTTTTAACCTTTAAAACCCCGTCATCTCCTAAAAATAGCTCCATTAGTGAAAAACCTGTAATTCTAGCTTCAATACTAGCTTTTATAATCTCTTCTATGTTTTCATCTTCACTCTCGCCTAGGTTATGAGTAAAGAATTTATTCAAAGTTGAGTTAAGCCTTTTTTCACACTCACTGCCTAAGCTTGTATCTTTATCAATTAAGAGATTAAAAAGAGGAAATAGCTCTTGTTGATTTTTGGTTAGTAGTGCAGCTCTTACTCTACTAGCCGTTAATTCAGTATAATAGCTCATATCTGTTTTTATAAATTCTCTTTTTGGTTTTAAAAACTCTTTCATCAACAACTCCTATCCAAATATCTTTCTTAAAAAATTCTTTTTTTCTCTTTTTATTCTCATAAATTTATTAGCTTTTTCATAGTCAAAATTTGGAGTTCTTGCTATCCTCCATGCAAACTCTAAGCTATCAAGCCCATCATCATGGGCGGATTTTGGATAAGTATCAAGCTCATCTATAAAAGTGATGCTAGATTTATCAATTAAAATCACGCCATTATTAATTGGTGGTGTTAGGCTATCGATTCTAAGTTCTTTTGCCACGCTGTTTTTAAGAGAAATTATAGGCAAGTAAATCCCAAGATCACTTGCTCTTTTTTCTAAATAATCCTTAAAAAACTCTTGAAAAGCTACAGTTTCAATGGCTATTTTTAAAGGGCGATTTAGTCTTAAAATAGCAGCAGCTTCACTTATAATTCGCTCAGCCATAAGCTCAGGACGAAGCTTTGTCATCTTAACTTTTGCATAAAATTTACCTCCAAAAAAGCCCAAAATTGCAACACTAAAATAATCCCCTTTTGATTTGCCAAGGCTTGGATCAATTCCTATGTAGTAAGCATCGCATAGTGGCATCTCATCAAATGTTTGATATGATGAAAAACTAAGCTCATCACTACTTAAAGGAAGTTGTTGATACTCACTTAAAAATGCACCCTTACTGGCTTTATACTCAAGCATAAATTTAGTTTTATTTAATGAACTATCATCTAAAATAAACTCACTGAGGTTAAATTCCTCTAAATTAGGTGGAAACTCTAGCACCAAAGGAAAAGTAAAGCTTTTAAAATCAGCTCTTTTTTCAAGTCGGTTTAATAAACAATCATAATGAAGTGTTGTGCCAATTGTTATTAAGTTATAGCTTTCATTATCTCTTGCGGGAAGTTTCATAATAGCTTTTTCAAACCAGTCATAAAGCTTATCTCTTTGACTTTTGGTTTTAACATTTTCATCGTTTTCTAAATCATCGCAAATTATTAAATCTGGTCTAAACCCACGCCAGTTCTCACCTCTTATCTTTTTACCTGAGCCATAAACACTTATTTTAAAAGCTTTTTTATTCGCATAAAATACTATCTCCTCATCAGTCCATTTAGCACCTTTGCAAATGCCAAAGTCATTTATAAACAGTGTGTTATTTTCTAGTTCGTCTTTAATAAACTCTAGTGTCTTTTTAGATAGGTCTATGGTAGATGAGACAATTACTGTGTTTCTTTTTTTATTTAAAACAGCCATTTCATAAAGAACAAAAAAACGGCTTATTAAGGTTGTTTTAGCTGCACCTCTATAAGCTTTAAGCATAATATGCCTGTTTTTGTTCATTAGCTCTTTATGGTTATCATAGATAAAGTTTCTAAATTTAGAAGTTTCAGGGAATTTTACATGATGATTAAAGTATATTTCAACCATATTTTTAAAAGAGTTAGTAGCTTTTTTAATACGGTTTTTTTGCAAAGGATCTGTTATTTTATAAAGGTTTTTTAGCTTGGCTCTTAAGCTTTCAACTTCATTCATTGTTTTAATGTCCTGGCTAAAATTTCATCAGCATTTGAAGCTAAAAAGTTCATCACAACTTCATTGTTTTCTTTTTTGGCAATATCAGCAATGATCTCAATTGCCTTGCTTATACTTTCTAAAATCTTGGCTTTATCATCTACTTTTAAAGGGGCTTTTAGTTTATAGTAGGTATTTGTATATTCTTTTAAAATTTCTAGTTGGTCTTTTGGGCTTAGTTCTTTTATCTTATTAAAAGCTAACTCATAGCTATTTATTAGGGTTAAAATAAACTCATTTTCACTTAAACTTGCTCTGTTCCTACTTGAGTTTAATGCCAGTGCGTCCCAATCAATTCCGTTTTTTAAATCATCAGCTTTTTTATTATAAACAGTTTGTCTTGTTGTGCCAAAAGTTGTAGCGATATCAGAAATGCTAAAACCTTTAATATACATATTTCTTAATTTTTCATTATTCAAACTTTACCCCTTTGTTTTAAAAACGAATTTTAAGGCGTTTAGAGGGCGTTTAGGATTTAAAATCTTTTTAAACTTATACAAAAGTATTAATCACACTTAAAACGCCTTTTAAAGCCCTTTAAAAACTTATCAAACTTATTAAATCTGCATTTTACCTTTAAAAAAGTTTTCTTTCACTCTAGATAGCCCCTATATAGAGTGATTTAAAGAGATTTTACAGCTAAAATTGTGCCAGTTTTTTTAAAGGAGAGATTTTTGAATATCTTAAGCCTTAACTACAAAAATGGCGAACTTATAAAAGTTAGTCCTATTGGAGAGATTGAGGGAGCTGATGGAAGGACATTTAAAATCGATGCCAAAAAAATAATAGAAAATATCAAAAAAAGTGGTGTTGATATTGTTTTAGATGAAAACCATAGTTTCGCAGGTGCGGTTGGCTGGTTTGATAAGGATAGTTTTGAAGCAAAAGATGATGGAATTTATGCAAAACTTGAACTTAATAAAAGAGGAATGGAGTTAGTTAAAGACAAAATTTACAGATATTTAAGCCCTGTTTATGATCTAAGTGGCAGGGATGTTTTATCGATTGAAAGTGTGGGACTTGTTAATAAGCCAAATGTATTAAATAACGCATTAAACAGCAAAGGAGACAAAGTGGAAAAAGAAAAAAATAGTGAGCTTGATGCTCTTAATGAAAAAGTTAAAAAACTTGAAGAAACAATCACATCTTTAAACAAAGAACTTGAGGGTTTTAAAAAAGATGACGATAAGGCTAATGAAAGTGATAAGGCTAATGAAAGTGATAAGGCTAACGAAAGCCAAAAGGTTAATGAAAGTGGTAAGGTTGATGAGGACTCAAAAGAGTTAAACTCAAGAGTTTTAAAAATCGAAAACATTCTTAAAGATTTTAAAAAAATAAAAAATGAAAGTGATAAAAACAAAGAGGTAAATTCAAGGCTTGAAAGCATGGAAAATACCTTAAAAAATATAAGTTCGTTTTTTGGTAAGAAAAACTTAGAAACAAACTCAAAGTCTGATTTAAGTGATGATGAAAAAAAGGTCGCTTTAATGCTTGGACTTAGTTTTGATGAATACAAAGGAGCAAAATAATGGCACATTTCGAAGAAACAGCAATCGGCTTTAAAGCTATATTTCAAAAAACATTTAATGATGTTAAAAGCGAAGCTGATATTTTAGCTATGAGAGTAAATAGCAATAATTTAAGTGAAAAATATGTTTGGCTTGGAAATTTTCCGATGATGAAAGAGTGGGTTGGAGATAGAGATATCAAAAAGTTTAAAGACTATGGATATACCTTAGAAAACCAGCCTTTTGAAGCAACTGTAACAGTTCCTAATAACCACTTAGAGTATGACAAGGTAGGTTTATATAAACCAGCTATACAACAAATGGCATTTAATGCTAAAAAATTTGGTGCAAAACTAATAGCTGATATTTTAAAAGATGCTGGGACTAATAAATGCTATGACGAAAAGCCGTTTTTTAGTGACGCACATATGATTGGAACTGACACTTATGCAAATTTAGGCACAGGGGTATTAAGCAGTGATAACTTATTAGCAGCAGAGGCTTATATGATGAGCATTAAAGGTGATACTGGTCAAAGCCTAGGTGTAATGCCAACTCATCTAATTTGTGGTCCTAAAAACTTAGCAAAAGCAATACAATCAATAGAAAAAGCATATCTAACAGGTGGGGAAACAAATCCAACCTACAAAAGATACAGCCTACTTGTGCTACCTGAAATAACTGATACTAGTTGGTATTTAATGGATCTTGGAAAGCCTGTTAAACCATTTGTTTTACAAGTTGCAAAGGATGGCGTGTTTGAGGCAAGTAATGACCATAAATTTATGAAAGATGCTGCGCTTTTTGGATGTAAAAGTTTTATGAATGCAGGATATGCATTGTGGCAACTAGCCTATAAATCAAGTGGAGCTTAAAAAGATTTAAAATCTAGGCTTTAGCGTAGCAAAATTTTAAAAAGGATAAAAGATGCATTATAGCGTTGATATGTTTAAGGAAAAAACTAGTTCTAGTGTCCAGACAGAACAAAACACAGATGACGAATTAATCAGTGGAGATAACGATGAACGAGAAACTAAAACTAAGAGCCAAACAAAGCCTACAAAACAAGGCAGAAATAACAGATCAAATAGTGGAAATAGCACTAAAAGAGGCAAAGGATCTAACGAAGAACTTACCTCTTCCTGAGGCTTTAATATTAGATATTGCGATGTTTAGGCTCAAGCTTTTATTAAAGATTGAGCCAACGGAGCTAGATCTTATACTTTTTAGAGATGCTTTAAAAATGGCTGAGAAATTTAATGAAAATGGTGAAATTGTAAGTAATACTTTATATGGCATGAGAAAAAGCGAGTTTTTATGAAAACACTAAAAGAGGCATATGAAAAAATAAAAGAGATTTACCCTGAAGCAGTTGATGTTAGTAGTGATGATATCAAACAACCTGGGGTTTATCTTTTGCTGAATGGAGTTAGCAAACTTGACTGGCAGGTTGATTTGGTAAGCTTTAAAATTTACGTTGCTGCAAGAAGTATGATGAGTGATAATTTAGGTGTTATAAGCTTACTTGATGAACTAAGGCTAAAAGCCATAAAAGAGGCTATTAATTTAAAAGATGATCCAATTAGTGAAATTTCATTTTTAGGCTTTAAAGATAGTCTTTATATTTATAACTTTGAAATAGGTCTTAAAATTTATAGAAGCAAGGAAAACTAAATGAAAAAGATGATTATAAAAAGAATTGAAGAGATAAAAGATGCAACAATTGGTGTTTTTAGTATCTTTGATGAGCTAGGGGATGAACTCCTTACTGGCTATACACTTGAACCAGAGGGACCTGATACAACTGTATCAAATCAAGATAAAAGGATTCCACAAGGAAGATATAGTGCTGTTTGGAGCTATAGCCCTAAATTTAAAAGAAAATTGCCACTACTTTTTAATGAAGCTGTAAGCAAGGATAGAAGGATTTTAATCCATCAAGGAAGATACGGCTCTGATACAAGTGGGTGCATAATAATAGGCTCGGATCTAGGAAAAAATGGAATTTTTAACTCAATTAAAAAGTTTAAAGAGTTTTTAGAAGTAGTTAAATTTGATGATTTTATAGTTGAGATTGATAACGCAGGTGCGATATGAAAGTATTAAACCTCATACTTAAATATAAAAATGCTTTAAATTTTGTAGGCATAGTTTTAAGCATAATTTATTTTATCTATTTATCACTTCAAATTTCAGCTAAAAATAGTGAGATAAAAACGCTTAAATTTGACCTAGCAAATGCTAAATTTGAGCTTTTAAAGTGTGACAAAAGTTTAGAGACTCAAAACAATGCTATTAAAGAGCTTGAAATAAAAGGCACTCCAAAAGAGCCTCCAGACGTAGAAAAAGTTAAAAAAATTTATATTAAAGATCAAAGTTGTGTAGCAGAGCTAAAAGCTTATAAGGAGCTTTTTGATGAAATCTAAATTTCTTATATGCCTAACAAATACCAGCTCAAAGTTACAACACTTAAAATTTATCTTAATTGTAGGTTTTTTAGCTCTTTTTACTGGTTGCAGCATCAAGCCCGAGCCTGTTTATAAAGAAGTTTTAACGCCTATTAGATGTCAGGCTAAAATGCCAGTTAAACCAGTAAATGACGGCAGTTTTGAAGCTCATAAAAATAAAATGATTTATTATCTAAGATGTGAAAGCACACTTAAATACTGTTTAGGGCTTAGCCAGCTAAAAGGAGATAAAGATGATTGAAAGCGATGTTATAGATAAAAGTGGAAATTTCATAGCTGGGGCTGATAAATGGGGAACTTTAAGCGTGACTGTGTTTTTTGTGATTATCTTTTTGCTTTTGATTGCGGGGTTATGCTACTTTATGAAGTTTTTGTTAGGTGAGATAAAAAGAAGTGTTGATGAAAACACAAAAGCTACAAGAGATAACGCAACTCTAAACAAAGAAATAGCCAAAGGCATAAGCGAATCAAACCAAAACACCTCCAAAAACAAAGAAGTAGTGAATAAAATTTCAATTAAACAAGATGAAATTCATGAAGATGTAAAAGAGATTTTACGTCTTACAAAAAAGTAGAAACAATGTCGCAAATACTGACTAAAAAGCTTTATTTGCTTAATTAATCAAAATTTAAACAAGGAGAGATAATGGCACGAGTATTAAGTAGAACTGGTTTAAAGGTAGGCATAGAAACAACATCAGGCACTTACAAAGAACCTACTCAAGTTTTAAAAGTTACTTCAAACATCCAGCCAAAAGTAAGCTTTGATGAAGTGGAAATTCCAAATTTTGGCTTTTTTGGAGGGGCAAAAGATGTTGTAACCATAGCGGACTGGGGACAAATGGAAATTGAGGCTTCAACTTGCCTTTATAAAGATATAAATTTTTATGATAATTTGTTTTTGATGTGTAACCTTAAAAGTAAAGAAGACACTACTAAAAAAACTATTACTTACACACCAGATACTCACTCGCCAACTACTGGAAGTGTGGATCTAATTTTGCCTGATAGGAAATTTAAAGGCAAAGGAGCAAAGGCTGGATTTTCAATAAGCGGCAAAGTTGGCGATAAATTAGAGATGAAATTTAACATTAAAGCTGCATATGATGGTGAAGTGGTTGAGCCTCAAAGTATAACTGATATTAAAGCTGGTGAGGCTTTACTAATAAGACGCTTAGGAGCTATGAGTTTAAATGGGGTGCAGATTAATCTAAGTGAGTTTAGCTTTGATATGGGAAATGTTATTAACTATGAGAAATTTACAAATATCGGTGAGTTTCATATGAGTGATTATGAACCAAAGCTAACTTTAAAAATGAGACTTGAAAGTGGTGGTGATAGTGGCTTTAGGGAGTTTGCAAGTGGCGATGTGATGAGTTTTGAGGCTATTTTTAAAGATAGTCTTGGTAAAGACATTTTTAAGCTTAGCATTCCAAGAGCAAAGATATCTAAAACACCTGAGTTTGAGGATATGGATGGTATTTATGTAATAGAGCGTGAGTTTTTGGCATTAAGCAATAAAGGTGATGATAATTTTAGTTTAACTTATTATAAGGAGTAGGAAAGATTTAAAATCTAGGCTACGTGGTAGCAAAATTAAATTAAAAAGGATAAAGAAATGATAACAACAGAGTATAAAATAAATTTAACAATAGATGATGAAGTTTTTGAGTTAGAGATAAAAGATCCAAGCAAAAAGGAAAAACAATCCTTAGAAGCTAAAGCAAACGAAAGCATGAAAACCTTAAACGAACTTCAAAATTTAAATGATGAGTTAAGTCTAAATGAAAGCATTATAAAAACAAACAGTGATTTAATTAAGCAAAACTCTGCCTTGGATAAAACTAAGCTTTTACTAGAAAACAAAGAGCTTTTAATAAGAAATGCAGCCATTAAAAAAGATCTTTCAAATTTGCAAAACCAAGATGATATATCAGCAAACCTAGAAAGACTTTTTAGACTTAGAAGTGAGCTTTTTATTAGTGGTGAGGATAAAGAAAGGTTATTTAAAACCCTTGATGAAAAAGGGGTGAGATATGAGAGCTTATGGGAGCATTTAAATAAAGAGATTTTAAAGGAAAACGAAAAAAAGTAACTAAGCTTTGTAAATTTATAATCCAGCTTTATAAAAATAAGGAGTTTCCACCAACTCCAAAGAGCAAGGCTGATAAAGAAAATTTAGAAAGCTTAGGTGTTGTATTTTTAGATAGTGAGTTTGAGACTTTGGTAGTAAAAATCTTTTTAAACTCACTTAAAACTCAAGATTTTGGATATGAGATGGAGTTTTTGTACGTTAGGGAAATTTGCTTAAAGCATGGTCTTGATATAGAGATGATTTGGGAGATTTTAAATAAGATGCTAAATGCGCTAAATAGTGAGCTAGTAAGGAAAGTTAATGTTTAAGACTAAAACTACTACAAAAAACAATATAGAAAAAATGCTATATGAAAATATCTTTTTAAAGTCGCTAAAGTTTGATCTTGGCTCACCCTTTTTTGGAAAAACAATTATAGCTAGTATAAAAAGTGCTATAAAAAGCGTTAATACTCCGAAATTTGGAACTAAAATCATTTTAAATCCTTTTATTCATTATAGCAAATTTAGGTTGAAAAAATGAAAAATTTAAATATAAAAATTTCAGTTGATAGTGCAAATGCCAACTCAAATGTCGATAAGCTAAGTAAAAGTTTTAAAAACTTAAAAGATCGAGTGGACTTTGGAGCTCATTTATCGCAGTTTGCAGCTGGACTAAGCGCTTTAAGTGGAAGCATTGCAGGTGTGATAGATAGGTCTTTTGAGCTAGCTGATAGTTATAAAAGCCTTGTTGCAAGAGTTAATCTAGTAAGTAGTTCAAATAACGAGTTTATAGCAGGAATGCGTGAAATATACGCTATCTCTCAAAGCACCGCATCAGGTTTTGAAAGCACTGCAGGGCTTTATACCTCACTTAAAACAGCTACTGAAAGTTTAGCCATTTCACAGCGTGATTTATTAGGCGTAACAAAAACAATCAATCAAACTTTAACTATAAGTGGGGCAAGTGCAAGTGCTTCAAGTGCTGCGCTAATTCAGTTATCTCAAGCCTTTGCAAGTGGAGTTTTAAGAGGTGATGAGCTTAACTCCATACTAGAACAAAGCCCAAGACTTGCTAGAGCAATAGCTGATGGTATGGGTGTCACAGTTGGAGCACTAAGAGAGCTTGGAGCCCAAGGCAAACTCACTGCAGAAGAAGTTTTTAATGCTTTGCAAAATCAAGCAGATACTATTAATGATGAGTTTTCAAAGATGCCTTTGACTATAAGCAATGCTAGAGTTAAAATTTCAAACTCTCTTTTAAGCTTGGTTGGTGATTTAGATAGTGTTAGTGGGGCAAGTGGCGGTGTGGCTGATAGTTTAAATGCTCTTTCAAACTGGATAGATAAAAATAAAAGTAAAATTATAGAGTTTGGATCTGATACTTTTAAAAGCTTTCAGCTAATTGGCTCAAGCTTAATTTTAGTAGTAAATGCAGTTAGGGAGAGTTTTTTAAGTGCAGTTACTTTAGTGGCAAGTGGGGTTAAAAATCTAAGTGATAGCATAAATAAAACAATTAACTCTATCTTAGAAAAAGTTGAGACTGCAATAAATTCTTTTAATAAATTCATTGGAGTTGGTGAAGTTAGTCTTGGTAGAGTAGATATTGGAGCAAGTATCAATTTAGAGGGCTTAAAGGCTGAGCTAAACAGTGCCAGAGATAAAACAGATGAAATTTTTAAAAGTATTAAAGACCAAGTTGCTGATATTGCCAAAGATAGCACCGCAGAAGCTAATAAAGAGCTTGAAAAAATTAAAGTAAGCGATATTAAAAACAAAGTAAATAGCTCTAAAGCACTTATTAAAGCCCCTTTAAAGGGTGTTAAAACAAAGCTTGTTGATCCAAAAAAAGAGTATTTAGATAGGCTAAACCACCAAATAGCTTATTATGATGCGATAGATGACTTAGAAAACAAACGTTTAAAACAAAGAGAAAAACGCTCATTTGAGTTAAAAGAACTAGGATTAAACGACCTGCAAATTGCTAAAAATTTAGCTAAAGAAGAGCAAAAGATAAAAATAGAAAAAGATTTAGAATACTTGCGATTTAAAGAAAGGTATTATGAGCTTTTAGGCGATAAAGTAAAAGCAAGTAATTACCGCTTAAAAGGGCGTGAAATAGAGATGAGGCGTGATGGATACTCAAACTCTGAAATCTCAGATGCACTTTATGGTAAAGATGCAAGAGATCAAAACTATGAGAATTTAAACAGTTCTATGGGTTATGACCTAGGCATAAGTAATCAATTTCAAAACAGACTTAATGCCCTTGATGAGTTCCAAGCCATGGAAGCAGCAAGAATTGAAGCTCACTATGCATCACTTGAAAACACAGAAGCAAATCATAGGGCTAAACAGCTTGAGTTAGATAGGCTTGGGATGCAATACCGAATGAGCATAGCTGGTGCTGGGTTTGACGGATTAGCAAATTTAGCAAAGATGTTTTATGATGCAAGCGGTGGCAAAAATAAAGCAGCTTTAAGAGCTTATCAAGCCATGATGGTTGGAAAAGCTATTGTTAATACCTACACCGCTGCATCAAATGCTTATGCCACAGCTGGAAATCCAATCTTAGGTGCTGCTCTTGCAGCTGTTGCAATAGCTCAAGGAATGGCACAAGTTGCCATGATAAAAGCTCAAAAGTTTCACACAGGTGGTATGGTAGGCGCTGGATTTAATAATCTAGAGCGTGATGAAGTCCCAGCCATTCTTCAAACAGGAGAGTATGTTTTAAGTAGGCGTGATGTGGCAAATTTAAAGGATAATTCTAAAAATGAGAGTAATGATGGTGTTGTAATAGTTAATACTTTAGATAGTGCTGTATTTGAACAATGGGCAAATAGTAGAAATGGAAAAAGGGTTATAAAAAATGTTATATCAGGGGAGTAGTTTGTAAATCCCTTATTTGCATCAAAATAACAGCCTCACGATTGATGCTCACAAGGGATTTACTTATGTGGTTGTAAAAATTAAGAAAGGATTAAGATGTATGTAGAAGGAACTTGCACTGGAATGTTTGAGTTACTTGAAGTTATAAAAAATACTGCAATTAGTGTGGGGTGGAAACTAAACAAAGAAAAAGAGCATAAACTAAATGAAATTCCTAAAAATTTAAAAGGGTGTTTGTTTGAAGGAGACAAAGCTTTAATTGATGATGATGCTTCAACAAATGGCGGTAAATATTACATAACAATGCCAAGAGCTGTAAGTATAGCAGGTATTGAAATAGATGGTATTAGAGATGAGGATAGCTTTGCTGTTTATGGAGTTTTAGAAAATAATACAGAAGTTTTAATAAAAGGCGGTATTAAACAAAGTTGTGAAATAAGTGATGAAAACAAATATCACAGATTTTTTGTAAGAGAAGAAGGAGATATAAACAACTGGACAAAAAAAGCTAAAATTTATTTTAAAAGCGATGAGTTGCAAAGCAAAGAGCTTTATTTTTTTAGCACCGGTTCTAGTGGAATGGAGCAAATCTATGTTAATTTAAGAGTGTTTTTATCTCTTAGCGATATTACAAATTTAGAGCTTGCTGTGACTTCTGGTTATAGTGATTTAGTAGAGTTTGAAGATCAATTAGGATATAGCTTGCCAGCTATTTTAAGTGGGCATGATAAAAAAATAAAATATTTCATAAATATAGACAAAAACCGCTTTATTATAACAACTGGTATTTATGAACCAGAGGATAAGTATCAAAAAAAACCTGTTTATCAAATAGCTCATGCTGGAAAGATAAGAATTTATGGTGGCGAGTGGGCACTTGGATCAACTTTTGCATTTTTTGGATCAAGCTTTGATGAAAATAAAAGATTTTCAGACATTGATAAAGGTATGATAGAAACTCCTAAGGTGCTATTTAACTCTAAGATTATAGATGTAAACACTAATATTTCAAACTGGAATAAAAACACCCTTGATATCGAACCTTACCCAAATGGTGATCTATTTTGCATAGCTATTTATCTTTATGAGGAAAACAGTAGAGAGGACGGGGAGTATAGATATTTTAATGGTGAGCTATACGGAGAGTTTGATGGCATAGTTAAACTTGCATCAAGTGCTGGGATAAATAGTGAAGATACTATAACTTTAGATAATAAAGAATGGGTAGTTTTGCAAGATGGAGCAAATAATGAAACTTATAATATGTTTGCTATAAGAAAGGATTAAAAATGATTAACATTAATCAGGCAATAAAGACTTACGAAGTAAGGTGTATTGCAGTAACTTTAGCGTTTGCTCCTTTAGGGTCAACTTGTTGCCCCGCCAAAAGGAGGTTAAAATGATAGTTAAAAGTGGAAAATGCTTTTTAGAAAGTGAGTTTATGATTTTACTTTCAAGCTTTTTACAAAGCATTGGTTGGAGCGTAAATAAGCAAAATGATAAAGAAATTTATTTTAAAAACAAAAGAGGTGAGTTTTTACAATACTACTCAAACTATACTGGGGGAAAAGATAATGGTGGAGCTTATTTTTATTATAGTATTTTTGCAGGTGCAACGGGGTTTGATGAAAGTAAAGAGTTTGAAAAGCAACCAGGTTATGCTCCGGTTAATAGATCAGAGGTGCTAAAAGGAGATTATTATACCACTACCGCGTTAGCCTTTTCTTGTGCTAAAAATCAACAACTTTTAGGTTATACTTTTGTAGGTGATGAGGAGCTTTTTTTCATTCAAATAGAGTCAAAACTAGGAATTACTTGTAATTTTTTCTCAACCACCATAAATAAAACTCATGATATAAATGGAGGACATTTTGTTTATTCTGGTGCAGTTAGTGGATGGGGACCTTATGGTTCTTACAACAGAATGGCAAGGGGTGGAAGATTGTCAGCGGGCAATAATAGCCCCTTTCATATCCATTATACTAATTATAAAAATGGCTTTTATACAGTTTTATTAGGTGGGTGTTGGCATCAAAATGAAGACAATACATCATCGGATATGAGTAGAAGAGCTTCTTTAATTTCCTATACAAGAGTAGTTAGTAATTTACATAATTTTAAAGATTGGATCAATGGTGAAACAAAAATTCCACCAATTAGTGGCATAGGCGCGTTTGATATCTTAAAGATAAATAAGGGTAAATTTACAGGACTTAATGTTTTAGTAAAGCCGCAGTTTTTTTATCTAAATGATATCAATAAATGGGTTCATTGTGGGGGTATTGATAAGATAAGAGTTGTTGGATTTGCGGGACTTAAAAATAAGCAAATTCTAACATTTGGAAATGAGAAATTTATGGTATTTGAACCAACTCCTGATGGCAATAATCCTGAACTTGAAAGAAGAGGTTTTTATTCCTTGGCGGTGAAACTATGAACCATGGTATAGGGCTTGGTGGAAATTATGCATTTAATTATAACTCTAATGCATTAACTATATCAAACCCCAAAAAAGGAGCTTTTGTAAAAACAAATAAAGGTTTTAAAATTAAACTAACAACTCCAAAAACTAAAAAAGCTTTTAATATTTCACCCACTTACCACGACTTAGCAATGTGGGCTTATATCATTAAAAAGGATAAAAACAACAAAGAATTTACCACCACTAATAGAGCCTTAGATTTTGAGATGATAACAAGTGATAAAGTGCTAAAGCTAAGACTAAGGAATGCTGATGTTAAAGACACTACTTTAGAAAACATTGATATAACATCAAGTGGCATCACAGTCCAGGGCACTAAAATAGGCGATATTTATAAGCAAAACGAGTGGCGAGAAGTTAGCATTATAGCTGGGGCTGTTGGTGACATAGATGCTGGTGGAGTAGTAAATTTTATCTTTACAAATCAAGTTATAACTATTTTAATCAAAGGCACAAGAGCTGTTGTTTTTAGCTACCGACCAGCTTATAACTACACCGAAAGCAAGGTCTATAAAACCTCCATATTTAGTGCCCAAAACTCAAAAGAAGTTCGCACTCCTTTAGCTCATGGCTTTAAGAAAAAAGTTAGTTTTAGCGTTACTTCAAAAGAGATCGAAAGTGGCGTGGCTGAGATATTAAGCTTTGCGATGCAAAGGTATTGTTTAGTGCCTTTATGGAATAGCACTGCAATTAGTAAAACAAGTGGAACACTAAATATATTAACTTGTGATACCACTTTAAAAGAGTTTGATAAATACCTTGTAGTTTGGAGAAATTTCAAAGACTATGAGTTTGCAAAGATATTAAATCTAGACGCCGATAAAATAACAATCGACAAGCAAGTAAACATTAATAAAGGCGATTTTATAATCCCACTACTTAAATCAACACCTAAGCAAAGTCTAAATTATAGCGTTTTAACAAGTGAAGTTAAGAGCTATGAGTTAGAGTTTATGGAGCTGTTATGATGAAATATTTAAATAAAGATATTTGGTTTAAAGCCCCTTTAATCAAGCCTAAAATCACTCTTAGCAACAACTACTTTTTAGTTGGTAAAAATAGACAAACTAAGTGGAGTATAACGCCAAATGCTAGGATAATAAGCCATAACTACTATGTGCATGATTTAAAAGAACTTAGGGAGTTTGAGAGCTTTTTTAATGATAAGAAAGCAAGAGTAAAAAGCTTTTTCATACCAAGCCACACAAAAGATATTATCTCTTTAAAAGCTCCAAATGGTGTAACTTCATTTAAGGTAATTAGCTCAAACAAACCTTTTTGGATCTACAATCAAACAAGGCATTTAATCTTTAATAAGAAATTTGCAAGCCAGGTTTTAGATATTAAGCAAATCCAAGATTATGAAGAGATAGTTTTAAAAGACCCCCTACCTTTTGAGATAGATAAAAACACTTTGATTGAAGAGCTTATAAATGTCAGATTTAACCGCGATGAGATAGAGTTTATAAAAAGTGGTGCGGTTGGATTTAAAACAAACCTAGACTTTAAGGAGGTATTTTATGAGGTTTAAAATGCTTTCCCAAGGTGTTCGCAAATATCAGCTCAAAGTTGCAACAACAGCCCTCACGAGCAGCTTTTCGCTGGTATTTGCTTAAATGGGGTTAATGAGGTGTCTAGATACCAGGACTTTTGGCTGATATTTGCTTAAGTAGAGTTAATGAGGAGTTATAAAAATGAATGAGCTATTTGAATTTATTCTAGAAAATGAAGTTATTTACTACACATCAAACTTAAATGACATAGTGATAAATAACCACACTTATAAATCAGTTAGTATCTACACAAAAGAGCTTTCAAAAGATAGCTTAAATGATGATGCAGCAATTGTTTGCCAAACTTCAATATATCCTATAAATTTGTTTAAATTTTTTAATCCAAGCGTAAATGTTTATGTGAGGATCTTAAAAGAAAACGGCGCTCAGATTTTTGTTGGGCGGGTAAAAGATTGTGAGTTTAGCTTAAATGATGGAAAAGTTACTATCCGCCTTGCTACCTTAGGTGGGCTTATGAAAACAAAAATCCCAACTAGAACTTATAGTAGAAACTGCTCATTTGAGTGCTTTGATAAAAATTGCGCGTTAAATAAAGATAAATTTAAACTTACTTTACTAGGAAGTCAGTGTGAGATAGCAAAGGATTTTATGAGTATAAAGTCCCCTTTAATCAAAGCAAAACCACTTAATTATTTTAGTGGTGGATATGTTGAGTTTAATCGTCAAAGAAGTTATATCACAAAAAGTGAGGGTGATACGATTTATTTAATGTTTCCTTTGGCAAATTTAAACTCTACAAGTGTGATAAATTGCTACGCTGGGTGTGATAAGCTTTTAAAAACGTGTAAGGATAAGTTTAATAATGGGGTAAATTTTGGTGGATTTGCGTTTGTGCCAAGCAAAAATCCAATTACAGATGGATATTAAGCTATGAAACTTCTAAATTTAAGGTTAAAAACACACGCTCAAAGGCTATGTAAAAGTCCAGTTTACAATGTGTGTAAATCCCTTGTTCGCATCAAGATAACAGCCCCCACGATTGACTCTCACAAGGGATTTACTTTAAATATTTGATGAGTTTTAAAATAACTTAGGATAAATTGGGGCATATTCGTGCAAGTCGTAGTGAATTTACGAAGCGAGTTATCGTCTGATAATGAGCGAGTAAATTTACCAGGACTTGTGCGAAGGTGTCGCTGTTTAGAAGTTTAAAAAAAGGAGAGAATATGTTTTATGCAATCATTGCAGCAATTACGGCTGTAGTTTTAGTCGCAGCCTATCTTATGATGCCAACTCCAACTATGGATAATGCCTCATCAGCTGGGCTTGATGATTTTAACTATCCAACAAACTCAAATGGCAGGGTTGTGCCAGAAGTTTTTGGAACATGTCATGTAAGAGGAAATGTTATTTGGTATGGAGATTTAAGAAGTTCTGAAATAAGGAGTTAAAATGGGAAAAGGTAGTGGTAGCTCATCTCAAGTTATAGGCTTTGCCTACTTTTTAGGACTGGCTTATGCCCTATGCACAAAGGTCGATGAGCTTTTAGAGTTTAGATTAAATGGTGATATTGGTGCAAAGCCAAATTTAAAAGGGTGTGGAAGCTTTAGTGCTACAACAGGAAGAGCTCAACCAACTCATGGAAGTGGTAATTCAAAATCAACTATTCATTTTTATGATGGAACGCAAAAACTACCTAATGAGTATCTAAGTGCTCAAACAGGAGAGAGTTTAGCCTATAAAAATACCGCTTATTTTGTATTAAATGGATTTATTGGCGATAATGTAAGAAGTGCACCAAATTACTCGTGCGTTGTAAAAAGAACAACTCTTACTAATTGGGGTAATAATAATGAGATAAATGATGAGATAAATGGTGATGTTAATCCAGCTTCGGCTTTATGGTATATGTTGGTAAATTTGATCGGACTTGATAAAAACGTTCTTGATGAGAGTAGCTTTATAAATGCCAATAAAGCACTAGTTAAAGAAGGTCTTGGCATTAGCTTTGTTATGAGTAAACCTCAAGAAGCTAAAGAGTGGGTGCAAGAGATTTTAAGAACCATTGATGGAGTACTTTGTATAAATCCAAGTAGTGGAAAACTAACTTTAAGACTATTAAGAGATAACTATAAACAAAGTGATTTAAAGCTAATAAATGAAAGCAATGTGGCAAATTTGAAATTTAAAAGAAAGGCTTGGGATGAAACTTACTCAAGGGTTACGGTTAAATATACCCAGCGTGGTAGCTTTAGCGAGGCAAGTGTCAGTGCCATAAACTCAGCTACAAGAAAAACTTTAGGCTTTGAAAGAGCTTTTAGTGTTGAGTATATGAGTATAACAAATGCCTCTAACGCAAATAAAGTCCTAACTAGGCTCATGAGAAAACTTAGCTATCCTTTGGCAAATTTAAGATTTGAGGTAAGCAGTGATGAGTTTAAAAGCTTAATGGTTGGGGATGTGCTACTTTTTTCAAATAAAGCTTTAGGTGTAAGTGATATGTCAATAAGAGTGCTAAATATAGGAAGCGATAAAGAAGGAAGCCTTAGCGTGGAGGCTTGTGAGGATGTATTTGCACTAAAAAACATAACTATTACAAGTGTTCAAGATGATCTTTACAAGCCAATAGATTTAAGCATTGAGGAGTTAGAGTACTTTGGAGCAGTTGAAAGCACCATAGAAATGGGTGATGAGATGGGAGTTTTACCACTTATGGTTAAACCAAAGGGCTTTATCCAAAAGATGAGCGTTAGAGATGGCTTAAGTGGAAAAAGCGTGGATATTAAGCCATGGAGCTTAGGCGTTTTAAGTAAGGACTTTGAAATAAGCGAGGAAATGGGTGATGAGCTAAATTTCGAAATAGATGAGATAACTAAGCTTTGGGAAGTAAAAGGCACAAGAGCTGGGTGGCAGCGTATTAAATTTACTTGTTTGATAGATAATGAGTTTATAAATTTTCAGTTTAGACAGAGTTTAGGTGGTGGTAAGTGGAGAGTTAAAACACTTATGAGAGGACTTAGTGGAACAAAGATATCAAGACATTTAAAAGGAGCTAAAGTTTGGTTTGCACCAGTTGATGCAAATGATCTTATCACCTTGCCACTCATTGCACCAAATACAACACTTTTTTATGAAGTATCAAATTTCGCTGTAAAAAGTGAAGTTAAAAAGCTTAGTTTTTCTCACTCTGGGGGTGGTAAATATCCATACCCACCATCAAATTTAAAAGCTTTTAGAGAGGGTGAAAATGTTATCTTAGAGTGGAAAAACTGCGTCAGGCTTCACGGTGCAAACTACCGAAATGCTGATAATTTAATAGCAGGAGTTGATGAGGGGTTAAATGAAAATAAAATCATAATTAAGTGGTTTGTTGATGATAAAGAAAATGTATATGAAACAAAAGGTGAGAGATTTGAGGTAAAAGCAAGCCCAAGGACTACTTTTTATCTGTGGCAAGTAGCATATAAGGGTGGGTTTTTAAGTAAAGAAGTTAGTATAACTATTTAAAAGGAAAAACAATGGCAAGACTTACAAACGGACTTGAAACAATGGAACTTGGAGTTACTAGTTGGCGAATCATCATAAATGATAACCTTAAAAAGCTTTATACAAAAGATGAAGTTGATGCAAATTTAAAGAATTATCAGTTAAAAACTGAGTTAAATGAGACATTAAAGCTTTATGTAAAAGCCCAAAGCTTAAAAGACTATGCCCTTAAAAATGGAAATAAAGAAAATGATTTTTATACTAAGAATTTAAATGTATTTGGAGAGTTGATACTAGCTAGTACAAGTGATTTAAACGAAACTACTTTGCCTCAAAGTCCAAGTGGCTTTATAAAGCTAAAAGTTGGCGATAAAGTGGTAAAAGTGCCGTATTATAAGGAGTAGTGATGAGTATATTTGAGATAATGCAGCGTTTAGTGGTTTTACTTGATGGTTTGGGGGTTAAAAGCATTAAAATAGGACTTGAAAGAAGTATAAACATAGATGATTTCCCGCTTATAAGAGTGGTGCCAAATGATAACGAACTTGACACATTTGACGGGTGGGCTGAGGATATTTATTTTAGCATTTATTTGGGTGATAGTAATGATGAGAATTTAGAACTTTGTCTTAAAAAACTTTATGAGTTAGAAGCAAGTATTAAGTTTAAACTTCATAATTACCAATTTAGTGATGGTGGACTAATTAGGTTCATAAAGACTTCTAGGAGTGATGAATTAAAGCATTATACTTTATTAAGAAGTGATTTTAAGGTAGAGAGTATAAGATTATTTTAGGGGGATTACCCCCTTGTAAAAACCTATGTAAGTGACATTTTACCACTATTTTAAAACTTATGCTAAAAAAATTACATTTTAAAAGGAAAGTTATGAAAAACTTTAAACTAAAATGTAAAACTTATGCAAAGTGTCGTGCCCCATTTGCTTGGGTTGGTGGGAAGTCAAGGTTAGCAAAAGATATAATAGCCCTAATGCCAGAGCATAAAACCTATGCTGAAGTATTTGGTGGTGCTTTGAGCGTATTTTACCAAAAGGCTCCTTCAAAGCTAGAAATTATTAACGATATAAATAGTGATCTTATAAACTTGCACCGAATTATAAAGTCAAGACCCATAAGTCTTCAAATAGAGCTTAACAATATGCTAAGAAGTAGAGAGATTTTTGAGTTAATAAAAAATAAAGCTATAAAGCCAAGAAATAATGTGCAAAAAGCAGCGTTTTACTACTATTTGATAAGCCTTAGCTTTGGAGCTAAGATGGATAACTTTGCGATGAGTAAAAGCTTAAGAAGTCCAAAAAACATCTATAAAAGCTTTGAAATTTATAGTAAGCGTTTAAAAATGGCTGTGATAGAAAACTTAAGCTATGAAAAATTTATAAAAGAGTATGATGGAGTGGATACTTTATTTTACCTAGACCCACCATATATTGGAACTGAAAACTACTATAAGATGCCAAGGGCGTTTGATTTAAAAAGTCATGAGAGCTTAGCTTTTATTTTAAAAGGTGTAAGGGCTAAATTTATACTTTCATATAATGACTGCCCGGTGGTAAGAGAGCTTTACAAAGACTTTAATATTAAAGAGGTTTCAACTAATTATAGCCTAAATATAAACTCAATAAATAAAAAGACTAAAGAGCTTATAATAATGAATTACTAAGACTTTAAAGGGCGATTAATCGCCCTTTAATAACCAAGATTTATCTCACTATTTTTTAGATAAAGTGTTTTACCATCTAAATGCCCACTAACATAATAAAAAACGCTTTGAGCACTATTTGAGTTTTTTATATAACCTATTTTATTATCAATTTAAGCAGCTGTATCGCTATAAACTTCTTCTTCCATAAAAAGCTCTTTTATAAGGCTTATATAGTTTGCTTCTAAGTTTATAAATATCATTTTATCTCCTTTACTTTTATAAAAAAAGTATAACTCTACTATACTGTGCTTTGGCTGTTGTTTAGCAAAATAAATTATAAAAAATAATGTTTTATTGATTTAACACAAAAATATGATAAATTTAGCTTATATTTTATAATTGAGGTAGCAAGAAATGACAATGGAACAAATCAATGAAAGATTAAAAGATATCTTATCAAATAAATTTAAAGATAAACTCATAAAAGATAAAGACGTGGCTGATGCTTTAGGAATAGATCCAAACAACTACGCCCAGCTCAAATTTAGAAACTCAGTACCATATAAACAGATACTAGACTTTTTGTTTAAGGAAGACATATCAATAAATCTCTTTTTTTACGGCAAAGACGCCAGTAATAGCGATAATTTAAAAACATTAAGGATGTTTGATGTGGGGGCTTCTTTAGGCGGTGGGGCAAATAATGATGATGAAAGCTTTGAAAATGTGGTTATAAGTGAGCAAATTTTAGAAAAAAGTAATGTTAAGTTTTTAGGAAAGATTGATATAATCAAAGCTATTGGCGAGAGCATGGAGCCTTATATAATGGATGGAGATAGTTGTTTTATAGCAATAGGAGCTGAGTTTAAAGATGGTGAAATTTATGCTATAAACACACCTGATGGGCTTATGATAAAAGAGTGCTACAAGCAAGGTGATGAGTTTATGTTAGTCTCATATAATCCTATCTATTTACCTGTAAGATACAGCATTTATGAGTGTAAGATAGTAGGAATATTTGTAGGAATTATAAGAGGTAGGGGAAAGTTTAAGATAAATCTAACTTAAATATTTAGTTTTTCGCATTAAAATGAGAAAATGTAGCTCTTAATTTTCTCATTTAAGTAAAAACTTTTTTCTCATTTTTGTGGGGATTTACATAATTCACAAAAAGTTATAAGGAGGGTGTATGAGAAAAATTTTGCTATTTGTCTTTGCGTGTGCTTTTACATTTGCAAATGAGATAGTTTATAGCGATGTTGTAAAGTCTCTTTATGCAGATAAAAGCGATAAAAAGGCTGTCGGAAGGCTACTTCCAACGGCACCTGTAGAGATTTTGGAAAAAGATGGCGATATGCTTAAGATTAAGATCGAGGGCTATATCCAAGATGATGTGAGTGAGGCAATATATTTTAGCCAGGGAAAAAGAATCCTAAACGCAGCTTTTGGAAAAAATGCAGCCGTAGATGTTAAGGTCTTAGAAAAAGGTGCTTGGAGCAAAGTAAGCGTTGAAGTCTATACCGATGATAAGGATTTTTATAAAGAGCTAAAGCCTATCATGGATAGAGCTGCTGGTATCTACACTGAGAGTTGTTCAATGTGTCATGCCCTTCATAGCATCAACGAATACAACGCAAATCAGTGGCCAAGTATCTTAAAATCTATGTTAAGCAGAACTATAATGGATAAAAAAGATAGATTTTTAGTTTCTCAATATTTACAAAAAACTACTACAAAGGAGTAAAAAATGTCAGTAAATTTATCAAGAAGAAATTCACTTAAAACAATTGGTGCGGCATTTTGTGTGCCATTTTTTATGAAAATGAACCTTTTTGCGGCCGAGAATGCTACTAAAAATTTCAAGATTATTAAAGATGGTGAAGTTATAACAGGAGCTCACTGGGGCGTTTTAAAACTTACCATAAAGAACGGCAAAATCGTAAAAAGCGAGCCTTTGAACAAAACTTCAAGCATAAAAAATCCTCTTCAGCACTACACAGCTGATTTGGTTTATGCAAAAGATAGGGTCAAATATCCTTATGTAAGAAAAAGTTATTTAGAAAATCCAGATAGCCCAAAACCTGAACTTAGAGGAAGCGATGAGTGGGTTAGAGTAAGCTATGATAAAGCTATAAAGCTAATTGCAAATGAGCTTAAAAAAACAATAAAAGCAAGCGGAAATACTAGCGTTTTTGCAGGAAGCTATGGATGGAAAAGTCCTGGAAATATGCAAAATGCAAGAATTCTACTTCATAGATTTATGAACCAAATAGGTGGTTTTACAGGAACTTTGGGTGATTATTCAACTGGTGCATCACAAATTATTATGCCACATGTCCTAGGGACAATCGAGGTTTATGAGCAACAAACTTCTTGGCCTTTGGTGTTAGAAAATGCCGATGTTGTTGTTATTTGGGGTGCTGATCCATACTCAACCTTAAAAATAGCTTGGACAGTTAGTGATGAGCAAGGTTTAAAATATCTTGAAGAACTAAAAAAGAGTGGAAAAAAAGTTATTTTCATAGATCCTATAAAAAATGCAACTTGCAAATTTTTAAACGCCCAGTGGGTAGCACCGTTACCAAATACCGATGTTGCAATGATGCTTGGTATGATGTATGAACTCTATGAGTCTAAAAAATATGACCAAAAATTTATAGAAACCTACACAACAGGATTTGATAAGTTCTTGCCTTATCTACTTGGAAAAACAGATAATACTCCAAAGACTCCAAAATGGGCTTCGCAGATTTGTAAAATTGATGAAAAAACCATAAAAGAGTTAGCTCATACACTTTATGACAATAAAACTATGATAATGAGTGGATGGGGTATGCAAAGAGCTCATCATGGCGAGCAACCACATTGGGCATTAGTAACTCTTTGTGCGATGCTTGGACAAATTGGAAAGCCAGGATGTGGATTTGGATTAAGCTATCATTACAGCAACGGCGGAACACCTGATGCAAAAGCTGGAATTGTTGGTGGTATAAGCTCAGGTGCTGCAAACGTTGGAACTGGTCAAAGCTGGCTTCAAAAAGCAACTGATTCAGCATTTCCACTAGCTAGAATTTCAGACGCTCTTTTAAATCCTGGAAAAACAATAGATCACAACGGCAAAAAAATAACCTATCCAAAAATTGACTTTATCTACTGGGCAGGCGGAAATCCTTTAGTCCATCATCAAAATACAAACGAACTTGTAAAAGCTTGGAAAAAGCCACGAACTGTTGTAGTAAATGAAATTTACTGGACTCCAACTGCTAGAATGGCAGATATTGTTATGCCTGTAACTACAATCTATGAAAGAGATGATATCTCTATGATTGGTGATTATGCAAATTTAGGAATAACTCCAATGAAACAAGCTGTTGAAAAAATAGGTGAGAGTAAAAATGACTATGAAATTTTTACCGATTTAGCAGCAGAGTTTGGCGTAAAAGACAAATATACAGAAAATAAAAGCGATACCCAGTGGATAAAAGAGTTTTATGAAAGCGCAAGAGATCAGGCAAAGAAAATGCAACTTGAAGAGTTAAATGGTGTTGTTATGAAGCCATTTGAGGAATTTTGGGCTGATAATAAGCCGATAACTTTCCTTCAAACTCAAGAGGGCTTTGAATATAATAGATATGGCGATTTTAGAGAAGATCCTATTTTAGAGCCACTTGGTACACCATCAGGCCTAATTGAAATTTACTCAGAAGTAATTGAGAAGATGAATTATGATGATTGTAAAGCTCATCCAACTTGGTTTGAGCCAATTGAATGGCTTGGTATGAAAAACAAACCTGCTGAGTTTCACCTAGTTACTTCTCACCCTGAAGATCGTCTTCACTCTCAGTTAAATAACACAAGTCTTAGAGATGAGTATGCTATCTCAAACTTAGAGCCTATCTGGATAAATAGTGAGGATGCAAAAGCAAAAGGCATCAAAACTGGTGATGCAGTTAGAGTATTTAACGCTAGAGGCGAGGTGTTGGCTGGTGCAAAAGTAACAGATGATATTATAAAAGGTGTTGTTAAGCTATGCGAAGGTGCTTGGTATGATCCGCTTGATCCAACAAAGGCAAATACTTTGGATAAAAATGGAAGCGCAAATGTCTTAACTATAGATATACCAACCTCAAAACTTGCAAATGGAAACATCTCTCACACTGGTCTTGTAAATATAGAAAAATTTACAGGCAAAGTTCCTGAGCTTACTATCTTTAAACAACCTAAGATAAAAGCTTAAATTTATCCCCTCAAATTTGAGGGGATTTTAAAAACTAACTTGGTTAAAATACAAATTAATTAAGGCGAAAATTTTTGTTTTCTTTTGAAATTTCTAGCAAATCGTAATAATTTTTCTTACTTTGTTCTAAAAGCTCATCAAATTTAAACCCAAGCATTACTATTCTATAAAGTTCTGGTTTGTTTTTTTGCCAATTGTATAAAGTCTTTGTATCGATATTTAAGATTCCTGCAATATCTCGTTTTGTTAATTTTGTTTTCATTCTCACATCCTTTTGTGAGAAATTTTCTTTATTTTTAGCTGTTTTATCAACTAAGTAATAATTGCTTATTATTATATTTTTATTTAGAATAATTCCTTATTTTAAATAATAATTAAGCTTATTGACTGTAAAATTGTTTTGATATTATTATTTTAATTTTTTAAGGAGATAATTATGCGTTTATTGTGTAATATCGTATGGTGGGTACTTTTTGGCTGGTTAATAGCCTTAGTTGCTTATGTAGTTGGACTCATTCTTACCTTGCTTGTAGTAACATCGCCTGTTGGCTTGGGCTTGATGGAGTATGGTAAGTTTTTATTTGCTCCATTCTCAAGAGAGATGATAAGCAAATCAAGATTTGAGCTTGATAAAAATGAAAATGTGGCTTGGAAAGCTTATTCTAAAATAGTTATGATACTTTATGTTGTTTTATTTGGAATTTGGCTAGTTATTGCTTTGCTTTTTGCAGCTATTGCCAATGTTTTTACAATAATTGGAATCCCAAATGCCTATATCATAGTTAAATCACTAGGAACTGCGTTTAATCCAGTTGGAAAAAAATGTTTATCAAAATATGAAGCCGATGCTTTAAAAATCGAAGAAGCCAATAAAAATTTAGATAAAAAATTTAAAAGATAGTCTATACAATAAATCAAAAAAGGATAAAAATGAAAAAAATTTTATTGTGTACTTTAACAATAGCTTTTTTAATTTCTAGTGGTTTTGCAAAAAATGATAAATCAATGCAGGTTTATGAAAATAGCCCAAAAGAAACTAACAAGGAATTAAAAAAATGTCTTAAAAATAAAACCAAGAACGAGTTTTGTAAAACTATAGAAGATTTAAAAATAAAACAAGATGCTAAATTTTATGAAGAAAACCCAAAAGAGCTTGATAAAAAGCTTAAATTTTGCGAAAAAAATAAAGAAAAATTAAGTGATTTTGAAAAAACTGAGTGTATTGGTGCAAAAATGGGGGAATATTATGTAAAAGTAACATTTTATAGACAAAATCCAAAAGAGCTTGAAAAGGCTTTAAAAAAAGAATGCCCATCAACTCTTATAGATACTCCTATTTTGCTTGGACTTGAAAGTGATGAATGCCAAACAGCTTATAGTGCTGCAAAACTTAATATATTAGATGTAAAAACAAGGGAAGATGTTAAAAATCTTATTGATTTTGCTACAATAACTTGCAAAGGTTATGGGTCATCATATTCTTTAAATCCATATCCAAATGTAAAAATGGCAGTAGAATGCACAGTAGCAAAAGAAGTTCTTAAGGAATTTTCAGGCAAATAAAATCAGCCAAAAAAGGAGTGTAAATTTACACTCCACATTTAAAATTTATTCCTTAAAGCAAATATTTAAAAATTTTAATGCAAAAAGTAAGAAATTATTTTATTTTATAAACCATAAACACAAACAATTAGAAATTTCAAACCTTTACTTCAAATTTACCCTATTTTTATAAAATTATTTCATTAATACTTAAGGAAATACAATGGAAAAAAATTCAATCATAGCTCACATGAATGAGCATCACAGTGATGTTTTAGTTAAACTTTTTAACAAATATTCAAATTTTAATGTAAAAAGTGCGAAATTAGTTGATTTTGATGAAAATGGGATTTTTCTAAAATCAGATAATTTAGAAGCAAAAGTGCCTTTTAACGCAAGAGTTACAGATGGTGATTTTGTAAGTGCTATTAAAAATTTAGCCGCGAGTTTAAAAGAGGATTTTTCTAAAATTAAAAATGAAATTAATGAGTTTAGAAATTCTTTTAAAAGTGTTGTAATTGCGAGTGTTTATAATGACCAAGCAGTTGCAAGCTACTCACCACTTATTAAATTTAATGATAATTTTTACATCTACATAAGTGAAATTAGTGAACATTTTAAAAGCATAAGCACAAATCCTGACAAAATTGAAATTTTATTTTTACAAGATGAAAATGAAGCTGTTTCTATAATATTAAGAAAAAGACTTACCTATAAGACAGATGCAGTTGAAATTCCAAGAAATAGTGATGAGTTTAATGGTGCCATGACAAGTTTTTTAAATCAAACTGGTGGAAAAGGCGGAACAAAACAGATCTCAACTATGCAAGACTTTCATCTTTTTAAATTAGAGTTTAAAAAAGGCAGATTTGTAAAAGGATTTGGTGATGCGTATGATATAAACGGTGATGAGATAAGCCTTCCACATATAAAAAATCCACATAAATTTTAAAAGGATTTTATAAGTTTTTTACTCTAAATTTGCTATACTCGCTACAAATTTGCAAAAAGGAATGTAATGCTAAAAATAGGAATTTATGGCTCAAATGGTAGAATGGGAAAAATGATACAAGAGTGCTTAAAAGAGTATGAAAATGTAAAAGCCGCAGCTTTATTTGATAAAAATAGTTCAAATTTAGAGGATTTTTTCAAATCATCAGATGTTGTGATTGACTTTTCTATGCCAGAAGGAACTAAAGCTCTTTTAGAATTTGCTAAAAAAAATCCAAAACCACTTTGCATCGGCACAACCGGACTTAGCAAAGATGAATTAAATCTAATGAAAGAAATTTCAAAAAATATGCCTATTTTATATGCTACAAATATGAGTTTAGGAGTAGCTGTTTTAAACAAACTTGCATTTTTAGCAAGCAAAGCCTTAAGCGAATTCGATGCTGAAATTTTAGAAATGCATCATAGATATAAAAAAGACGCTCCAAGTGGAACAGCTTTAACATTAGCTGAAAATGTTGCAATTGCTAGAAATTTAGACCTTGATAAAGTTAGAGTTAGTGGAAGAGATGGCATAATTGGACAAAGATCAAAAGATGAAATTGCTGTTATGAGCTTAAGAGGTGGAGATATTGTTGGTCGTCACACAGCAGGATTTTATGGAAATGGCGAGTTTATAGAGTTAAACCACACAGCAACATCAAGAGCTACTTTTGCAAACGGAGCCATAAAAGCTGCTATTTGGCTAAGCTCACAAAAAAATGGGCTTTATGATATAAATGATTGTTTAGGACTGTAAAATGTGTGCTATCGTTGGTATAATAAATTCAAAAGATGCTGCAAAAACTGCTTATTATGCACTTTTTGCGATGCAACACCGAGGACAAGAATCAAGCGGAATAAGCGCAAGTTTTAATCATAAAATAAAAACTCATAAAGCTCAAGGCTTGGTTAGTGATATTTTTAATAATGAAATTTTAAACTCTTTACGTGGAAATATCGCAATTGGACATAATAGATACTCAACCGCTGGTAGTAAAGATAGCAAAGATGCACAGCCTATTTGGGCTAATTATTTGCTTGGTGAAATATCAATAGCACATAATGGAAATTTGATAAATAAAGATGAAATTAGGCAAAATTTAATAAAAGAAGGTGCAATATTTCACTCAAATATGGACACTGAAAATATAATTCATTTGATTGCTAGAAGTAAAAAAGAGCACTTGCAAGAACGAATTATAGAGGCTTTAAATATTATAAAAGGAGCTTACTGTCTTCTTATAATGAGTAGATCAAAAATATTTGCCATAAGAGATAAATATGGAATTAGACCTCTTAGTATAGGAAAATTAAAAGATGGTGGATATATAATCGCAAGTGAGACCTGTGCTTTTGACTTAGTTGGTGCTACTTTTGTGCGTGATGTAAAGCCGGGCGAAATGATTATTTTTGAAGAAGGAAGTGATGATTTTGAAAGCATAATGCTATATGAAGAAAAAACTCCTAGAATTTGTGCTTTTGAGTATGTTTATTTTGCAAGACCAGATAGCGTTATAGATGGAAAAAATGTATATGAAGTAAGAAAAAATTTAGGAAAAACTTTGGCTTTAAAAAATAAAATAAAGGCTGATTTAGTAGTTCCTGTGCCAGATAGTGGAGTGCCAGCAGCACTTGGCTTTTCACAAAAAAGTGGAATTACATTTGAAATGGCAATAGTTAGAAACCACTATGTTGGAAGAACTTTTATAGAGCCAACTCAAGAAATGAGAAATTTAAAAGTAAAATTAAAACTAAATCCTATGAGTGAGGTTTTAAAAGGAAAAAGTATTATTGTAGTCGATGATAGCATAGTTAGAGGAACTACTTCTAAAAAAATAGTTGAACTTCTAAAACATGCTGGAGCTAAAGAAGTTCATCTTAAAATAGCTGCTCCAAGGATAAAATTTCCTGATGTTTATGGTATAGACACACCTACAAAAAGTGAGTTAATAAGTGCAAATTTAAGCGATGATGAAATTTTAAAATATACAGGAGCTGATAGTTTAGAGTTTTTAGAAATAGATGAGTTAAAAAACGCTATAGGGAATGAAAGAGAGTATTCACTCGTTAGTTTTGATGGAAACTACTTTGTAAAATAAACTATTTAAGAAGTGCAATAAATACTGCACTTCTTAAAACTTAAGCTTCCAAAATCGCTCCATTACTTGCATTAGTAACAAGACGCTGATATTGTCTTAACCAGCGAGAACTTACTTTTTTGCCCTCATATTTCCACTCTTTTTTTCGTTTTTTTATCTCATCATCACTTAAACGAACATTTATAGAGTAGCTATCAACATCAATATCTATAATATCACCATCTTTTAAAAGTCCTATCATTCCGCCCTCTGCTGCTTCTGGACTTACATGACCGATAGAAAGCCCTCTTGTAGCACCGCTAAATCTACCATCTGTTATAAGTGCCACATCAGCTCCAAGTCCTCGGCCCATTATAAGACTTGTTGGGCTTAACATCTCTTGCATTCCAGGACCGCCTTTTGGACCCTCATAGCGAATCACCACAACATCGCCTTTTTGAACTTTCCCGCTTGAAATTCCACTAATTGCCTCATCTTGAGAGTTAAAGCAAACTGCTTTCCCACTAAATTTACGCTCCCCAACAATACCAGCTGCCTTTATAACACACCCTTGCTCTGCCAAATTTCCAAATAAAATCGCCAAACCCCCTACTTTTGAGTAAGGTTTATCAACGCTTTTTATGATATTATAATCAGCTACTTTATGATTTTTAACACGCTCACTCATCATCTCACCAGTTACTGTTAGATTATCAAGCTCAAGCATGCCATTATCTCTTTTTGAAATTTCATTTAAAATAGCAGTTATCCCCCCAGCTCGTGCGATATCTTGCATATGCACACTTGGAAGACTAGGAGCTACTTTTGCAATGTGGGCTATATTTTTACTGATCTCATTTAACTCTTTTATATCAAGTGCGCACCCTGCTTCACGGCTAATTGCTAGCATATGCAAAATTGTATTTGAGCTTCCACCCATTGCCATATCGCAGACAAAAGCATTTCTAATAGCTTTTTTATTTAAGATATTTTTTATTTTAAATTTATCATCAAGTGCGATTTGACAAATCCTTCTAGCTGCAGCTCTTGCTAGCTCTTCACGCTCGGGAGTTAACGCCAAAATTGTGCCATTACCAACCAAAGCTATTCCCATCGCTTCACAAAGTGAGTTCATAGAATTTGCTGTAAACATTCCACTACAGCTTCCGCCACCTGGACAGGACTCACACTCAAGCATTTTTAACTTTTTTTCATCAATTTTACCAACCTCATAAGCTCCAACGCCTTCAAACACACTATTTAAATCAAGCGCTTCCCCACTATCTTTATCAACTCCAGCAGCCATTGGACCACCACTTATAAACACAGTAGGAACATTTACTCTTAAGGCTCCCATTATCATGCCAGGAACAATCTTATCACAGTTTGGTATGCAAATAAGTGCATCTAAACTGTGGGCATTCATCACAGTTTCAACTGAATTTGCTATTAATTCACGACTTGGCAAAGAATAAAGCATTCCCTCATGGCCCATTGCAATGCCATCATCAACGCCTATGCAGTTAAACTCAAAAGACACACAACCATTTTTTCTTATCTCATCTTTTATAATTTGGCTAAATTTATTTAGATAAAAATGTCCTGGAATTATCTCTATAAAACTATTTGCAACACCGATAAATGGTTTATCAAAATCTTCATCCCTAAGCCCTGTTGCTCTTAAAAGCGAGCGGTGAGGGGCCTTTGTATAACCTTTTTTGATTATATCACTTCTCATAAACTCTCCTAAATTTAATTTTTATATTTTATCAAAAAAATAATTCAAAAACTATATTAAGATATTTTTTGGTTAAATTTAAAATAATTTGTTACAATTGTCTTTTTATAAAAGGTTTAAAAATGAGATGGCGAAATCAAAAATCAAGCAGCAATATAGACGACAGAAGATTTCAAAAAACTCCTGCTAGTATGGTAAATTTACAGGTTTTAATACCGCTTATTAAATGGCTTTTAAAAACAAAATTTGGAAGAGTTGTATTACTAATAGGCGTTATAGCTATGTTTTTAGGATACAATCCACTTGCTTTAATTTCTACTGGCGGAGTTCAAAATGCACAAATTTCAAAAAATGATGATAAGTATGCGGAATTTATAGGAGTTGTTTTAGCACAAACCGAAAATGTATGGAATAAACAATTTCAAATAATAGGAAAAAATTACAAAGAACCAAAACTTGTGCTTTTTAGAGGCGCGGTTCAAAGTGGATGTGGATTTGCAAACTCGCAAGTTGGACCATTTTACTGTCCGGCCGATCAAAAAATTTATATTGATTTAAGTTTTTTTGATGAGTTAGCCAATAGACATAACGCTCCAGGAGATTTTGCAAATGCTTATGTTTTAGCTCATGAAGTAGGTCATCATGTGCAAAATTTACTTGGAATTTTATCAAAGTCAAACAAAGAAAAACAAGGCAAAAGTCAAAAAGTTCAAAACGCTATCCAAGTAAAAGTTGAGCTTGGGGCTGATTGTTTAGCTGGGGTTTGGGCGCATTATCTTGGCGATATTTTAGAAGATGGTGATATAGGTGAAGCCTTAAATGCGGCAAGTATGATAGGCGATGACATACTTCAAAAACAAGCCAAAGGATATGTTGTACCTGACTCCTTTACTCACGGCTCAGCTATGCAAAGAAAAAATGCTTTCTACAAAGGCTATAAAAGTGGAAATATATCAATATGCGAATTTTAATTAAATTTATTTATTATATTTTTTAAATAGCATATAGTTTAATATATTAATCTTACTTTAAATATATATATAGATAAAAGATAATTTAGCTAGTTTTTATTTGCTTTTAAGTAAAATGGCAACTTGTTTATATTTTATTTAAAGGTGATTTTATGTATCGTAAAAAAATACTTAGTATTTTATCCTTAGGTTTGATAAATATAACATGTTTTGCTAATGATGGACTATCAAATGTAAAAACACTTAAAGATATTTTAGATAAATCTTATAATTTGATTAATTTAGATAACGTTCGGCAAAATAGTCCGGAAATAGATGGTAATGGCATTATAGTTGGTATTTTAGACACAGCTATAAATACAAATCATCCTAGTTTTGAAGGAAAACACTTAGGAACTGAGGGTGTACTTTTTAGAAATTCATGGAACGGTAAAAGTAAAGGTAATCATGGAACCCATGTAGCAGGCATAATTTTAGGTAAAAAAACAAACGATAATGAGCCTTATGGTGTAGCCCACAATGCCAAATTTTATAATCTAGGAGCAATAGAAGAAAAATACTATAATGATAGAGGAGGAAATGCTGTCAATAATGCTTTTAAGAACAAAAACATAAAAGTTATAAATCATAGCTGGGGAAAAGGTCTTTATCCACTGGTAGATATGCAACTTAAAGGTAATAGATACAGAGATCTCTTACGAGATATAAAATCACAGTATCCACTAAATTGGGGTCATAAAGATAAAATAGATCATGAAATTGTTAATTGGTTAGCTGGTGAAGACACACAAAATTTGATAGCTCTTTCTAAAAATGATAAAATTTTAAATGTTTTTGCTGCTGGAAACTCAGGCATAATTTCATCTTCAGTTGATTCTATAGTTCCATCTTATGATGAAGATATAAGAGCATGGCTTAATGTGGGAAATGTAAATGGATTAAATGCTGAAAAAAATGCAGATGGAAGTATAACTTTAAAAAATGATTTTAAGATTAGCTGGAATGATGCTGAATTAAAAAAGGGTGACGGAACACCATTTCAATGGACTGATATAGATGGTTCACTACTTAGCTCTCAGCTTTTTGTAGGTTCAACTAACTATTCACTTCTTGCTCCAGGATATCAAATTTTAGCAGCAAATGCCAATCTATCTGCGACTTATAAAGAAAAATATATCCCTATGACAGGAACATCTATGGCAGCTCCTATGGTAAGTGGTGCAGCAGCTTTAGTAGCTCAAAAATATCCTTTCTTAGACGGAGCTGGGATAGCTGATGTTTTACTAACAACTGCAAATAAAAATTTAAATTTACCAGATGTTGTTGTAAAAGCAATAGATAATGGTGATGCAGGATATTATGTAGTTTATTTAAATAAAGAAATTCCTAGAAACTTTAATGGAACTATAAATGAAAATGAAGTAAGACAAGATTTATTAGCAATGGGAATTCCAGATTCTAATGATGCCATAACAGTTACAAAAATTTTAACCCAAATAAAAGAAAATGGGCTAATCGATGAAAAATATGTTAAAAAACTAACACAAGAAGAATATGCCGGCCAAGGTGTTTTAGATGTGGAAAAAGCACTAAAAGGTTTGGCTATTTTAGATCTTAATAGGTTAAATAATAAAGATATAGAAAAATTTAAAGATGAAAATACAGCATTTTATACTATCGATACTAAAGGTCATAACGGTGAGTTTTCGAATGATATTTCTCAAAAAGAATGGGATGAAACCAGACACTTAAATGATGATGTTGTTATAAACAAACTAAAAGCAGAATACAGAAATATAAATAAAATAGGTCTAAAAAAAGAAGGACTTAAAACTCTTACATTAAGTGGACAAAATAGCTATGAAGGTCCAACTAGAGCATTAGGTGGCACTTTAGAGCTAAAAGGAAGTAATAGTAAAAAAGCTAGCATTAAAGGTGATGCGTACGCGGAAAATAATGCCGAATTCATAGTAGATAACGCCAAAATAGAGAAAAATGCTTATGCCGATAATGGAAATTTGGAGATAAAAAATAATAATGAAATTTTAGGTAAAACCTATGCTCAAAATAATGGAATAATAAATTTAGTTAAAAACTCTTTTTTAAAAACAAGTGAAGTTATCTTAGAAGCAAGCGGAACATTAAAAGGTAGCGGTAAAATAGATGGTAAAGTCACATTAAATAATGGAATAATAAATGAAGCAAATATAAATATAAATGAACTTTTCCTTAATGAAAAACATAACAAAATTTTAAATTCAACTTTAGATATAAAAGCTAATGTTATCAATAGTGCAAAATCAACACTTGATATACTTGGTAATGTGTTTTTTAATTTTTCAGCAGCAACCTCTAGCTTTAATAACTTTGGAAATTTAAATATAAAAGATAAATTAGAAATAAAATCAAAAACTGATTTTAAAAACAATAAAAACAGTACTTTAAGCTTAGATACAAAAGATGCTATTTTTTACACTCTTGGAAGTTTTATAAATGAGGGAAAGTTAAATTTTAAAACAGATATGGTAAATGATTTAGGCCTTATAATAGCTGGCGAAAAAGCTATCCTAAAAAACACTGAAAAATTAAATGTAAGCTTGGTATCTCCTGCAAATATCGATATTATAAATCAAAAATATCAAGATGGATTAGGTATAGAAATAGTAAGAACAGGTGAGGGTATAGACACAAATATAGCTAAAAATATTATAACTTTAAATGAGCAAGATAGTGAACTTTTAGAACTATCAACAGAAAAAACTGGTGATGAAAAATCACTTTATTTTCTTTTATGCGATATTGTATTAGTTCATAGGCTGGGTC
>QWCB01000701.1_pt1 | contig 38087 bp, 27 predicted proteins | sample 1972511 | NCBI WGS metagenome assembly QWCB01 (sample SAMN09866719, study PRJNA288562) | Human gut metagenome isolate term5_stool, whole genome shotgun sequencing... | isolation source: gut | host: Homo sapiens | place: USA: California | reverse complement strand
GGTGTAGATCTGCTGGGTGACGCTACTGAGGTAATCAAAGTCAAAGGGCGCCGTCTGCCCGATGCTCTGATTGAAGTGTGACGAGGGATTGGCAAAGTCCCCGAGGTCTATGGTCTGCGCCTGTAGCTGCCCGATGAGCGGGAGCAGGAGGCACAAGAGTAATGTACTAAAACGTAGTCGTTTCTGTTGCATAGATAGATGTTTATTTGAATAGTAGGTGATAGGGAAGCAGTGTAACTCTGTGAGCTCCCCTTTTCTATGCAAAGTTACGGGCTATTATTTCTGCTGGAAATACCTGACCATACTGATTTGCACTAGGGCGAATACCTATACATGACTAGCAGAGCTCGACAAAAGTCGTAGGGGAGGGGGGGGCCTAAGCGGGCGGATTGCGAATAAATTGATAGAGATGGTCGGGGTTATGGGCTATTTAGCTGAATGACTTGATGTTGTATGGCTATTTGTGGCGCCGTTTCTCCCTTATCTCCAAAGAACGTTGCGGAAAAGGCTTGCAGGTTCCGAAAAATGTTGTACCTTTGCATCTGCAAACGGGGAGGAAGTTTTCATCGGCCGCGTAGCTCAACTGAATAGAGCATTTGACTACGGATCAAAAGGTTGCAGGTTTGAATCCTGCCGCGGTCACAAAGAGAGCCTCCTGTGATGGGAGGCTCTCTTTGCGTCTATAGGTATGATGAGTTAGTTACTTATAGCCTTCGAGGAGTAGGGCGATGGCACGCTCTATGAGCGCATCTTGCTGCTGAGCCGTCGCCTCGTCTGTTTGCTCCTGGATGATGTGTGGCTCGATGCCTCCCTCGATGCTCTGTCGCTGAGCGTCGTACATACGCGAGGAGGAGTAGCGGAGCCACCAGCCGTTGGGTAGTTCGCTACTACGAGGCAAACCACCGCCGCCACCCGTACGGTCTCCCATGAAGAGGACGTGACGGGTCGTCCCCTTGACATAAGCGACCAGCGAATTGGCCGCGCTGTAAGTGCCTCGATCCACGAGGATCACGGTGGGGCGCTGCCAGCTGAAAGGGGCACGAGCGAGCTGGATCTCCTTGAGTGGCCCGAAGTCTTGGTGGCCAGGACCAGTCTTCGTACTCATATAGCCGACGATCGTGTCGGAGGGGATCAAGACACTAGCCAGACGATCGGCATTGGTGAGCAGTCCACCACCATTGCTACGCATATCAATGATCAAGCCTCGGCAGTGCGCCAGCCGTGTGAAGACCGCATGCAGATGAACCAAGGAGATACTGGCAGAGAAGGAGGGGATGACCATATAGCCGATCGAGTCGGAGGCGTGGCCATTGTAAGTAATCGGCGCATAGTAGATAGAACCTGCACGACGCATGTGAGGCTGCAGGTAAAGGTTGCGTATGCGGCTATCTAGGCAGTGTCTAGCCCCTTTGCGAATGTCCCAGCCCCCTACGTCAAAGGGCGCAAAGAGGTTCACATGCCCATCCTTGAGGTGACACATCAGCTCTACCATCAGGTCGAAGAACTCATCCTCCGACTGGCACTGCGCGACCCGTGGCGTGTAGATCGCCTTGAGGTCGCTCCAGGTGGTATCGCCCGAGGCTGGTAGCTTATCGTCAAAGAAGCAGTAGCCCTCGTCTAGTATGGTCCAGAGCGCTGAGAAGTTGGTCTGAAAGTCTCGTGTGTATCGCTGCTCCTTAGGCTCCTGTGTGCAGGCTATTAGCAGTAGTGGTAGGAGGAGCAGGCCGACAAGCCCGCTTTGTAGTCTCGTTAGATTCATAAGCTGATGGCAGTCGTGTGGTTGGTACTTTGGACTTCTTGATAACCTCTGAATGGGCGGAAGTAAGTGGCTAGACCTACACCGAGATAGTGCCCCGAGAAACCTCGGTAGATGGAGTGGATCCGCCTTGCCGAGTCGGTATAGTCGTAGCTCATGCGTAGCGTCATGATGCGCCATATGGGGATGTCCAGTGACAGCCCTATCTGGTAGTAGTGGCGCCGTCCGAAGGTGTGTGGCGCAATGTGGTTGATGATCTTATCGTAGTAGTAGGCCTGCAGGTAAGATTCATTGTAATAAGGGGCGAAGCCTAGCCCCGCCAGTGCCGAGGTCATCTGCAAGCGCAGGTCAGCGACAAACCATCCGATGCGCAGTCGGTAGGCTGCCAAGGCTTGTGCCGTCAGGTCGCCATTGAGTTGCTGGTCGACTGGGTTGTTTTGGTTGCGCCCGTTATAGGAGGTTGCGCCCTCGACTAAGACGCCGGGCCCTACACCGAGAATCAGCCCAAAGGGCAGGCGCCACTGATGGACGAAGCTCCACTTTGTGCCAAAAGCGATATGCCTGGTGGCACTGTTGCGTGCAGGATTGAGGAGCTGAGCATAGGATACTTGCGTGCTCTGCATGACGAGCCACTCGGGGTGCGACTGCGTGAGTGGTGACTCCGAGGAGAGCCGGTAGCCTAGCGATTGACCACGATAGGAGAGCGGTGAGAGATACTCGTTGTATAGTCTATTCCATCCGAAGCGAAAGTCGTGCGCTAGGTAGAGCAGTCGGTGTGGCGCAGTGGCCATCGTGTCCGCTTCCTGCGCAGAGAGCGAGGCGCTGGTGCCCAGCAGTGATAGTCCCAGGCAAAGCGCTAGAAGGATCTGTCGTAATCTCTGTGTCATAGCTCGTGATGCTTAGCTTATTCGTCGGTTAGCTCTTCTTCCTCGTCCTCTGTCTCGTCTGTTACGGACTCAACTTGCTCAAAGCTGTCGATAGGTAGCGCCGTGATTCGCTTGCCTCGTGCGGAGATCTTCTTGAGCGGCTCGTACTCAGTCACGGAGATCTCGATCGTTGTTGCTTTCTTGCGTCCCTGTGGCTTTGTGATCAGCGTAAACTGCGCCTCGGGCTCATCCGTAAGAGCTAGAAGCTGCTCCTCAGGATCTATGATCGGTTGCGGTTTCTTCCTATCGGGTAGGTAGACGCGCTTGATGTAGGTGACTCCTTCGGGCGTAGTGTAGATGACGCTCCAGACCTTGTCGGGATCATACTTCTCGATGACCTTAGGCGACTCGGAAAAGTGATTGCTCTCGCCAAAGTCGGTCGTGTAGGTCTGCTCCGAGGGTAGGATGACGAGGATGCGGTCGCTCGACTCAAACTCGCCTAGGTAGTCTCCCTGATCATTGTAGTTGATGCGATTCACATCTGGGTCAAACCAAACCTTACGTCCTCCGAGCGTTGACCCGCCTTGCTCCTTTAGTGAGATACGCTCGATCGGAGCGCGGGTCACGATGTTGCCCTTGGCCGTGCGTCCCTTGATAGCAATGTCTGCAAAGTCTTTGTTGAAGAAGAGAATGCGTCGTGAGGTGCCTCCACGGAGTAGTTTGATCGTCACGCTCTCCGCCTCGCCATTCGGGTTGGCCGAGAAGTAGAGCACCTTGCTCCCTGGGGTCCCCATCGTCAAGTCGTACTCGCGATCACGGACACTGGCCGACACGTGAAAGCGCTTGATAAACGAGGTCTTCGTCTTGCCATCCAGATAGATCGCGTTGTAGATCGTGCGCTTGTCGCCACGCACATACTTATTGATGTGTAGGACACGCTCCTTGCCGAGGAACTTCTTCTCCTCGATCTTCGTAATCATGTAGGTGCCATCACGGAAGAAGACGATCATGTCATCGATCTCGCTACAGTCGCACACATACTCTCCGCCCTTGATGCCAGTCCCGACGAAGCCCATCTTGCGATCTATGTAAAGCTTGAGATTCTCCTCGACCACCTTCGTCGCCTCGATCGAGCCAAAGTGTCCGATCTGAGTGCGTCGCTCCCAGCCCGCGCCATACTCCTCTAGGAGCGAGCTGTAGTAGTGTATCGCATAGTCGGTGATATGGTCTAGGTGGTGCTGTATCTGCGCCATCTCCTCAGTGAGGCGTAGGATGAGCTGCTCGTTTTTCTCTAGGTTAAACTTCAAGATCCGCGCCATCTTGATCTCTAGGAGACGTGCTAAGTCATCGTCCGTGATGGGCCTTAGCAAAGAGTCACCCACGATAGGCTCCAGAGCCTTGCGGATCACATCTAGAGCGGTCTGCTGGTCAGGTGCCTCCTCAAAGGCTGGCAACTTGTAGATGCGATGCTCGATGAAGAGTCGTTCCAGCGAAGCGCCCATATACTCCTCCTGACGGTCGTGTAGCTGTAAGCGCAGATCCTCCTCCAGTAGTCCACGTGTATGCTCCACCGAGTGGCGTAGCAGGTCGCTCACGCCGAGGAAGCGTGGCTTGTCGTCCTCGATGACACACGCATTGGGTGAGATAGAGACCTCGCAATCGGTGAAGGCGTAGAGACCGTCGATCGTCTTATCGGCCGAAACACCCACGGGCAGGTAGATGCGTATGTCGGCCGTCTCAGCGGTCATATCGTCTATGCGCTTGATCTTGATCAATCCCTTGTCATTTGCCTTTAGGATTGAGTCAATGAGCGTCGAGGTGGTTTTGCCAAAAGGTAGGTCGCGGACACTCAGCACACGATCCTCGATGCGCTCGATGCGTGCTCGGCTCTTGACCTGTCCACCACGCTTACCGTCGTTGTAGCGATCCACGTCGATGATGCCACCCGTGGAAAAGTCGGGATAGAGCGTAAAGGGCTCCCCACGAAGGTAAGCGCAGGCAGCCTCGATCAGCTCTTTGGGATTGTGCGGGAGGATCTTGCAGGAAAGCCCCACGGCGATGCCCTCGGCACCTTGCGCTAGGAGTAGGGGGAAGCGGGCGGGAAGGTAGACAGGCTCGCGCGACTTGCCGTCGTAGCTCTTCATCCAGGGCGTGATCTTGTCGCCGAAGAGTATCTCGAGGGCAAAGTTAGAGAGCTTAGCCTCGATGTATCGCCCCGCTGCCGCCTCGTCGCCCGTGAGTATGTTACCCCAGTTACCCTGCGTGTCGATGAGATAGCCCTTCTGTCCGAGCTGTACCAAGGCATCATTGATCGAAGCGTCGCCGTGCGGGTGGTAAGCCATCGTAGCACCCACAATCTTGGCAACCTTGTGGAGGGTGCCGTTTTCCATCAGGTGCATCGTGTAGAGCACCCGTCGCTGCACCGGCTTGAGTCCGTCCTCAATGTGAGGCACCGCACGCTCTAGGATTACGTACGAAGCGTAGTCGAGGAACCAGTGCCGGTACATGCCGCCGAGGGTGTGCAGTCGCCCCTCGACCTCCTCCTCTTCGGGAGCCACGTAGCTCTCGTCCACCGCTTCAGTGGCGGAGGTTGTCTCAGCGGAGGTGGCGTCTATCTCTTGTCCTTGCTCTATGTCGTCGCGATTGTCTAGATCCATATGATGCTAATTAGCCTTTGTGCCGTCACGAAGGTACAACTTTTCTGCCAAAGGTTGTCCCCGATTGTTCCCTGAAGGCGCTGATCTCCACGGAGCAAACCGTAAATCTCCACGGAGTTGTTTTTAATTTCCCACCGAGGCGCAAAGTAAAACTTCGGAGGAATCAAATGATACTTCGGAAGAATGAAGTCAAAGTTCCGAAGAGTTTTTCTATCCCTCACTGGAAAGTCAAAGACCTTCACGGAGGAATTCACGATTTCCTCCGTAGAGACTAGTTTTATAATGCGTCGGCCCTGCTAGCTCTAACTAATCAAAAGAGAGGAGCACCACACAGTCTAGATGCTGTCTGGTGCTCCTCGTATGTAGCTTGCGCTAGCTAGTGACTATCGCTACTGAGCGAAGGTCGTCTCTAGGCTTAGCGATGGAGTCTTCGCTGTAGTTTGCTTTGCTTAGACAGGCGAGTCCTCATCATCTTGTAGTGCTTTGTTGCTATGCGGCGCAACTGGCTAATGGACTGAGTATTGCTGTTCTCAACGATTTGGACTTGAGCTACATTATAATCAGTGTTGATATAGAGCGCAGCCATGATTTTACCTGTAGCATCGTAGCCTGCGACAAAACCTCTCTCTAGGTTAACTGTAAAGTTATTACCATATCCATTGGCTGTGAACCACTCCTTGACTTTAGGATCTGAGAAGTCTGCTGCGCTCTTGACGAAGTTTACCTGACTATTGATAAACTTAGAGCCTGACTCAGGTGTACAGACGTAGAAAACCCATACGAAGTTTGTCTGACTCATCTTACCCTTAGGTGTGTCGAAAGATAGATTTCTGTTGGCCTCATCAGATTCATCCGGAGTGTAGTCGCGGAAGCCGAGCTTCTCCTCGAAGTCCTTCATCGTAGCTATACTCCCTGTCATGAATGCCTTCCAGCTGGGGAAGTCCTTGACAGTGGGTATGACGGGGTGCTCAGTAGGTAGCTCGGTTTGTCCTGAAGTCCCTGCCTTTAGGAATATAATCTGTAGTGTAGACTCCGTCTCGGACACAGCCTCATCGTAGAGCTGTACGCCCATGGTCTCGTCATTGTCGTTTATTCCAACCTTGAAAGGTGATCCGTCATTTTGATCTATCTTATCTATTAGATTTGTGAAGCCGTACTCAGCCAGCATGGCGAGCGTCTTGGGACAGTTTGCTAGAGTCTCCTTGCTGAGAGCGAGAATAGCAGAGTTATTGCCAGCGGCTACGTTATAGACTGCGCCAGAGATGGTCAGAGACTTATTGACAAAGCCAGGCTTTACTCCATCGGCCCCATCCCATAGGGTGATATTCTGTGCGGTACGACCCACTTTCTTCTCATGGGCGAGAATCTGCTGATCAACAAGGACTCCATTGTTGACTTGGGGATCAAACTTAAGGAGAGGTAGCTCATTGCCCTCAGTTACAGTACCTCCGCCATCATTACCAGCTGTCACGGTGACTGCTACCTGAGCCGCCTGGCCTGCAGCAGCAACGGTGATGGTAGCGCTACCCACAGCGACTGCTGTGACGAGTCCCGTAGCATTGACAGTGGCGATATTCGTCTTGTCACTTACGAAGGTGACTCGTGTATTGGCAGGCGTGACGGTGTAATCAATCTGAGCGGTCTTGCCCTTCTCAATCGTTAGCGTAGGCTTATTTACCGTTAGCGTGACGTCGGGTGCTGAGTTAGATACCGTGATGACACTCTTCGCCGTGAGGTTACCTACCTTGGCGGTTATATTGGCGGTACCCTCAGCAAGGGCCTTGACGAGCCCGTTGGCATCGACCGTAGCGATCTGCTCATTGTCGCTAGTGAAGGTGACGGTGTAGTTTTGATCCGTTGGCTCTACAGTAGCTGTGAGCTGCTGTGTGTCGCCCACCTTGAGTGTGACTACTGTGGGGCTCAGGGTCAGAGCCGTAGGCTGCGGGAGAACATTATTGCACTCCTGGTAGCAAGACCCTAGTCCTAGGACCACTAATGTAGCGAATAGGATGGCTGTTAGTTTTTTCATAGATATCAATTAGTCTGATTAGTTAGTATGCGACTTAGTAAGTGGGGAGCGGACACATCTTCTCTAAGGAAATCTATCCGCTCCACACTGGCTAAGTTAAGCAAAATCTAGGTTATAGACAAGTATTGGAGTGGAAAATACGTAATCGCTCTGATGGTAAAGAAAAACGGGCGAACCATAAGGCTCGCCCGTCAGCGTGTGTGGGGATATGAGATCAGTGTGATCTAATCAAGCGGAAGCGTCTTGGAGCTTCCAGTCCCCTTTACTAGGATTGTCTTTTGTCGCGATCTGCTAGCTCAGGTCGATGGCGTAGTACTTCATGGAGCCACCAGGATAGAAGCCCTTGACTAGTATCGCTTTGTCTCCAAGGCGTGTCTTCTGAGCTGCTTCGACTAGCTTACGTGCAGCAGCGACGGTGCGTACAGGCTTGTTATTGATCGAGAGGATGATGAAGCCCTTCTTGATGCCTGCGGACTGGAACTTGCCATTGCCCACCTTGGTAACTTCAAGGCCATAACTGATGCCTTGCTTGCGTAGTTGGTCACCTGAGATCTCGCGCAGGGTGGCTCCGAGGAGGCTACTGCCGTCTCTCTTGACGATCTCGGTGCTACCCTCATCGTTTTTGAGCTTAACCTTGAAGTCTCGCTTCGTACCCTTGCGGTCTACGGTGACGACGATGGTGTCTCCAGGACGGCAACGACCGATGCGCTCCTGTAGCTCACCCATCTCGGTGATCTTGTTGCCATCGATGGCTACGATGACGTCGCCCTCCTCGATGCCAGCTGCATAGGCTGCACTGACTTCGGAGAATTCATTGACGTAGACGCCTTGAGAGACCTTGAGGTCTTTCTCCTTCTTGACATCCTCATTGACCGTTCCGCCGATGATGCCTAGGACGGCGCGCTGTACGGAGCCATACTTCTTGAGGTCGCTGACAATCTTGGCAGCGGTATTGATGGGGACTGCAAAAGAGTAGCCTGAGTAGTTGCCCGTTTCGGAGAAGATCATGGTGTTGATACCTATGAGTCGTCCCTGAGCATCTACGAGAGCGCCACCACTATTGCCACGGTTGACGGCAGCGTCGGTCTGTATGTAGCGAGCTATCTGAGCCGTGCCCTGAGGACCTTCGACAGCGGTGCTACGAGCCTTGGCACTGATGATGCCCGCCGTGACGGTGCCTGTCAGGTTGAAGGGGTTGCCCACAGCAAGGACCCACTCGCCGAGCTGGATCTTGTCACTATCGCCAAAGGGGATGGTGGGTAGATCCTTAGCATCAACCTTGAGCAGGGCAATGTCTACCGTGGGGTCGGACCCGATGAGCTTAGCCTCAAAGGAGCGACCATCGTTGAGCGATACGGAGATGTTCTTAGCCCCTTCGACGACGTGGTTATTGGTAATAATGTATCCGTCGGTACTGATGATGACGCCAGATCCGAAGCTGGTGACGGTACGTGACTGCGGACGGTCAAAGCCACGGCCACCACCAAAGAAGAATTCAAAAGGATCTATATAGTCAATGGTCTGCTCGCCCTCGACCTTGATATGCACGACAGCCTGTACCGCTAGCTCAGCAGCGGGGGAGAGGTCTGGCGCATTGCCCACGGTACGACTGGAGGTGAGCTCATAGTCGGACTGTAGGAAGCCGTAGTCGTTTTCGGAGCTTGAGGAGTTGCCCTGCAGTATGGTGGCGTAAGGAGAGCCACTTGTTGCTGCTTTCCTGAGGGAGGTGCGTACGACCGCCCACGATACAAATCCACTGACGAGGGCTATGCCCAGTGTCAGAAGTGTGTACTTGAGGTATTTGTTCATAGTATTGAAAGGATATCTGTTTGCTAATAGATTGATAAGATGAATAGTCCTGAAGGAGCTGTGCCTATAGCCGTACTCCTAAGGGATCTATATCTAATAGACGATTGAAATGGCAAAATGTTGCATTGGCGAGTGTGCCTAGGTATATATAGCGAACCTCATAGTGGTTGTACCTTAAGAGAAGACGCACACCCGCTCGTCTGCAGGTGTGCGTCCACTATTAAGTTATATTGAAAGACGCTTGTCCTTACCAGAAGCGATAGCGTGTATCCTCAATAGGCGTCCGCATGACGAGCTCCTGCATAGCTCTGTATGCCATCTGCTGCCCATAGGAGCGACGTCTCTGAGCTGTAGCTGCGGGTGAGGGCTTCGTGACGGAAGCGTCTACATTCTCCGAGATAGGCTGGAGGACAACGACCTCAGTGCCTGCACGGAATGGTGTCGAGAGCTGACCGATGCCGGTTGTCATGGCATTACCTACGAGTGCTGCAGGTGTATTGGGCGAGGAGACGTAGCTGATGTTGTAGAGGGTATCTACGCTCGACTGCATCTCTGTGGCATAGCTGTCGAGGCTATTCAGCTTCTTGCTTGCTAAGTTGGAGGCAAGCTGGTCGCCACGCTGCTCCATCAGGACGTAGTCGCGTACCTGATCAGCAACCTGCTCGAAGGGCTGGAAGCCTGCTGGGTACTTTGTCTCGACCTGTGATACGACTAGGTAGTCATTGTTGCCACAGCGGAAGACCTTGTCTGATACCGTGCCTGCCTTAGAGCGTAGAGCCCAGCTGACGATCTCACGAGAGTTAGGAATCGATGCGAGAGCAGCTGAAGTGCTGTTGACATACTCGCCACGGACGACCGATAGACCTGCTTTCTGAGCCTCATCCATCATTTCGCCGAACTTCTTGTTGCTAGTAAAGATCTCGTTGATCTTAGCCTGCTCCTTACGGAAGGTCTCCTCGGAGAAGTTGATGGGCACTGTGAGCTGTGCGATCTTGTAGTGATTGACAGACGCCGAGGGTGCCGTCTTACGGAGGAGAAGCGTAGTACCTGGGCGCTCCATCTTGACAAACTGATTGATCGGAGCCTTGTTCAGCGTGTCTAGCCCCATACCAAAGAGCTCAGCCTCGGTGAAGGTGCTGTCGGGCATGCCAGTGTATTGATCTGGATTGATGAGGTAGCCACCATTTGCCTTAGTTTGATCATCCATAGAGTAGGTTGCTACGACCTGAGCGAGCGTGGCAGATCCACTCTGAATGGCTGCTATCAGGCTATCAGCCTTCGGTGCGTTGGTCGAGTCTAGTGGGATTATGTTCACCTTGACCTCCTCGGGAGCCTGCTTGCGGTCGATGAGCTTGATGAGTGTGTAGCTATCGTTGACAATGACTGGCTCATTGACACTACCTATAGCACCCTCGCGAAGCATGGTCATAGCGTTGGGTTGGGTAGAGAGGAACTGCTCTAGCTCCTTGTCCGTGAAGTAGGTCTTGTAAGCGTTGCCATTCTCATAGTTGCGTACCACCTTCTCGGGCGTCGTCGTAGCTAGGAGCTGCATGCGAGCAGAGTCTACATCAGCCTTAGCGGCTGCGTAGTCAGCCTCGCTAGGACGTACGAGGGTACTGTAATAGTTGACCTTAGCCTGCTCGAAAGGGAAGGCGTACATCTGCTTGTGGCTATCATAGTAAGCTCGTACCTGCTGGTCTGTGACTTTGACCTGATCATTGGGCAGGATAGTGCTTGGTGTACGTACGACAGCAACGGTACGCGTGCCTAGTCCTGTGGTGTACTTCTCGTCTAGTGAGTTGATGGCGTAGCTACGGGTGAGCAGCGCGTTGAGCTTCTCAGAGAGTCGCTGTGAGCGAATCTGCTTCTCAGTCTCCAGCCACTGATTGCGTACCGAGAGGACCATGCTCTGCTGCTCTGCAGGGAGACTCTTGACCTTGTTCAGGTCTAGGTCACTCATGATGCTGCGTATCTGCTCAGGATTGCTCATGTCTACTCCAAACTGAGAGAAGAACTGTGCTGCGAGCTGTGAGGTGGGTAGTCCCTCTCCAAAGATAAGTGCCGAAACCTCTGCAGGAGTGACACGCAGTCCGATCGCCTTGGCTTCTTGCTCTAGGACGTAGTCTGCGATGAGCTCCTGTGCTAGCTGATTGCTGATCTGTACACGATCCTGATCCGTTAGCTTGCCTTGGCGCTGACGCTCGTAGGGTTCGGTGCGCTCGGTCAGAAGCTGCTGGTACTCGTCGTACTTGACCTTTTTGCCGTCAATTTTGAGCGCAACCATCTTGTTGTCCTGAAGCAGCGATGAGCCAGATCGTAGACCATCACCGATGATAAATGCTAAGAGTGCGACACCTACTACGATGATGAGTAGGCCGGCACGATTTCTAATTTTCTGTAGCGTAGCCATTATATAGTACTATCTGTTTTTTCTTTCTCTAGTATTTCTCTCTGGTAGCCTTGCTTTCGGCTATTCTCAAGAAGGGGAGAATAGGACGTGAAAGCTATCTAGGTGGCAAAGGTAGTTAAAATTCAGTTATCAGAGGTCTTTCCACATCTTGACGAGTTCGATACGAGTGTCCGTCGACTTGATTATATCAAAGTGTAGCTTGCCGATCACGATCTGCTCACCTGGCACGGGAATGCGCTCGAGATGATGAATGATCAGTCCAGCGATGGTGATATACTCATCATTGGTGGGGAGAGCGAGCCCCCACTGCTCATTAGCATCGTCTATCTCTAGTCGTCCACTGAAGGTGTAGGTCCCGTCAGCATTGTGCTTGGAGACGATCTTGTTTTGGTCATGCTCGTCCTCAATGTCTCCGAAGATCTCCTCGACAAGATCCTCGAGGGTGATCAGTCCAGAGGTTCCTCCCAGCTCGTCAATGACGATGGCGATGGACTTCTTGCGCTGCATGAGAATCCCCATGAGCTTCTGGCCATTCATGCTCTCTGGAACGAAGACCGCGGTGCGGACGCGCCCCTGCCAGTCGGGACCCTTGAACATTTCCGCCGAGTGAATGTAGCCCAGCACGTTGTCGATGTTTTCTCTATAAACAATGATCTTGGTAAGACCTGTAGAGATAAAGAGCGAGGTGAGTGTCTCCGCATCGGAGCCTATCTCACAGGAGACAATTTCGTTGCGCGGAATCATGCAGTCTCGCACCTGTGTGGTGGAGAAGTCGATAGCGTTTTGGATGATCTTGACCTCGGTGTCAAGGTCGCTGGAGCCCTCCCCGCTCTGACTCATATTAAGGTAGTTGTCTAGGTCTACGGTCGTGAGCTTGGGGTGCTCCTCAGTGGCGGGCATAGCGCCCTTGGGTAGTAGGAGCATGAAGAGCTTAGAGAGTCCAGTGGAGAAGAGCGTGATCGGGTAGAGGAGTATGTGAAAGAATCCCGAGGGCAGTGCTTTGCGATACATCTGCTGATTGGGATTCATGCGATTGCGCGCCTTGGGTAGGTACTCTCCGAAGATAACTATGATAAAGGTAGATATGAGCGAATTGACCGTGATCTGGAAGACGGGACTACTGCTGATGTGGGTTAGCACAGGGGCGAAGAGCTGAGTCATGACCATACCGTAGATGACCAGCACGATATTGTTGCCGACGAGTAGGGTCGTGATGAAGCGGTCTGGTCGACGGTACAGCATCGACAGGGTACGCCCGATGACCCCTCCGCGATTGCTGTCGAGCTTTAGCCGCAGACGATCTGCCGAGAGGTAGGCGATCTCAGTCCCTGAGAAGAACCCCGAGAGGAGTAAGAGCAGGACGATGTATACTAGTAACCAAATCGTATCAGCCATGTAATGGATCTCTAGCTGTGTGCTTCATACATCTGCAAAGATAGTGGAAATATGTGCATCACGACACACTACTCACTCATCTCTGGATCATCCTTTACGAGCATCTGACCACTGCTCCCGTGGAAGATGTAGCGGGTAAACTGCTCGTCGCTCTCGAAGTTGCACCCCTGGATCTTTCGCTCCTGGGTTTCTATCCAGACGCTATCAGGCGTGTAGATCCGCTTCTCTCCTTGATCCCAGTAAAGGAGGTGAGAGTAAAAGCGTGAGCCCGCACGGTTGCGCACGTTGATCTCGCCATGTAGCTCCCAAAGCTTGCGGTCTGTCCAATAGAAAGCGGAGTCAGCCTCTACAAAGACAGTTGTACTGTCCCGCTCGTCAAACTGCTCCGTGTAGAGCCCATGAGGGAAGTACCAGTGAGCCTCCCGGCCCACCTTTTCGTTCTTATTATAGACGTACCACTCAGGCGTGATCAGCCTGTACTGAGTGATACCTGAGTCAGCAACGAGTGCACGCACATCTCTCGTGTACATCGAGTAGGCCGTCTCGGGGTCTAGGCCTACGTCGGAGAGTGGCGGGGGATCCTTGCGCTGACAGCTCGTCACGACAAGCAGGCTCCCAGCCAGGAGGCATAGGAACGTCCGCATTATCTGCACAGTGCTACTCTTGTCGTGTTTCATCGTGTGACAGTTGAGGAAGTGTGACGAAAATCAGCCAGTATAGCGAGTCTCATTGTCTTGCTAAGCTGGCTGACTTTTCTAGTTGTTGTGAGGTCTACACATGCGATCCCAAAGCGTGGGAGCGTGTCTTCCTTAGCGGATGCGTGTAGACTCTCCGATCCACCCGCCTACGTAGAAGGAGTCTCCTACATTTAGATCAGGATCGAAGAAGATATCCTGCTGAGAGGGTAGCTGTCTTGAGTATTGACTGATAAGTCTTCCAGCCTCACCAGAGACGCTACTGTCTATGCTACGAGCTCTCTGTAGCTTGTCGATAGCAAGCCCGTACACGAGGCGCTGTCTGAGAGGATCACCAGGGAAGATGCTCTTGGCAGAGGCTGCGTACATCTGTGCGATGAGGATAAGCGGAGCACCAAAGGAAGGATTGGCTGCCAACGCCCTATTGCAGTACTGACGTGCAGATGCGTAGCTATGTGCCTTCATGTCGATGACACCGAGCGTGTAGTATGCCGTAGCCTGGAGTCGCTTGTCTGAGGTAAGTGAGACAGCGTCTGTGAGATACTGCTTAGCTTGGCTCATCTGTCCCTTGTCGATGCACTCAGAGGCTAGTCCCATAGCAGCCGCTGCGGTCGGCTTGATATTGTAGAGGTAGCGGCTAGCGGTAGCGTAGAGAGGACTGTTCTCACACTTAGCATAGCGAAACATATCCAGCATCGCCTGTAGGTACTTGACGTTGTCCTTGTTCTTCTCTAGGCCGTCACCATAGATCTTGATGAGCATATTGCAGTCAGCCAGACCGCTTGTAGCAAAGAGCTCGTCGAGCTGACCCTTGAGCGCCTGGAGGTGTTGCAGCTTGACCGTGTCGCCAGCCTCGGTGAGGTTGTCCACGTCAGCTTGTAGGATACCGTTGCCCGTCATGTAGTCATCGACATAGTGCTCGTGCCAGTCGGGATTCCCGATCGCCTTATTCATAGATGCGAAGACAAAGAAGTATACCAGCTGGCTCTCCGTCTGATCGCCCATCTCATCGACGACAGGCTTAGCCCAGTCGTAGATCTTGTCATAGCTAACCTTGTCGCCGTAGAGGCGTAGGTAGTCGTTGATCTTAGCCGTGGTTATGTAGTCCTTGCCATACTTAGGGTCATCGCCAAAGTACTTGATACGCATATCGTATAGCTTGAGCAACTTCTCGATAGCGTCCTGACGAGCAGCATCATTTTCGGCCTGCTCAATCTTCCAGTTCATGATCTGCACGCCATAGAGATAGATGTTCTTTGTCGAGCCTGGGCACTTCTCCAGCGCCTCCAGCCAGAAGGGGTAAGCCTCCTTAAAGTTCTTAGCCTTGACAGAAGTGGTGAAAAGGCTAATGTTTTGTCGGCACTGAATGCTATCATCTCCAGAGCCAAAGGGTGTCCCCGTCTCTATTCCCGTCTGAGCTCCTAGCGTCAGTGCAGTCGCTAGCAAGACGAGCATGGAGGTTATCAGTAGATTCTTCAGTTTCATAATTGTCTGTAAGGCTTAGTGCTTATATAAAATGTATTAGTCAAGTTTGATCGGGTTGAACCACGCCTCGTTGAAGCGTAGCGCCACGCCCAGTGTCAGATAGTGCTCCGCTAGTCCTGTGCGACTAGAGGGGAGCAGGTAGGAGTATCCGAGCGTCACGTCCACATGCGAGCGTCTATCCACGAGCGGTAGTCCGAGTCCCAGATTAGCTCCTATCTGATAGTAGGAGTTGTGCCCTCCTAGGCTGTTGGGGATACGTAGGTAAGCGTTCTCTCCCTGCAGTCCAGCGCGATAAGCTATGCGCTGTCCGTAGCGTGAGGAGCGCTCGTTAGGTATCCATGACATGCCCAGCGCCACTTGCCACTGGTCTACCCCCTGGTAGTCCTGTAATTGGTTTGTAGCAAGAGCCTCGCCCCATCTACTATATTTGACATCCGCGCCAGCTATAAGTTTATTCTTTATCTGATATGCCAGACCTGCGCTGAAAACGTGTGGGCGGGCAAAGAGCGACTTACTAGTGATCGTATCCGTTTGAATGATTTGAGCTCCCTTGCCAGTCACGGTCTTCGTCTGGAGAGAGAGCTGTCGGCTCCACATCGGGAGCTTGGGCTCGTAGGTGAAGCCTATATTGATCTGGCGCCCATCATCTGAAATCGGTATAATCCCCTGCGATCCGATGCGTACACCCACCGAGCGAATGCGGAGGAGGTCGAGGAATGTCGGATTCTGACTCTCCTTAATATCGAATGTGATGCGACGCTCATGCTGTAGATTGCCAAAGAGATAAGAAGCGTTGACACCAAGCGACCAGTAGGGAAGGACCTTCCAGGCGAAGCCTAGATATACCTCCTGCAGGTTGCCCTGCCCCTTGTAAGCGTGCGCAGCGTAGTGATCCTGGACACCAGGTACAGCGATCTTTGTGCCGTAGCGATAACCGACAGTCGAGTAGGGGACCAGTCCAGCACTGGCCGCAAAGTGCTTGCCCAGCGGTATCAGAGCCGTGGCGTAGTCGAAGTTGCCCACCATACGTGCATCCCGTTTGCCCGCCTCGGTGAGCATATTCATACCCATAGAGAGTCCGAAGTCAAAGAGGAACGTCATCGAGTCCACCGCCGTGTAGGAGGCGGGGTTCGCCGGGTTGATGATCATATTGTCTCGTATAGCGGTAGTCAGTCCACCCATACCCCTGAGAGCGTGAGGTGTCTGCTTGTCTAGCCTGCCCAAGCCGAAGCGGCTGTAGGGCGACTCGGTGTTATTGCTCTGAGCGGAGGCCGTGATTGGCATTAGGAAGACAGTCGCTAGGAGCGTTAGTATGGTAGTGATGCGTGCTATGTATCGAGACATATATGCTATATATAATAAGGAGTGGTAGCGATGGCCGTCGCGAACTTCGGATCGGTTAACTGTCATACGAGCGCCCTACTTGATACTGAAGTATGTCACGTAGCCCTCGTTCGACTAAGTTTGTCTCCACAAAGGTCGGATATTTTAGCCACTTGACAAAATCCACCGCATATCCGCCCGTGATCCAGACCGCTAAGCTAGGGTAACGCTTGCGTAGACCCTCTATATAGGAGTCTATCTCGTGGACAATGCTCCGTGCCACCCCCAGCCATATCGCTTGATCCGTTCGCTCACCTAGCTCTTGGTGCCATAAGTCTAGATGTGACTGGATGTCAGCCCACGGTACACGAGGTAGTCGAGCCGTGTAGTCATGTAGTGATTGTAGTCGTAGCTCAGGACCTGGGGAAATGTTGCCCCCCACGTATCGCCTCTCGGGTAGGAGCAGGTCGTAGGTGATGGCGGTGCCTATGTCAATGACCAACGAGGGCTCCGTCGTAAGCTGTGCTACGCCGACGACACTAGCTATGCGATCTACCCCCAGGCATTGCCTGTCATACTGTATCTCTGCTAGGGGAAGTGGAGTCTCCGCGTCGAGCGTGACAAAGCGTCGGCAGATGCTTTTGATTGATTCAAGCCAAGGCGCCTCCCGCTCTCCCACCGAACTGTAGATAGCGTAGAGGGGCTGCTCTGGCAACTGGTACGTGCGCAGTAGCTCCAGTAGTTGGTCGCTGGAGGGCGGCTCGGGGTAGAGTCGTGTCGGGTAGAGCTGCTCGTCCGTCGCTAGAGCGATCTTCAGACGACTATTACCCTGATCTATGAGGATGTACGTAGGAGACATATAGGTCGTACTACAGCTTCGAGGCACAAAGGTACAGCTTTTCTTGTCTCCGTCGTCAAACCAGCCGTGACTCCGATAGCTCCGATGCCACAGATCCACTCTGACTACTCCGATAGCTCCGATGCCTCCGATCCACTCCGATTACTCTGATCGCTCAGATAGCTCAGATCTCTCCTGAGAAAAACAAAAATCTCCACGGAGGAGTCTCCCAAAACTTCGGAAGAATCAACTGAAACTTCGGAAGAATGAAATCATAAGTCCGAAGAATTATCTCATTCCTCGCTGGATAATCAAAAATCCCCCCCCCCCCTTAATCTCTCCATCTCCAACACTTTCATAACAACTAGCGCAAACGACCGCGCGGTCCGACGCATCGTAGCCGTCGGTCGGAGGGGCAATAGCCCCGAACGACGAGACGTGTAACGGTTGTAGGGACGCACAGATCGTGCGTCCCTACATTTCGCTACTCGTCCCGAGCGTTCCTACACAGGGCTACACGTCTCACCTTTGACACCACGGACACCCTCCCGCCAGACACACATCGTCCCATTACGAGTCGCCCGATTTGCCCCTATTTCGCGATTGACATGCTCTCCATTTGGCTAAGTCAATAAATAATACTACTTTTGCAGTGTATTGCGTGTCTTGGAGTACCAACCTTCGGGCGCGAAGAGTACGCTAAGATGCACTAAACTAATCAGAAACAAACCAGTAACAAGATAAAGTATATTATGAAAGTAAAGTTCTTCCTGTTCTCCCTCTTGTTGGGAGTTACTACTCTAACGCTGAGTGCTCAGGAGACTGTAGCACCTCAAGCTGGCACAAAGCCTGTCTATAAGACAACCTTTGAGCGTGGCACAGCAGCAGATCATTGGTTCCTCACACTACAAGGTGGTGTAGGGGCTCAGTTCCTAGAGGGCAATGAAGAGAAGCCTTTTATGGATCGTCTTCAGATGTCCTACTCACTCTCTTTGGGTAAGTATCACACCCCTGCTTTTGCGACTCGCCTCAATCTAGTAGGCGCTCAGGCTCACACCTATTATATGGTAGGCAATGAGCTGAAAAACTACGAGACGAGCTTCGTAGGCGCTCACTACGACTTCATGTTTGACGTAGTCAACTACTTCAGCCGCTACAACGCTAAGCGGGTCTTCCACATCATCCCATTTGCTGGTGTGGGCTACAACATGAAGTTCAACAAGGCCTTTGAGGATCTACATCACACAGCAGCTATCGACGCTGGTCTACAGCTCCAGTTCCGTCTAGCTCGTCGTGCTGACCTAGTCATCGAGGGTAAGGCTATCTACAACAACTTCAACTTTACCATCAACAAGTGTCCACGATCCATCGCTTGGAATCCAAACGCATACAACGGACTCTACGGAGCCCTCACAGCTGGACTCAACTTCCGTATGGGTGGTGTCGAGTGGACTGAGGTCGTACCTATGGACTATGCTCTGATCAACGATCTCAACGGTCAGATCAGCTCACTACGCGCAGAGAATGCTGAGCTCAGCAAGCGTCCAGTATCTTGTCCTGAGTGCCCAGAGGTGAAAGCACAGACTACTACGACAGAGGTTATGTCTGACAAGACGATCCTCTTCAAGTTCGATAGCTCTCGCATCGACAAGAACCAGATGATCACACTCTACAATGTTAGTCAGTATGTCAAGGAGCACAATACTCCTATCCTAGTTATCGGCTACACTGATACAACGGGTAATGCTCAGTACAACCTCGGTCTATCAGAGCGTCGTGCTAAGGCTGTCACAGATGCCCTTATCAACGACTTCGGAGTATCTGCAGACATGATCACTACACAGTGGGAGGGCGCTACAGACAAGCTGTTTGATACGAAGGCTTGGAACCGTGTCGTCATCATACGCTCTAAGTAATGTCGTATAGCTCACTCAAATCACCAATCTACGAATTAAACACACTAGAAATATGAAAGCAAAAGTATTCATGCTGTCAGCCGTTGTAGCACTCTCAGCCCTACTAGCTCAGGCTCAGGAGGCTCCTGAGGCCAACAACCGCCCCGCATATAAGACAGAGTTTGAGCAAGACCTCGCTGCTCATTGGTTCATCGAGATACATGGAGGTGCTGCTATACATCCCTTCGGTAATCCTGCCAATGGAGAGGCTCAGTTTGCAGATCGTATATCTCCCATCCCAAGCCTTTCCTTCGGACGTTGGAGCTCTCCATACTTCGCAACACGTCTACGTGGCTACGCTTGGAACGTATATACCTTTGACAAGCTCCCTGGAGCTGCCGAGGTGACACGTTATCAAAACGTCTTCGGAGCTGCTTCACTAGAGTTTATGTTTGACCTAGTCAACTACTTCGCTCCATATAGAGAGAACCGCGTCTTCCACCTCATCCCCTTCGTTGGTCTAGGTGGTCATATGAAGTTCTACTCTGCAGACGATAAGAGCGGCAACAAGCTCGGTACTGAGAACGACCTCAGCGGTCTACTCAACGGTGGTCTTGCCCTCAAGTTCCGTCTAGGCAAGCGCGTCGACCTCAACCTTGAGGGTCAGATGATGCTCTCCAAGAACGACTTCCAGGGCACTAGCCAGGTACATCAGCCCGCTGATATTATAGCGCTAGCTTCTGCAGGTCTTACCTTCAAGCTCGGTCGTGTAGCCTTTGAGCCTATCACACCTATGGACTACGACCTCGTCAATGACCTCAACGGTCAGATCAGCTCGCTACGTGCTCAGAATGCTGAGCTCAGCAAGCGTCCTGTATCTTGCCCTGAGTGCCCAGAGGCTACTCCTGCTAAGACCTTGTCTGTCATCGAGAACGTCGTAGCCTTCCGCATTGGTAGCGCTAAGATCGACAGTAATCAGATGATCAACGTCTACAACTCTGCTGAGGCTGCTAAGGCAAACGGTGGTAAGATCTACATCGTAGGCTATGCTGACGAGCAGACGGGCAATGCCAACATCAACATGTCACTCTCTCAGCGTCGTGCCGAGGCTGTCAAGAAGGCTCTCATAGACAACTATGGTGTCAGCGCAGACAACATCGTCATCGACTTCAAGGGTGATACCGTACAGCCATTCGCTACAAACGAGTGGAACCGCGTCGCTATCATCGACATCAAGTAGGAGATATAGTGACACAGTAAGGGGCTCCTAGCTTATGCAGGCCCTTTCGTGATTAGCGACTGATAGTCTTGGCTTAGTTAGGCTTTAGCGTCTGACTCAAGACTATCAGTAGCTATGAAACGAAGAGTAGGAGAAAAGGCAATCCGCTTGTGAATCCAAAAAAAAAAGTATACCTTTGCATCGAAGATCGCCTGTGTAGTATCCATTTCTGCAGGGGTGCCCTTTACCATATCAGTTAGAAGAGGATCACCTAGACAAAGCTCTCACGAGGGGCTCCTAGGGAGGATCCGCTACTGCTGACGGATAGACATTTACTAACTTTCAAATATATCAAAATGAACAAGAACAGTCTGACAGTCAACAAACTGTGGATGAAGATTGTTTCGGTGGCGCTAGTGGTGCTATCGATGGCGGTCTTCACCGGTTGTCGTTCGTACGAAGACGACATCTGTTCGCTCCAAGAGCGGATGGATAAGATGCAGAAAGACCTCGAAGCTCTTCAGGGCAACAAGGTCGTCAAGGAGGTCATCTCTGAGAATGGTAAGCTGATTATCGTCTTTACGGATGGCACGAAAAAAACAATCGAGGCAGGCGACCTTATCAAGCTTACAATCAATGATAAGGGCGAGTGGTGCATCAATGGTGAGTCCACTGGTGTATCTGCTAAGGGCCAGAAGGGCGACAAGGGCGACAAGGGTGAAACCGGAGCCAAGGGCGCAGACGGCGCTAAGGGCGACAAGGGCGACCCAGGCGAAGCTGGACCTGCTGGACCTAAGGGTGACCCAGGCGAAGCTGGACCTGCTGGACCTAAGGGTGACCCAGGCGAAGCTGGACCTGCTGGACCTGCTGGACCTGCCGGACCTGCTGGACCTGCCGGACCTCAAGGACCTAAGGGCGAAGACGGCAAGGATGGTCACACTCCTGTTATCACCATCTCTGACGATGGCTACTGGGTTATCGACAACGAGAAGACCAACGTTCTAGCTAAGCCTGTAAACGGCTCTGTCCTATGTGTTATGGACGAGGCTGGTGGTTTCGTAACCCTAACCTTCTTCAAGGAGGATGGTTCGCAGAACGGTAATCCTATCACTTTCATGCTCGAGAATGCTCGTCTGACCTCTATCGTTCTAGAGCCAGATGCAGTATACGAGGGCTTCCCAGCTATTGAGTTCGAGCAGGAGTCTTCTTACTTCAAGAATGTAAAGGCTGCTGCTAAGCCTTCTAAGGATGATGATGGTGATGTCTTTAATGACAAGCTTTGGTACTGGAAGAAGAGTGCTACAGATGCAGAGGCTACGGCTTTCCTACGTCTGAACCCCTCTAGCTTCGGTGCTGAGTATATCAAGGATGTAACCCTTCGTACTAAGGATGCCAAGGTCCTTCGTTCGATCGACGTCTCTGGCGAGCGCGTTCCTGCTAATGTCGTCGCTCCAAAGGATGGCAAGTGGGAGAACAACTTCGACAAAGGTATCCTAAAGGTAGGCCTCAAGGATTACCTTGCAGGTGGAAGCGCTATGAAAAAGGGCACACCTGCTGAGCAACTACCCCTTGTTCAGTTTGACGTGACTACCACCAAGGAGTCAGTACACGTTTACTCTGACTGGGCTGTTCTCTACATGACCGATGGTGGTCTCAAGCAGCCATACATCTTCCTCAAGAAGGATCAGGCAGCTTCTGAGCTACTAGCTCGTCAGTATGATAAGGCTCGCCTTGAGTCACTAAGAAATAGCAAGAGAACTCTAGAGATTGACCTAAGAAAGGACACCGATCTTAAGAAGGTCCTAGAGGCATACAAGGGCAAGGATGCTCCCACAGCTGCTAATCTGTTGGATGTAGAGGAGTATGACCTACGCTATGAGTTCACTCAGATGCCTAGAACGATTACTCAGGGTGAGACCACAGAGTATTACACGATTACCAAGGATGGTATCGTAACTCCTGTAGACTCTAAGGGCAACGCTTATCGCCCCGAGGCTGAGGGTAAGAGTGGTGTCGTTCAGGTACGTCTCTACATGAAGGATCAGCTAGTAGCTCTAGCTTATCTGAAGTTCTTCATTACCAAGGTTGATCCTATTGAGCCGGATGACTTCTACAAGTACTGGGAGGAGAGCTATGATGGTAAGGGTAAGGCTGGTGATAAATACGAGCCTATCTTCACAAGCAAGCTCATCTCAGGTGCAGGTGATACGTGGACAACTACTCCAGAGTGGGCTAAGATCAACTACCTCAAGAAGTGGGATCTGTCGCTCTATGACTTTGCTCACAGACTTGAATATGACTTCGAGGGCATTGCTAACAGTACGATTGCTCCTAAGCCTGAGGGCGTTGATAAGGACCACTATCTAGCCAACACTCAGGACTTCAATGTAGAGTACGACTATAATACTGGCGTCTTTACGATAAAGCGTCTACCAGATTCTCGCTGTCTAGAGCCAGGTACTTACGTAGTTCCTGTCTACTTCAAGCAGGGTCTCACTTCAAGACTGCTCTCTTATCCTGAGCATATCATAGTTTACTTCAAGATCCAGATCGTAGATCCTAGCAAGGCTGCTATCGATAAGGTTGTTAAGACTATTGACAGCTACAAGATGACAGGTCTCTGGGAGAAGGATCTAGTCCACGCTAAGGGTCTGCCAACCACTCTTGAAAATGGTTACGTACCAACGCTTGATACCAAGGTCGTATTCAACACGTTGACTAAGTTCCAGGAGGAGGTCAAGAAGGCTGCCAAGGTCGTTTACGGTGATGACATCGCATTTACAGCTGAGGTAATCAGTGTCAATGGCGATAAGTCTGTCAATAAGACTGGTCTCTACGTGGTTGAGCCTGATGATAATGGAGAGTTCACCGTCATACGTGAGGGTGTCCTCAAGGAGACTGAGAAGGTAGTTGTATCTTACGGCTTTGCAAGCACAGTTTGTCCTGAGACGGTACGTGAGCTCTTCCAGTTCACTATCAGCTTCGAGCATGCTGCTAAGTACCTACTCACGTCTGAGAAGATCAAGGATAATCAGAATATCCGCGTCACGCCAAAGGGTGAGATCGAGATTCGCGATAATCACGCTGATCACTCAGTTGGCATCTCAGAGATTCTGAAGATGATCTCCAATGAGGAGAATGAAAAGATTCTCTACAACGGAGGCTTCCTCTTTGGACCAGTAGGACAGAAGGTTCTTGGTGCTAAGAAGTTCAAGGTAGATGTCAAGTTACCAGCTAACCACGACTTTGTCCAGAGAGGTCTTCTGACGATTACTCCTTCTCTAGCTCATGTTCCTGCTAATCTAGGTCTGACCATCAACTGGAAGAACCTAGAGGGTGTAGGTCACGGAGGAGTTGTACGTCCAGTAGATGTTCAGGCAACGATCGTGATTGACTACGGTACTGCTTACAGATATGAGAAGCCACTCATCATCCGTATCATGCCTGATTCAATGTGGTAAATCAATTCACAGAGGGCTAGACACCCGTCTAGCTCTCTGATGAATCCACCGCCAGTTCGCTGGCTATACTGTCAGTAGCGGGGCTATGTCGCAAGGACATAGTCCCGCTACTCGTCTATCCAGCGATACGTGTAGCCCTTTGTAGGGACGCACAGAACGAGTAACCCTTTGTAGGGACGCACGATCTGTGCGTCCGTTGTGTCAAAGCAAGACGTGTAGCCTGTGCTTTTGTTGTATCAAAGGTTACAGCGTCCGTTGGTTTTAACGGGGACGGACGCACAGATCGTGCGTCCCTACAGCGGTTACACGTCCCGTCGTTCGGGGACGGACGCCCTCTCGCTAGACACTATTCGTGCGTCCCTACATAGATCACAAGTCGCCTCGGTACATATCGTCACCCGTCAATTCAGACGCCTTCCAATCCCCACGGAGCAATCCACAAATAACTCACGACGAAACGAAAATTCCCCACGGAGGACCGAAATAAAACTTCGGAAGAATGAAATGAAACTTCGGAAGAATGAAATGAAACTTCGGAAGAATGAAATGAAACTTCGGAAGAATTTTTCGATTCCTCGCTGAAGGATCAAAAAATCCTCCCAAGGAAATCGCTGACTCCCTTGATCGGAGATATCGGAGGTATCGGAGGTATCGAACGAGTAACGGCTGTAGGGACGCACGGGAGTGTCTAGTGGGAAGGCGTCCGTTACGTCGCCCTGTAGGGACGCACGGTCTGTGCGTCCGTTGTGTCAAAGGAGACAGCGTCAGGGTTTTAACGGGGACGGACGCACAGATCGTGCGTCCCTACAACCGTTACTCGTCTCGCTTTAACGGGGACGGACGCCCTCCGACTCGACACTCCCGAGCGTCCCTACAATGGTTACACGTCTCGTCGTTCGGGGACGGACGCTCAGTCCGATTTGCGTAATTGATCCCTGTATCATCAGAAAACAGTATATTTGCAGAGCGTAGGTTGCGTCCACTCCGTTCTGTCACGAAGGTGGCGGACGCTGGACGACCTGCTAGGTGAGGCGATGGGGCGCTGAGAGGCTTACCCGCTGTATCAGAGTACTATGGCCACACTAATCACATAGAGTATAAATCTTAAGACTACAAAGTTTATGAAACGCATTGCAATCCTTACAACGATCCTCCTCCTCTGTGCTACACTAGCTGGAGCTCAGGACAAGCAAACTGGCAAGCAGTCTGGCCCTCAGATTACTGCTACGGAGACTGAGTTTGACTTTGGCACGATCAAGGAGGTCGATGGCCCCGTTAGTCACACCTTTACGGTCAAGAACACAGGTACAGCACCCCTCGTGCTCACTCGAGTCGTAGCTTCTTGTGGCTGCACGAAGCCTGAGTTTGAGACAGCGCCTATAGCTCCGGGTAAGAGCACAACGATCAAGGTGACTTACAACCCTGCTGGACGCCCTGGTCAATTCGTCAAGACCATCTCTGTCTATAGCAATGGCAAGGATGGTAGCTACATCCTACGCATCAAGGGTATTGTTGAGTAGCCCTACGCTTACAAGAGAGATAAGTCTACAGTCACTTGATGCAACATACGCTACACGCCCCAGAGCCTTCATCACGAAGGCCGTGGGGTGGAGGAGCGTGTCTCAAGCGAACGAAGATAGATAGTGTATGGCTACAAGAAGAATGGTAGCTCTCCTGCTTTGCCTCGCTACTACGCTAGGTGTAGTGCGAGCACAGCAAAGGGGGGAGATGATTGACTCGCTCTCGGCGATTCACAACTTTGGGACGATTGCTGAGGAGCGGGGAACGGTGTCGCACAGCTTCACCTTGCACAACGTCTCTGACCAGCCGATGGTCATCTTGCGTGTCAATACGGACTGTGGCTGTACGACCCCTAGTTATGATCGTACCGCTGTAGCTCCTGGGGATTCGATACCTATCCAGATTACCTACAATCCGCTAAATCGTCCTGGCTCTTTCGTCAAGTATACCCGTGTCTACACTTCCGTAGATCCGAATAAGCCTGTCAAGCTGACGATCAAGGGGAATGTAGCTACACTCGGTAGGCAGACCCCAGCGAGTGCGCTCTACCAGCAAGAGATCGGAGCGCTGCAGGTGAGTAACCTCTTTCTAGACTTCCCGCTACAGCCTGCTGGCGAAGAGAATACGATTCGCCTGATGCTCAACAATCCGACGGGTCAGCCTCTAGAGGTGTCGCTAGATACAGTTCCTAGTTTCCTGTCTAGTAGTATAAGCCGAGCTACGTTGGCTGCTTACGAGCCTGAGGAGATCTTCCTGACGGCACATAATGACGGGTCGATAACGCCTGGCATTCACAAAGGGTGGATAGGCATCACCGTACATACGCAGGACGGCGAGTCAGACCTCTCGGGTGGGGTGATGGTACGACTTGTGATGCCCCCCAGCTTTGTCAAGGGAGCCCCAGCACCTCGTGCCGATCTGAAGACTTACCAGCGTCTGACCGACTTAGCTCCAGAAGAGCTGGTCTATGAGGGGACGGTCGCCCTAAAGAATGAAGGCGAAGCCCCTATGCAGCTCTACTCCGTGGAGAGCAATACCGCCTTCCTGACTATCTTGGATTACCCGAAGACGATAGCCCCAGGTGCTAGTGCCGACATACGCTATCAGCTCAAGCTGGAGGGCGTGGATCGCTCACGTGGAGCTCTCAAGGCAAACTTTGACCTCCTGCTCAACGATCCGAATGCTCCGCTACGCAACGTCCTGATCGTCGTACCTAAGCGGTAGACTAAAGCCATCGGAGCTATCGGAGCCATCGGAGCTATCGGAATAACCAGATCTCTAACCTCTAATCTCTAGCTTCTAACCTCTAGTTTCTAATCTCTAATTTCTAACCTCTAGCCTCTAAATCCTCCATGCTCACAAACGATCATCCTGAGAATGACCCTCGCTATGCGGGTCTCAAGGTGAATAAAGGCGTCTCCGCCCAGCCTATGGTCAATCCCTATCTGCGCCAGCAACGGGTGCAGCGTGAGGACTATCCCGTTGAGCGCTATATAGAGGAGATCCTAGCGGGCAATCGTACCTTCCTCGCTCGTGCCGTGACGCTCGTCGAGAGTACACGCCACGACCATCAGCTTAAAGCGCAGCAGATACTAGAGGGTTGTCTGCCATACAGTGGGCAGTCGATGCGTGTCGGTATCACGGGCGTGCCTGGCGCTGGCAAGAGTACGTCGATAGATGCCTTCGGTATGCACCTCATCAAGCAGGGACACAAGCTGGCGGTGCTGGCGATAGACCCCAGTAGTGAGATCTCTAAGGGGAGTATCCTAGGCGACAAAACACGCATGGAGCGCCTCTCACGTGAGGAGCGCGCTTTCATTCGTCCGAGTGCTAGTAGCTCTTCGCTGGGTGGTGTGGCGCGCAAGACGCGTGAGACCATTATCCTCTGCGAGGCCGCTGGCTTTGACACGGTCTTCGTCGAGACGGTGGGGGTAGGGCAGAGTGAGACGGCAGTACACTCGATGGTCGACTTCTTCCTCTTGATCCAGCTGGCTGGTACAGGCGATGAGCTACAAGGCATCAAGCGCGGTATCATGGAGATGGCCGACGGGATCATCATCAACAAGGCTGATGGCGACAACGTCGACAAGGCTCGTCTGGCAGCGCAGCACTTTCGCAATGCGCTACAGCTCTTTCCCGCGACCGAGTCGGGCTGGGAGCCGAAGGTTATGACCTACTCTGGACTGAAGGGGATCGGTATCAAAGAGATCTTTGACATGATCGATGAGTTTCGCCAGACGACTAAGGAGAGTGGCTACTTTGAGTACAATCGTCGCCGGCAGGAGAAGTGGTGGATGTATGAGACGGTCAACGAGGAGCTCCGTCGCTCCTTCTACGACAATGAGCAGGTCAAGCAGCTCCAAGAGTCGATAGAGCACGAGGTCCTGGAGAATCGTATCACTCCCTTCGTTGGTGCGGGGCGCCTTCTGGAGGCTTTCTACAAGTCGCTGAAGTAAAGGGGACGAGAGACACATTTAATCTATACATATAAACTACATAGCAAGATGGCAGACTTAGACTTTGAGCAGATTGATCGAGGTGCGATCCAGTACCTACGCAGTCATCTCGATCCCTCCTTTATCAAGGAGTATGACGATGATGAGATCTTTCTCTATGTGATGGATCTCTGTGACGACTATACTGAGACGCAGGGCGATGATGAGGAGGTCTGCCTAGACATAGACGCAATGGCAGCCTATGTCTCTGATCACTTGAGTCAGGACATGGGTGTCAAGATGCATGAGGACGATGCGTACGATCTCGTCTCTGCGCTCTACGACTACTATGCCGAGGAGGGGCTGGTCGATGTCATAGACACCAATGAGGATCAGGAGTAATCGATCCTGAGGAGCGCCTATGGCCAGACGTAAACTGGAGAAATTTGCCGACCTGCATAGCTATCCCAACGTGTATGAGTATGGCTATGCGGAGCTCTCCTCTCCAGAGGTGGCGGGAGAGATAGCTGGCGGGTGGAGTGAGCGAGCCTTTGATGCGGATCGTCCGCTCGTCTTAGAGTTGGGCTGTGGACGGGGTGAGTACACGGTGGCTCTGGCTCAGCAAGATGATACGCACAACTATATTGGCGTGGACCGTAAGGGCGCACGTATGTGGCATGGCGCTACGGAGGCTCTGGACAAAGGGCTGACCAATGCGGCCTTCCTGCGTACGGACATTAACTTACTGCCGCTTGCCTTTGCCCCTGGTGAGGTGAGTGAGCTTTGGATCACTTTCCCCGATCCGCAGATGAAGCGCACACGTGCTAGACTCCTTTCGTCAGTTTTCTTGGCTAGTTACAACCGCTACCTCAAGTCCAATGGGGTGGTGCACCTTAAGACCGATAGCACCTTCCTCTATGAGTACACGCTGAGCCTGCTGGAGGTCAATGGAGTGGAGCCTATCGTGGCGCTGCCAGACCTTTATCAAGAGGAAACTCTGCTGACACAGTACGGCATACCCCGTGTCCTGACCCATTACGAGAAGCAGTGGCTGGGCAGAGGTAAGGTGATCAAGTATATCCGCTTTGCGCTACCTATGCGCGAGCAGTGGCTGGAGCCCGAAAGTGAACCAGAGCATGACGACTATACCAGTTGGTCGCAAGTCCCAGGGGGGCTCCTGCATCAAGTGGAGCGTGCGTTCGCCCAAGAGGAATAAAAGCTCAGACCAAGTAATCGAAACAAAATATGAATAGCTATACAACCGAGCAGGTACTCGATGCGCTACGCAATGTGCGCTACCCAGGTACCGGTACCGACATTGTCACGTCCGGTATTGTGACAGACGACATACAGATCGAGGGTCGACAGATCTCTCTGACGCTACACTTCCCCCGTGTGCGAGACCCGTTTGCTCGCTCCGTGGTCAAAGCGGCTGAGACCGCTATCCTCACCTTCCTAGATGCGAAGGCAGATGTGGCGGGGCGTATCAAGGCAACTTTTAGAGAGGAGCCTGAGCAGCCTGAGGTGGAGAACCCGCTCCCGATGGTCTCTAACACGATCGCCATCTTCAGTGGCAAGGGTGGCGTGGGCAAGAGTACGGTCACGAGTAATCTGGCGGTGGCTCTAGCTCGCCAAGGGTATAGAGTGGGGCTCCTCGATGCCGATATCTATGGTCCGTCGATGCCTAAGATGTTTCACTGTGAGGACGCTCGGCCTGTGGCTGAGGAGGTGGATGGCAAGGATCGCATCGCTCCGATCGTCGTGACGGAGGGGATCAAGATGCTCTCCATCGGCTTCTTCGTGAGTCCCAACCAAGCGCTCCTATGGCGCGGTACGATGGCTTCGAATGCGCTCAAGCAGATGCTCACCGAGGGGCACTGGGGAGAGCTGGACTACCTGCTCATTGACATGCCTCCTGGCACGGGTGACATAGCTCTGACACTGGTGCAGACGCTCCCGCTCACGGGCGCTATCGTGGTGACTACACCGCAAGAGGTGGCTCTCGTCGATGCGATGAAGGGGATTAACCTCTTCCAGACGGATCCTGTCAATGTGCCTATCCTTGGTTTGGTGGAGAATATGTCTTGGTTTACGCCTGCCGAGCTGCCGGACAATAAGTACTACATCTTCGGTCGTGACGGAGGCAAGCGATTGGCCGAGGAGCTTCACATCCCGCTCTTGGGTCAGCTGCCACTCGTGCAGAGTGTCTGCGAGGCTGGTGATGCGGGAGAGCCGATAGCAGCGCAGAGTGATCAGGTGATGAGTTACTACTTCGCTGAGCTAGCCACGGCTGTGACGGAGCGCGTGCAGGAGAGACTGACGATGGCTCCCGCCACCAAGCGGGTGCATGTGTCGCATTAGAGGTTAGAGGTTAGAGGTTAGAGGTTAGAATTTAGAGGTTAGAATTTAGAGATTAGACTTTAGAGGTTAGATCTCTTCTCGTATTCTTTGGTGTGTAGTATCTCTAACCTCTAAAGTCTAACCTCTAACTTCTCCCCTCTGGTTCGCTCTTCTTTAGGGGCTGTTGAGACGCTTGCAGATTACAGACCGATCTTGAGTGCATCATAGCTCATCCTCTATGCTCTCTCTTATTACCTTTGCAAACTTCTAACCTCTAAAGTCTAACCTCTAACTTCTAACCTCTAAAGTCTAACCTCTAACTTCTAACCTCTAAAGTCTAACCTCTAAAGTCTAACCTCTAACTTCTAACCTCTAATTTCCTCTATTTTCGCGGGAAGTAGTATCTTTGTCTTCATATCAAGTATTCTATATGATTCGCACCATACAATCTCTCCATAGATACCTACTTTTCGCTGTAGCTTTGCTACCGCTCATCAGCTTGCCCTCCTGCCAGCGCAAGGCGCTCGTAGAGGATGTGCAGGTAGAGAGCGTACTGATCTCAGAGCTCAAGATGAGTGACAAGTCTGTCCCTGAACTGGAGAAAACGATCTTCTCTATAGATCACCGGAAAGGACTGATATACAATGCTCGTCCGCTACCTAAGGGAACAAAAATTGGAACGGTCAAGTTGAAGATTACGGCCTCCCCAGATGCACTGCCTAAGGTTTACATAGGCGGTGTCGAGCAGCCCTCGACGTCTGGGCTGGACACGGTCAACATGTCCAAGTATGCCGATGGGGTGCGCATCGTGATGCAGCATCGCAAGAATGCCTCCCTGACCAAGGAGTACGAGCTCAAGATAAACGTCTACGACCGTGATCCCTACACCCACACATGGACGAAGTCAGCGCACGCAGCGCCAGCCACGGCGACGAATGAGAATATCGTCCTGAGCCGTCTTGTAGACAATGGCGAGGCTTACTACTACTTCGCCCGTACCGCTACTGAGAGGCATCTATGGCGCGCCTCACACAAGGAGCCTGAGCTATGGCAAGAGGTGACGATACCTAAGAAGCTTGACTCGCCTGTCATAGACATTGCAGAGCAGGGTGGCAGTGACGCAATCCTCTGTCTGCAGGAGAGCGGGCAGATGACCATTTATGAGCATCAGGGTGGTAAGTGGAACCAGAGCAACGCTTTGCCTGGTAGAGCTTCTTACCTCTTGGGCAACCTATACTATAGAGGAGCGAATACCCCCCTTGTGGCTGTGAAGTCTACCGATGGCGTACACTTCGGCAGTGAGGGAGGCATACGAGTGCCGAAGGCTTTCCCCCTTGAGGACAACGCTCGTCTCTCACTCACCATCGAGCATCATCCCGTATCCTTCCTAATTGGGGGCTCCGTAGCAGATACTACGGCTCTGGTCTACACCTCTTCCAACGGCCGTGACTGGCTTACGCCTCACGACGCCAAAGTGGTAAGCAAGATCTGGCCGAGCAATCTACCAGGAGCTATGGTCTATGAGCCGCAAGACCAGACGATACTGCTTGTCAAGCCTGCAGCTCGTCCTAAGCATGCTGAGCAGCCAGCGATGCGTGCCTATGTGTCGCTAGACTACGGCACTGTATGGCAGCCATTGGCAGAGGAGTCGATACTTCCATCTCTTTACTATGACAAGGGACAGAAGCATCAGCGTGGCTTAGCGCTTTACCGTGGCGATGATGGTCGCATTTACCTCTTTGGCGGACTGAAGGGTGGGGCTCCTACGCTTTGGATCGGGCAACCTATTCGCTTTAAGTAAGTATACCCTCGTAGACTTATGCCGACTCGCTCCTGCCTTCTGGCTCCTCTCCTCTTGATGCTCTGCGCTGTCTCGCTGACGGCGCAGGAGTATCGCTATGAGATGGGAGGATATGTAGGCGCTGCATCCTATCTGGGGAATGCTAATAGGCGTATCCCCTTCGTCCCGATAGGGGGAACGGGCGGAGCCGCTTTTCGCTACAATCACAACTTCCGGTTGGCCTTTTCGGGTGAACTGGGCTACAGCTTCCTCCCCTTCGACTGTCGCTATGCGCAGACAGACTATCCGCAGGCTAGGGAGGCTAATCAAGCTACCCGTGGAGCCTCTCATCTGCTGACGCTAAACGGCTGGGCGGAGTACAACTTCGCTCACTACAGCGACAAGTTTCGCTACCTGCAGACTCGCTCTTTGGTACCTTATATAGGTGCTGGTCTCAGTGTCGGGACGATGCTCTCGGGGCACAAGATGGCTTTCCTGCCAGGGGCTGGCATCAAGACGGGAATCAAGTACAAGCTTCGCAATCGTCTTAACCTGATCGCCGCGCTGCAAGGTATCTATTACCTTAGCTCCCACCTGGACACGCCTACGGAACAGACGGGCTGGCTCAACAACCCTTACGGGATGCCAGCGAACTGGATCAAAGGGGGCGACGCTACGATAGGCTTGATCGTGAGTATAACCTATGAATTTGGCAAGCGCAGCGAACCTTGCCACGGATCGGACAGCTACCCTAACTGGCAGACACCAAAATGATGACACAGCAGACTCCGCAACATATAGCCATCATCATGGACGGCAATGGTCGCTGGGCTCAGCGACGAGGTTTGTCGCGTAGCGATGGACACAAGCAGGGTGTCGATGCGCTGGAGACTATCCTCAGTGCCGTGGCCGATCGAGGTATCCCATACCTGACGGTGTACGCCTTCAGTACAGAGAACTGGAACCGCCCAGAGCCTGAGGTTAACTATATCATGCAGCTCTTAGCAGAGGGGCTACATCACTACACGCCCCGCTTCATCGAGGAGGGGGTGCGGCTACGAGCCATCGGAGATATTGACCAGCTTCCCGCCGAGACCGCAGCACATCTCAGAGACTCCATGGAGCAGACCAAGGATGGCAAGCGGATCACCCTAGGCATGGCGCTGAGCTACTCCTCCTACACGGAGGTCAGTCATGCGATACAGCATATCGTTGCGGATGTGCAGTCGGGACGTCTCAGTAATGACGACTTGTCACGCCCTGATCTGATCAATGACTATCTCTACACCAGTGGCATGCCGATGCCCGACCTGCTCATTCGGACGGGTGGAGAGCAGCGGCTCTCAAACTTTCTTCTACTTCAATCAGCTTACACAGAGCTGTACTTCACAGACACATTATGGCCGGACTTTGATGAGGCAGAGCTGGACAAGGCGCTTGCAAACTTTGCCTTACGCCAGCGACGCTTCGGCACGGTGCCACAGTAAAACAAAGATCCATACATCACAGACCCATCAGATCTCCTAATGATGACAATGCAACGATATCACAATATACTCTTCGCACTTATAGCGCTCCTCGCGGTGACCACAGCGAGCGCACAAGTTGCTACCACCCCAGCCGACACGATCTATGCCCCCACGATCGACTACGCTCGCCCCGTCACCAAGACCATCGCGGGCGTGACCATCACTGGTGCACAAGGGTACGACCAGGAGGTCTTGCTAGGCTATACGGGTCTCAAGGTGGGGGATCGGATAGAGATCCCAGGAGCGGCGACGACTGCTGTGGTACAGCAGTTCACACGCAACGGAGCCTTTGCCAATTCGCGTGTACTGGTGACTAAGTATGTGGGCGACAAAGTGTGGCTAGAGGTGCAGCTAGAGCAGCATCCTCGGATTGCCTCGGTCACTTATCACAACATCAAGAAGTCGGAGCAGGAAGACCTGCAGGCTAAGACGGGGCTACGTGAGAGCATGCAACTCTCGCCCAATGTCCTCGACCGTACGGAACAACTGATACAGAAGTACTATAATGAGAAGGGTTATAGCGAGATGGAGGTTACCTTCGACCAGCAGCCTGATTTATCTCGTGAAGGGTATGTCAAGCTCGGTATCACGGTCGATAAGAAGTACAAAACGAAGATCGCTAACATCTACTTCTCGGGAAATAAGGCGCTCTCCGACACGGACCTGCGCAAGGCTATGAAGAAGACGAACGAGACCTTCCGTCTCAATCGTGGCAACCTTTGGAACTCGCTCTTGGAGCTCTTCCAGAGCAAGAAGTTTATCCAAGACACTTATCAGGAGGATCTGCGCAATATCCTAAATGCTTACCACAAGGCGGGCTACCGCGATGCGGAGATCCTCTCAGACTCCATCGCTCGCAATCCAAAGAACGACAAGCAGATCGACATCTTCATCAACATCTCCGAGGGGCATCGCTACTACATCAAGGATATCAACTTCGTCGGCAATACGAAGTTCCCCACGCCCCTCCTTGAGGCTATGCTCGGTATGCAGCACGGAGACGTCTATGATCAGGATCGCCTTACGAAGCGTCTCTACGTCGAGGACGATGCTGTCGCCAACCTCTACTACAACAACGGCTATATCTTCTCGGGCATAGACCCCGTGGAGACCTACGTTGAGGGCGACTCCGTATCGCTCGACCTGCGCATCGTCGAGGGACCGCAGGCTACCATCGACAAGGTGATCATACGAGGCAACCATGACATCTATGAGGAGGTGATCCGTCGTGAGCTCTATACGAAGCCTGGTAAGCTCTTTAGCAAGGAGGATATGATGAACTCCTGGATGACGCTCAATCAGCTCGGACACTTTGATCCAGAGAAGAGCTTCCCCACGCCAATCCCCAACCCTCAGGAGGGTACCGTAGATATAGAGTACTCGCTGCAGCGCAGGAACAATGACAAGTTTGAGCTCTCCTTCGGTTGGTCTCAGGCTGGTATCATCGGACGTGCGGGTATCAACTTTACCAACTTCTCGATCTACAACCTCTTCCACCCGAAGGCGTACCGTGGTCTCATCCCGCAGGGCGATGGCCAGACCCTCTCCCTCAATGCGATGAGTAATGGTCGCTACTACCACTCCTTCAGCTTACAATTCTCCGACCCCTGGTTTGGTGGCAAGCGTCCGAACTTCTTTACGGCATCGCTCTTCTACTCCATGCAGACCGCTATCGATACCCGCTACTATAACAACCGTACGCAGGGCATGGGCTACTACCCAGGCTACTATGGCGGATACGGAGGCTATGGTGGCTACGGCGGTTACGGCTATGGAGGTTACGGTGGATATGGCTACGATGGTGGGTACAGGCAGTCGCTGATGGAAAACTCCTACAACCCCAACCAGTCCATGCACATCTTCGGAGCAACGGTCGGCTTCGGTAAGCGACTCAACTGGCCAGACAACTGGTTTAATGTCAATGCTACGCTCAACTATACCCACTACTACCTCCGTGATTGGGTCTACGAAACTTTCCAAGGCTTTCACAATGGTCATGCTAACGACATAAGCCTCACACTGGCGCTCTCCCGTAACTCGATCGACAACCCAGTTTACACCCGTCGTGGCTCTTCCTTTACGCTGTCCGTCAGTGCCACGCCTCCATACTCCCTCTGGGACGGCATCGACTACTCCAACATCAATCTCAAGTCGGAGGATCGCTACCGCTTTGTCGAGTACCACAAGTGGAAGTTCTCGGGCAAGGTCTTCACCCCGCTCATGAACCCTGTTACCGTAAAGTATACGCCCGTCCTCATGACGCGTCTAGATGCGGGCTTCATCGGTCACTACACACCGTTCAAGCGCTCACCCTTCGGTACCTACTACATGGGTGGTGACAATATGAGTGGCTACGTAGGCAACTTCCTCAACGAGACCATCCCGCTACGTGGATATAGCAACGGCTCGATCGCTGGTGGCAACTATGACTACGCTTACGCCTATATGCGTATGATGGCTGAGCTACGTATGCCGATCCTTTTCGAGGGGCAGTACAATGTCTGGGCCGTCGCCTTCCTCGAGGCTGGTAATGCGTGGCGAGATCTCAGCAACTTCAACGCCTTCAACCTCAAGCGCTCCGCCGGTGTCGGTTTCCGTATCACGCTACCTTTCCTCGGTATGCTCGGACTTGACTGGGGCTATGGCTTTGACAAGCCCGACGGCTCCTCACAGCGTGGCGGTAGCAACATCCACATCGTCATGGGACAGGAGTTCTAACCCCCTGAGTGCGTGCGCAGACAGCTTGACCTCCTTAAACAATGAGCTCCCCAAGCCATCTATACACACTAGTACGGACCTTCTAAACATCTATTGTGGATATGCAGTATATCCTCAAGAACATCCCCAACTATGAGATGATGAATGAGCAGCTCGAGACCGTCTCTAAGCGTTGGCAGCAGGAAGTCAAGACGCTCCAGGACAAGGCCGAGACGCTCTACAAGAAGTATCAGAGCGACCTCGTCTTCCTCACCGCTGAGCAAAAGCGTCAGCGCGAAGAGGAGATCGTCAAGACCGAGCAGCAGGCTACCGAGCTACAAGGCAAGTACTTCGGGCCCGAGGGTGAGCTCTTCGAGCGTCGCTCTAAGATGGTCAAGCCACTGCAAGACGAGGTATGGCAAGCGATTAAGGAGATCGCATCGCAGAGCGGATTCCAGCTAGTTCTCGACCGCTCTACGGCAGGCATCGTCTTTGCCAATCCATCTATCGACATCAGCGACCAAGTCCTAGAGAAGCTAGGCTATGGGCGCAAGCGCTAATCCTATACATACGCATTATCAATAACTTAAATACAGAACAATGAAGACAAAGAATCTGTTTCTATCCCTACTCCTCCTCTTGCTACCTGTCGTAGCTACGGCTCAGCAGAAGATAGCAGTCGTCAACTCACAGGAGCTCCTCACCGCTATGCCTGATATGAAGGTTGCTCAGGATCGTCTCCAAGAGCTGGACAAGAAGTACACCGCAGAGATGCAGACGATGAACGACGAGTATCAGAAGAAGCTCGAGCTCTATATGAAGGACAAGGAGGGTCTCTCCGAGGCGCTCCTCAAGAGTCGTGAGCAGGAGCTCGCTGATCTGCAAAGTCGTATCCAGCGCTCCTATCAGGCTATGCAGCAAGACATGGAGAAGCAGCAAGGCACTCTTATGGCACCCATCCAGCAGAAGATTGTAGAGGCCATCAAGAAGGTAGGCGACGCAGGTGGCTATACCTACGTTATGGAGGCCACGATGATGCTCTACTCAGGTCCCTCTGCGGTAGACATCACGGCTCAAGTCAAGAAGCAGCTAGGCCTCTAGTACGCTCACGACCAGCATAGCGAGCCGGCGGACTAGTTGATAGTCCCCCTCGGCTCCCATCATACGAAGCCCCACGCTCTGCTCAGCAGACGTGGGGCTTTTTTAGTATGCTGTGGTGAAAGTCCACCCGGGGCGTAGTTGCCAACGAACCCCATAGCGACTTGCAAGTTTCAAGGGGCGACCCTTGGGAGAGAAGAAGCAATAGCGAAATCGTGGCCTGACGAACAGAAACCTAATACCAAGGCGTATCAAGCGGACAAGCTGGCTAAAGGCAGTAAAGTTCCTAAAGGCAACCGTAACCTTGATGCGTAAATTAGGCAGGTAAACGATGAAAGATGTATGGCTTATCCCGTGAGGCCTCGGCAGTCCATTAAGGATAGTAACAACGAATGTCGAGGAGTCAGCAGAGGTCGAAGTAGCCGTTCTCGCGCAGAACAAGGCGAAGGACCGAATAATTCGTAACGTTAATCAAGAATGTATGTTCCGATGTACATTGCTGACGAGTGGCAACGGTCAAAACGTCAATGCGATCGATCACATAGAGCTAAGCACGCGAGCATCGGAAGCGGAAATTAAGAAAGACGGAAGATGAAACTAATCGAACAGATACTCGCCAAGAATAACGTACGCGAGGCACTCAAACGCGTTGTGAGCAACAAGGGCGCCTCGGGTATAGACGGCATGAAAGTCGAGGAACTCCGCGACTACATGAACGCCAACTGGACGAGTATCAAGCAGACCATTCTGGAGCGTAGGTACAAGCCAGCCCCCGTACGGAGGGTTGAGATACCTAAGCCCAACGGAGGCGTACGCAAGCTCGGTATCCCGACCGTTGTCGACCGCACC
>QWCB01000628.1_pt1 | contig 38266 bp, 28 predicted proteins | sample 1972511 | NCBI WGS metagenome assembly QWCB01 (sample SAMN09866719, study PRJNA288562) | Human gut metagenome isolate term5_stool, whole genome shotgun sequencing... | isolation source: gut | host: Homo sapiens | place: USA: California | reverse complement strand
CGTGTAAGTCTCATACTAATGTCTATCAATTTTGTTATTAATTCACAACTTTACAAAGATAGCATTATTGGGGCTTACACACTTTTTAGGGACAGTATCTCTAAATTGAGGTATAATAGCTTATAATGATAAGTGCCCTCCTTTTAGAAAAGGGGGGCACTTATTTATTCGCTCTATTTCGGAGCTTCCAATATACTCTAGTGGGTAGGGGGTGAAGTGTGGGCTAGGCGTAGCCGTGGAGGCCACCCAAGATAAAATTGACCCCGAAGTAGGTCATCAAGATGGTCGTAAAGGCGGCGATAAGGTAGGTGTGTAGAAACTTCTCCTTCCTGAAGGCTTTGAGGGCACCTTGGTGTAGGGGCAAGGCATAGACGAGCATGGTGATGAGTGCCCAGGTCTCTTTGGGGTCCCACCCCCAGTATCTACCCCACGAGATATTGGCCCATACCGCTCCGATAAATATACCGGCGGAGAGCAAGAAGAGTGCGGGATAGAGTAGGCAGCGACTGAGCTGGGTCAGTTGCTGGGTGGGCTTCCCCTTCCTCAGTAGCACCAGTCCAGTAATCCCATTGAAGAATAGGAAGCAGAAGAGGGTGTAGGAGAGCATCATCACGATCACATGGATACTCAGGAGCGGAGAGCTAAGTACTGGCATCAGTGGGGTCATCTGCGGATTGCTCTCCCCCATCACAGAGACCATAAGTGCCAGGCCACTGGATAGCATTCCAAAAGAGAGAAAGAGGTCGGAGTGCCAACTGAGGAAAAAGGCTATAAGCAGGATAGTGAGTGCCAAGAACTGCATCGTCTCAAACCCATTACTTAGAGGGATATGTCCGGCTGACACCCCTCTCAGTGTACTGCAAACTATCAAGTATAGAGCTGCTAAGCCGATAAGTGACTGACCTATCCTTTTCAGCAACCGAGATGCATTTTGCTCCCTCAGACGGTTGCTCAATATAAGGATGTAATAGACCCCCCCCAGCAATATCAAGGTAATCGCCAGTGGTAGCGTGTGGGATAGTTTATTGTAGAGTCTTTCGCTTTGGAAGCGACTCTCGGAGGGTAATAGCTCACCTGCTTTCTTTTGCTGGTAGAGACGTATCTTCTCTAAGGTCTTAGTGAGTCCATCATAATTGTGGGTGCGGGCAAGCTCGGTGAGATAATCTGTGGAGCGACGGATAAAGAGCCACTCATCCTCAGGTAGCTCGGTCGGCAATCGGTCGGCTTGCGCCATCCATCGGATGCTTCCTCCCTCTGGTATTGGAAACATCTTTATCGCTTGCCCTGAGAGTAGCGAGCCGACAATATTGTACTTTTCGTAGAGTGCCAGTAGGTCTCTCGCCTCTCCCTCGGGCAGATGACCCGTATTGAGTGCTTGGAGGGCTCCTGACAACTTCATCTCACCCGCTTCATCAAAGAAATCTTGCCAGCTAACATACCGCTTCTGCGTACCCAATAGTGCTCGCATCGGAGCACCCTTCACTCGGATCATAGGCACCTCAATCCAATCGGAAGGATAGAGTAGCCACCCAGTGAGTACCTGCTCGGCAGTAAGGCCTTTGTAAGAGGGTTTGCCATACAGCTTGGTCACAAGATCACGAGCGAACGACTGCATGGGGCAGATACGCCCATTGTGGTAAACATATAATTGACCGAACTGCTCCGCTTGTGTCGGTGGCATCACGCCTGGAAGGGCACGGTCACTAGATGCATAAGCACTCTGCGAAGTACAGAGCAATAGGAGGGGAAGGAGTAGCATCGGCACCACCTTTCGTGCTTGAGATAGTTGCCTTAGCGTCCGACGGAATTCGCCCTTCGGATCTACCAAGACTAGGATCATGGCCACTAAGAGCAGCCCATAGCCACAGTAGGTAAAAGCAATGCCCCAGGGGTCATAGGCAACGCTGAGCCGCACCCCTTTTTGGTCCTCATCATAGCCACTTTGGTAAAAACGGTACTGCCGATGATGTCCAATGTGATTCATTGAGACCCGTTCTGCCCCACCATCATCAAAGCGGAGCGAGCTCACAAAGTCCATAGGCGACTGTGTACCGGCATAATAAAGTATTTCGAACGATTCCAAATTTACGGTAAAGGGGAGCTCCACACTCTTCCCCTCCTTAGTGGTAAAGGAGTTAGTCGCTTCTCCCTTATAGAGGTAAAGGTCGCCCCTTTGGGAAGAGAAATAGGTAAGCCCAGCCCCTAGTAGGATTACCCCAAAAGCGATGTGAAGGAGCAGAGCTCCCATGTGGCGACCCATTCGATGGTATCTCAGTAGTAGCGCCAATGCTGAGATGGCAAGTAGCAACCAGAGGCCAACAAAATACCACGACCCATAAATGTACTGATGGGCAAAGGCTGCTCCCTCTACCTTTTCAATAAAAGTGGCTATGATCAAGACCATTATGGTCAAGATCAATAGCCCAAAAGAAATAATAGTCAATCGTCTCTTCATTAGATCCGATGTAGTAATAATTAGGGAGGGTTAAATCGCCTCAATAAACTTCACAATTGCCTCACGGTCTTCTCGCTTCAGCTCCCTAAACTTCTCAGTGGTCCAACGAGCCTGAGAGACACCTCCCTCACGTGAGCATCCATGCCACATAATGGCCTCAATCACATTGCGGGCACGAGCATCGTAGAGCCTATCATCATGGCCAGTACATATCCTCATTAGCCCTTTACCCCAAAGGGGAGGAGTGCGGATCCAGCCTTTACGTACATCGTTTTTCATGTAGAGACGGTGCGATACCAAGTCGGTATATGGCCAGATGGTTTGGTGTGGATAGTGAGGCATTCGTGGGTCGTTGGGAGTGTAGTTTGGTTCGCCTGGGTAGGTAAGTAGGTCCTCACCCGTTGTCCACGAAGGTCTATGGCAAGTGGCACACCCAATCTCCGTGAAGAGCTTTTTCCCTCTTTGCACCACTGGATCATCCATGTGTCGGGCAGCCGGTACAGCGAGGCCTCGCAGCCACGTCATGTAATTGACATAGTCCTCTAGCTGCATCTCTTCGAGGTGATCATTGCTCATAAAGTAATTGTAGATATCTTTTTCAGGGTCACCCGTCTTATTCCATTCAGGGTAATAGCGGTAAAACTCTGCTTGCACCTCAGGGTCTTTGCTCGCAGTGAGGGCGTATTCCTTCGTCACGTTGACCGAAGTAAGGCCGGGGCGAGTAACATTGAAGTTGGCCCAATGCTGGGTATCAAAGGTAAAGGTGCTCAGCTCCAAAAAGTGTCCGAACCTAAATGGACGCATAGTGATTGAGTCAATAGCAGTCCATTGTCCATTGGCAAATCTACTTGGGTCTAGCTCCGTAAACTGTGCCTCATGCTGCCACTGGGCGAGGAGGTCTTCGTCAGAAATAGCCTCTATCAGGCCGTTGCCAAAGAAAGGAATTGCATTCTTGAGCCGAATCATAATATCCTCTACAGCGACAGGCTTCCCATGGTGCGAAGGCTTGACATAGTAAGCATCCTCAGGTATTTTCACTTCAGGATAGATGAGGCTATACTTCTCACCATCGGGGAATGTATTGCCCCAGTCGTCAGTATACTCCAGCCAATTAATTTCCACCTTAGAGGGGTCTAGATAAGACTTGAATGGAGGCATACCTTGGAATTTTGGGCTGAAGAAGGAGAGCAAGTCGCCATCAGCATTACAGATCTCTAGCTCCGTAGAATTACCCCACTCCTTAGGGTCGAACTTGGTGATACGCCATCCGTGACCATAGCCAATATGGCAGGTTTCGCAAGAAGGGCGTGAGTAGAGCGGCCCTCGACCATTGAAAGGCCGTTGACTTGAATTAAAGGGGCGCTCAAAAAAGAATTCGCCCATTTTGAATTGAAACTCAAGCCCAGCTTCCTCAATGGCTGGTGTAGGGTCTTCGTATGCACTGGCAGTGGAATTAAAGGTGGTGCCCAATCGTCCGCCAGCATACCACTCATCGGCTAGTTCTTCCTCTCCTTTCGGGTCACAGCCAGGGTCCTTCTGGCATGATGTAGAGAGTAATCCCAATAGTATCCCTGCTGCAGACAGGAATAGGGCTTTTGTGTTGTACCTCATTTGATTCATTGATATATGTAGGTTTGTTGTTTCATTTTAATAGTGCTCATTGAGTGCCCAAGGAACAATTGCTTATTCTCCCAGGGCACTCAATGAGATTCTAGTGGCACCGCACTGGTGTAAAAGGAGAATGCTGCACGAAGGATTATATGCAAGGCGCTGAGGGTGAGGCCGAAGGGAGCGTACTCACGTACGTGACCTAGGCCGAATTCCGAAAGCAACGAAGCAGATCGCCTTCGTGCAACAGTCTCAAAAGAGGTACCACATAGAGAGCAATACTACTTCTTAGCCAGCTCTTGCTTGAGTTCGCTAAGCGTTTCATCGAGTGCCTTGCAGGCATCCATAGCGGTCTTACATCCTGCATCCGTATAGTTGAGGACGAAAGGAGCCTTCATGCTTTTAATAGCATTTTTGGCATTGTCTATGGCCTTAAGTACCTTGGCATCCATTGCCTTATTATGCGTTTGCATATACTGGTGAAGTGATGCTCCACGATTACCCTCGATACCACCAAGGTACACATTCTCTACGGAGGTGATATTGTCATAAAAGTCATGGATAGACCTTTGGCTGTAAGGCGACTCAATATAGGATATATCCTCACCAGTGTGCGCCGAACCAATCTTAGAAGTACCTACTTCATCGCAAATATCATTACATCCAGAGACAATGGCCTCCATAGCATTGATCCAAGAGCGGTATATCGAACCTGGCTGTCCGGCCTTAACCATATTCTCTCCATAGGAGAACTGGCCACCTACTAGCACTTGTAGCTCCACATCTTCCAGGATATGCTTCACTAGCTCCTTATTGATCTTAGAGGCATGCTCCTCACCAGCCCACGCGGTTAGCAATTGCCAGCAGCTATTACGCAAGTCACCAGCTACGGCAATGGCATATATCAGGTGCTCTTCAGATATAGAGCCAGCAGTGCGAGGCTTGCCATTCTCAAAGAGGATATACTCAACTCCGTGAAAACCGAGAAGTTCCTGACCAAGCTTAGTCCTTGCTACTATATCGGAGTCCTCTCCATCTAGCTCCTTGATATTTGCTGCTTTGTCTAGATATTTTTGCAGAGCTGGTAGGTCAAGAGGCCAAGAGTCAATGTGTGGATCGATACCAAAATCATTTGCTGCACCAAAGAGAAATGCCTCGCTACGCTCCCACCAGCCACGAGACTCTATAAAGTCTTCACACGCCTTATTGAGATTCTCCTGAGTAGGGGCCTTTCGATAAGCCCGTAAGTCCTCCACCAAGTCAACAGTTTTTTGAGCCATCTTAGTATAGGTAGGGACTACCGTCTTATTGACGAAAGTCTCAGCAATCTCTTGATAGGCTTTGTCGCGTTGCTCATCATCGGATATGGTTACCTCACTATGATTACAAGATGATAGGGGTGCAATAAAGAGCAATCCGATTGATGCCACTAAGGCATAAGAAAATAACTTGTTCATCGCTGTATATTTTTATTTTATTATTTTGTTTTCTGAATAAAGAGGTTATGCTACTTCAGGAAGAATCCCGAGTAAGCCACGCCAAGAGATATGCTAGGCTCATTGTTAAACTCCTTCTTCAAGAGTCTAATGCTGTACTCGCCCTTGACCATCAGCTCCTTCATTGGGTAGTAATTGAATCCTGCCGCAATTCGCTGTCTATCAGTCCAAGTGTAATCGCTATTGCCCTTAACTGGATGGTAGGCATCATAATTTTCGTAGGCACCAAAGAGATAAAGCTTTTGACGCCCATCTCGCTTAGAGGGGAATAGATACAAGAGGTCATAACCGGCCTGTATCGAGGCCGCATGTGCCCGATCCCCCACGAGTGTACGCTTGTAGGGTGATGAAGCACTCTGCGCACGATTGTGCTGAGAGATGATACCAGCATCGCCTAGGTGACCATAATCAAAGCTACCCATGGCACGGAATCCATAGCCATTGTAGCTAAAGTCGGCAGAGCCGATGGTTACGGCACCACGCACGCCCTGATATTTGCCTCGCTCATCGCTCTGAAGAGTGTTATTAAACGACTCTCCATAATACCCGCTCAGACCGATACGTAGTCCTTTAATCGGATAAAAATCGAGGCGTAGAGCTACAGCGTATTTATTGGAGGGAGTGAATTCAAAGGCACTTGCAGAGCCATTCTTTATCCACTGATCCTTACTAAAGAGTAGCGAATTGAGCCCTGGGAGAAGCATTGCTTGATAGCGCATAAAACGCCACTTGCCCCAAAGCGAAATACCAGTTTGGTGCCACGTACAAGGCAGTATCTGGTTTTCACCCTCTGGTCGGTACACCGTGAAAAACTCATTAGGCAGGTGGTGCGCATTAGTATAGCCTACAGGCACAATGTCGTGACCTAATCGGATATTAAAGTAGGGGTTGAATGACTTCTGTAACCAGAACTGCTCCAAAGCTACCTCACCTCCACGCTCTATCTCCTTCTCCCACTCGCCAAACTCCTCATCCTCGATCTCCATGGCACTCTCTACCCCGCCATGCTCTATCTCCAGCTCGGTATTGAGCGACCAGCCGTGGCCAAAGTCATAGCCTAGCATCAGTACCACGTGAGGCAAATCTACAGCACCTCGGCTAGGCACATCTTTGTAGCGATCCGCCTTGCTGTACCGATTCACATTGTCAGAGTAAAAGTAGCGACTTGCTACGGCCTCTCCATAACCTCCTAGCGTTAGACGACTTCGGGCTGCCTTTACACTATCCGTCTTGCAACATTGTGCATTGGCAAAGCTTAGCGAACTCACAGAAAGCACGAAGAGTAACGATGTCTTGAATAAAACCTTTCTTATCATCATATCTATATTGTTATTTTTGATGCAAAGTTATGGAGATGGGTACCCATTGTCAATACCTAATTGATATGATTTTTTTAGGCCTTTTTAAAAATCTTTTCCCAACTCTCCGTAAAGGCAAACATGACGCTTACCACCTTAGTACTTCCCTATTAGCTTCGCTCTCAACTCCAAGCTGAGCAATAAGCACTTTTGTATTATTAAGGAAATAATATCAAAAATAATCTACCTACATCTTGTGATACAAAGGAGCACGCCCGACCTATCCGATAAGGCATCTTACTCCACCCGGCAGAGGCGTCCTACCCGTCCGATAAGCCCTCCCGTAGCAGAGCAAAAGTGGAGTTGCAACTAAGCGATCGGCGAGTTGCAACTAAGCAATTGCCGAGATGCAACAAAGCAATTGCTTAGTTGCAACTCAGTTTTCGACTTTCTAACCCCCTGATTTATAACAGGATAGAAAAGCGGTTTTCCCGACCCGTCCGACCCGTCTGACCTGTCCGACTTGTCCGATAAGCCACCCCCAAAAAACAGTGTTTTCACATTCCAGACCTGTCTACAGCTGTCCAAATAAAGCTTAATGCAAATCATAGCAAATATCAAATATTTAGGGTACATTTGCAAGTGCTCACAGCGTGAAATAGTAGTATTTCATATTACTAAAAGGATAAAAGAATTAGGCAGTAATCATGACTAAAAACAACATAGAAGCCCCCACACCACACAAGGAGCGTAAGACTCCAACCCTCAGTCGGTATCTGATTCTTTTGGTAGATATGGTGGTGGGCGTTGTAGCGGCAGTAGCGTCGCTACTTGCTTTTTACACCGTCACAGGGCTAGTGACTTTTACGCCACAGATATTGGCTACGATAGCAATAGCTGGTCTCGTCGCCACCTTTCTCTCTTCCTACCTACTAGGTACCTACCGACCCCTTCTCAGGTACCAATACTTCTCCATTGGGCGCCGACTGCTGGTAATGTTTTTCCTGAATACCCTGCTATTCTATGGGATACTCCTTGCTGGCAACTACTGGATTCCATTGGGCTACGGTGGTAAGATGCTCCTGATGATCGCCATCACCTACTTTGGTACCTTCTTCGTGCTATTCGTGCTCTACCGATCGGTAGCAGTATTGGCAGCACGTGCTTTCTGGGGCGTCTCCACAACCAAGCACCAACGCGAGCGGGTACTCATCTATGGTGTGAGCAACGCCAGTAGCGATCTAGCTTTGCAGCTGGAGGAGAGCCCCAAGTACAAGGTGGTAGGTTTTTGTAATAGAGGGAGTGTCAAGGGCGGTGCAACCGTCTCCAATTATAATATCTACCATCTCAAGGATGAGGAGCAACTCAAGCAATTGGCACAGGAGCTCAATCTCGATGCGGTTATCTTCACAGACCGTAGCGATCTCCTCAAAGAGCGAGAGACCCTTATTTTCCAACTCGCCTCTCTCGGCGTGAAGAGCTTATTAGCCCCCGAGATCAGCGAAACCTCGCCTACCGACATTGCTCGTGATAGCGTACAGAAGATAGAGATGGAGGACCTCCTCAAGCGGGAGGTGATCCACCACGAGCCCGAAAAGGTAAAGGAGATGTACCGCGACAAGGTGGTGATGGTCACCGGTGCCGCCGGAAGTATCGGGTCGGAGCTGGTGATGCAGATAGCTCAGCTACCTATCAAGCAACTCCTACTACTCGATATAGCCGAAACCCCACTCCACAATGTGCGACTAAAGCTCAAGGAGTGGTACCCCAACCTTGACTTCGTGCCGATCCTCGGGGACATCCGTAGCCAGAATAGACTAGACGCCCTATTTGCAAAGTACCGACCCAATATTGTGCTCCACGCCGCTGCCTACAAGCATGTACCCCTCCTAGAGGAGAACCCATGCGAGGGGGTGCTAGTCAATGTGCAAGGCTCTAAGAATATTGCCGACTTCTGCCTCAAGTACGAGGTGGAGCGAATGGTGATGGTCTCTACCGATAAGGCGGTCAACCCTACCAACGTGCTAGGTGCCACCAAGCGAGCTGCGGAGATCTACGTCCAAGCCCTCGGAAAGGCGGTAGAGGAGGGCAAGGTGGCAGGGAAGACCACCTTTATCACCACCCGGTTTGGCAACGTACTCGGGTCGCAAGGATCGGTAATCCCTCTATTCCGCGACCAAATAGCTAAGGGCGGACCCGTAACCGTCACCGACCCCAATATCAACCGTTTCTTTATGAGCATCCACGAGGCCTGCTCACTCATACTGGAGGCATCGTCCGTAGCGACAGGGACCACTATCTTTGTCTTTGACATGGGCGAACCGCATAAGATCGTAGACCTAGCAGAGAATATGATTCGCCTTGCAGGGCTCGAACCCTACAGCGATATCGACATCCAATTTACCGGTCTGCGACCAGGCGAAAAGCTCTACGAAGAGAAGCTAGCCGATGGCGAGAATACCATCCCTACCGATATCCCCAAGATCCACATAGCCAAGGTGCGGGAGCACAACTATGCCGACCTCTACGATACCTACGAGGCGCTACGCGACCACGCTCGCAAAATTGAGATCGACACCTGTATCCGACAGCTCCTCTCCCTCATCCCAGAGTACACCCCCGCCCCCAACTCCCCCTACGCTCCCCTCAATAAAAAAGTAGTACCTTTGCAAGAAAAGTGGTAGAAAATAATAATCTGAAAGATGGTAAAGTTAAGCATCAATAATTTCCGAGCCGTTAGAAGTGCATCCATTGACCTCAATGGCATTTCTGTACTCACTGGTGTAAATGCTTCAGGAAAGAGCACCATTTCTCGACTCCTCTACTACTCCCTCTATTATAGTCAAAACTTTGAAGACCTCCTGGAGTCAGACCTATTATATAATAAGCTAGAGCCTATCATCTCACTATACAGAAGACTTCTGAATTCACTCTATATAAGGAATGGCATAAGCCCCGAGGATAGAGCTAGAATCCATGAAGCTAGAGATCTATCAATGTCCAATAATCTGAATATAATGCGTGAAGCACACGAAGAGATTATTGACCTACTTATTGAGTTTTACGAGGGGCACGGACTAGAGGTGCGACAGCACGAAAGGTCTGCATTTGGCGGATATGCTAAGAAGCGAATTGCTAATAGGTACTCATTTATCAATGCTCTATATGGCTTAAAAGATGAGGTAAACCTCATTTTTGACACCTACAATAAGGAGACTGTCCTTAGAGATCCAAAATATCTATCTCGCAAACTGCAAAGAGAGTTTGGCACACCAGAATTGGATCCTACACTCTTTTCAATACAAGAAGAAGAGGAATCTATTATAGACCTGAGGAAAAAGAGTGTAGGAAAGGTTAGTTCGATAGACAAAGTATACTACATTGATACACCAGTAGTGGTGAATATGCCCTCTGGGGTCCAGATTTTTGAAGACACACCACTCCATTGGGCACAATTACTAGAGCTATTCTCAAGTACTCCGATGGACTACTCCGAAGATTATTGGAGCAATCGCATTGCCAACATCGTAAAAGGACGAGCTATCGTTGTAAAACCGACCGAAGGCATCAATAGGTCAGTGAGAATGCGTTTCAAAAGCGATAAGGGTGTGGAGTTTCCTCTCAAAGAAGTAGCAACAGGCATCAAGGGATTCGCAATGCTACAACTGCTCCTTCAGAAAGGGTTACTTGATAAAAACACCTTATTAATTATTGATGAACCAGAAGCACACCTACACCCTCAATGGATCGTAGAGTATGCCAAGTTACTTGTAGAGCTCAACCACTCTTTAGGAACACGCTTCCTAATCGCCACCCACAGCACGGATATGGTGCAAACACTAAGTGTACTTAAAGACACCGACGCACTGAAAAGCGACCTAAACCTATACTTAGCCCAAGAGGCAGAGGATGGAAACTACGATTTCATCAATTGTGAAGGCGATATTGAGCCAATATTCAAGGTGTTTAATAGGTCGCTAGATTCAATTAGCCAGCTACTAGATGCCGAAGACAATGAAGTACTCAGAGGAAAATACTAAGGCTCTGGAAGGGAGCAAAGAGTGCTTAGACTCACTATCATACCTTTTAAAGCGAGAGGGATGTAAACTTAGTGCCAAACACATACAAAAGGGAGAGATAAAAGTAGTTGACTTTGAAGCGTTCGCCGACAAGTATCAGAGGGGAGGTGATAAGAAACCTAGAGTGGATATTATCTATGCGCTTGAGAATAATGCGATACAACTGGTTGAGTGCAAACTAAGAGTGGACAAACCAGCTAGATTGAATAATTATCAGGAAGAACTAATGAGCAAACGCAATAGCTCTCGAGAACTATGCACCTCATCTTTTATCGATAATTCAACTATCGAGTCAACTTTATTCGTGATAGTTAATGACCCGATAGAGCAGGTTGCTCGCTCTGTAATCGCCAGGCAATTCCCTATTAAAAAGAAAACACCAATACTAAGAGTAATGGGTGTTGATAGCCTCTTAAATGAACACTTCTAGTGTCACAATGAACATTAAAACGATAGACAAACAATAGATATGAAGATACTAATCACAGGAGGTGCCGGATTTATAGGCTCCAACCTCGCCCAACATTTCCTAACCCAAGGCCACCACGTCCGTGTCCTAGACAACTTTGCAACCGGCAAACCCGAGAATATCCTCCCACTCATCAAGCAATATCCTCAAACATTTGAATTGGTGGTAGGAGATATCCGAAAGCCAGAGGATTGTCGCAAAGCTTGCGATGGCATAGAGTACATCCTTCACGAAGCAGCACTGGGCTCTGTGCCACGCTCTATCAAGGATCCAGCTACCACCAATGAGGTAAACATCTCTGGTTTCATCAATATGCTGATTGCTGCGAGAGATGCCCAAGTGAAGCGATTTGTCTACGCGGCCAGTTCATCCACCTATGGTGATAGCGAGAAGCTACCGAAAGTAGAGGAGGTGATAGGTCGCCCACTCTCCCCCTATGCGGTGACGAAGTACGTCAATGAGCTATATGCCGATGTCTTTGCTCGCACCTATGGCATGGAGTGCATAGGGCTTAGATACTTCAATGTATTCGGACGCCGACAAGATCCACATGGAGCATACGCAGCGGTGATCCCCCTCTTTGTGAAGAAGCTAATGGCTCACGAAGCACCCACTATCAATGGTGATGGCACCTATAGTCGCGACTTCACCTATATCGACAATGTGGTACAGATGAATGAGCTCGCCCTGACTACCACCAACCCCGAGGCAGTGAATCAAGTTTATAATACCGCCTTTGGAGAAAGAACTACTCTTAATGACCTTGTAGCATCTCTAAAGGATAATTTAGCTATCTTTGACCCAGAGATAGCAAAGATCGAACCCATACACGGGCCTAATCGGGTGGGAGATATTCCACACTCTTTGGCCTGTATCGACAAGGCAAAGCGACTCCTTGGCTACAACCCTAAGTACAGTATGGCAGAAGGGCTTAAGGAGTGCTGCCAGTGGTATTGGGAAAACCTATAAAAGAAAGGGAAATCAAATAAAGACAATAATAGGTGATCATGAGAAGTTTATCAGACACAAAAATAGCAGTCATAGGACTGGGATATGTAGGGCTACCACTAGCTCGACTATTTAGTACTAAGTTCAAAACCGTTGGCTTTGATCTTAATGAAGTTCGCTGCAAGGAGCTGATGAGTGGCATTGACTCCACCCTCGAGGTGGATAATGCCATCTTAAAGGAGGCCATAGAGCGTCACGACTTTATCTGCACCAGTGATATTGAAGCTATCAGAGATTGCAACTTCTACGTAGTGGCGGTACCCACTCCAGTAGATGAAAACCACAACCCCGACCTCACTCCCCTGATTGGTGCAAGTACCACTGTGGGAAAAGTGATCTCACGTGGCGATGTGGTAGTCTATGAGAGCACCGTATACCCTGGGGTCACAGAGGACGACTGTCTACCAGTGGTGGAGAAGGTATCTAGCCTAAAGTTCAATCAAGACTTCTTCGCTGGCTATAGCCCTGAGCGTATCAACCCAGGTGATAAGGTACACACCGTGGAGCACATCAAAAAGGTCACCTCAGGATCTACTCCAGAGGTCGGCGAGTATGTAGATAGTGTCTATAGCTCAGTGATCGCTGCCGGTACTCATCTCGCCCCCACTATCAAGGTGGCCGAAGCAGCCAAGGTGATCGAAAACTCTCAGCGGGATATCAACATCGCCTTCGTGAATGAACTGGCAAAGATCTTTAACCGCATGGGCATTGACACCCAAGATGTATTGGAGGCAGCCGGAACTAAGTGGAACTTCCTACCCTTCAAGCCAGGATTGGTCGGTGGCCACTGTATCGGAGTAGACCCCTACTACCTAGCACAGTGCGCACTAAGGTACGGATACAATCCCGAGATCATCCTCGCTGGGCGTCGGATGAATGACGGCATGGGTGAGTATGTGGCGGAGCAGGTGGTGAAGTTGATGCTAAAGAAGGGGATCCAAGTACTTAATTCCAATATCCTCATCCTCGGCTTTACCTTTAAGGAAAACTGCCCCGATGTACGCAATACCAAGGTGGTAGATATCTATCATACATTGACCGACTACAATACCAACGTCACCATCTACGACCCTTGGGCCAACCCAGCTATCGCAGAGCGTGAGTATGGTGTCACCATCCACAGCCAATGCCCTCAAGGCAAGTATGATGCCATCATCCTCGCCGTGGCACACGACCAATTCAAGACCCTCAACATTGACGCCCTCAAAAACGACACCACCGTCGTCTACGACGTCAAAGCAATCCTACAAGAAGACAATTACGATAAACGATTGTAATCAGCACCAGCCCCCATGAAGATAGCAATAGCAGATCGCAAGGGAAGCTTCTCCGACTATTGGATAACCTACTGCGAAGAGAATAACATACCATTCATAAGGGTCAACCCCTATGACTCTGACATCATCAATCAAGTAAAGGATTGTGATGCCTTTATGTGGCACCATCTTACGGGCTACAGAGATACCCGATTGGTAAAGTATATATTCACTTATTAGAAAAGGATTGACGATATACATAATAGTGCTCATACAAGGAATGCCATACAACGAGTAATAACTAACACCATTAAACACATCCACAATGAGATTTACGATTATTGGTTGCGGAAATGCAGGGCTTATACATGCCGCGAAATTATTTGAAGCTGGGAATGAGGTAGCCCTATTAAAAACATCTCAAGTTAACAGTGAATTCTTTGAACTTATAAAGGAACAGAACTCTTTTGAGGTGCTAGATGAGAGTTCTCAAGGTAAAGGGAAAAGGTTTAGAGTTACACCAAGCCTTATAACAAGAGATGTAGAATCAGCTATAAACTTTGCTGACGTGATTATGGTAATGACCACCACCTCTCAACACGAGAAAATCGCCCAGCTAATATCCCCATTCGTGAGAGACGGACAAATTATTGTCTTGGTTCCTGGCTATATGGGTAGTTTGATCTTTAAAAAATATATTGACAAAAAGATTATCTATAGTGAATGGGAAACAACAGCCTATAATGGTCGTATTATGGACTCTATGTATGTTAGAATCTCATTCTATAACCCTAGAAATGCGATCTCGACTCTTCCAGCAAATAAGGCACAGGAAGTCATTGACATCTTTTCAAAAAGCTTTGCTGACACAAGATACTCTCGTAAACACATATTAGAGTCTGCTTTTCATAATCCAAATATGATTGTACACCCAATAGGGATTCTATTTTCCGCATCTCGTATTGAGTACAGCAAAGGGGAGTTTTGGATGTACAGAGAAGCTTTTACCCCATCAGTCATTAATGTAATCAAAGCATTTGACAAGCAAAAGAACAAAGTCTTGCAGACTTTTGGATGCGAACCCTTAGACTATTTTGAGGCAGCTAAGTGGAGAAATGAGGAAGATCTCAACATAGATGCCATGACTGTATTTCACTCTTTTGCAGAAGCTTCAAATAAAGGCCCATCTTTCATAAACCACAGATATATAAATGAAGATGTCCCAATGGGGCTAGGACTATATACCTCAATTGCCAAGGTGGTGGGAGTAGACACATCTGTACAAGAGGGAATCATAGCCCTTTCGTCTGCCTTGCTTGACAAAGACCTAAGCACAAACGCAAGGACAATTCAATATTTACTTGGCAAAGACGACGTATCTATAGAGGACATCAAAACTGCAATTATGGGCTGAACAGCCTTTAGAAGTGGATAATAAGAGTCTAAAAGAAAAAACTATAACAAGTATGTTGTGGTCAGGTATCGGCAAGTTCGGTACCTTAGGACTACAGCTTATCTCTAACATTGTACTTGCTCGTTTACTTTTACCTAAAGACTTTGGAGCAATAGGAATGCTAAACATTTTTATTGCCGTATCTGGAATTCTTGTAACAGCGGGATTTGGCTCTGCACTTATTCAGAAGAAAGAACCATCTCAAGTTGATTATAATTCCGTTTTTTACTGGAATCTATCTGCCTCCATTGTTTTATATATTATCCTCTTCTTTTCAGCACAATCCATAAGCGACTTTTATTCAATACCCATTCTCACCCCTATCCTAAGGGTACAAAGCCTCTCTCTCATCATCCAAGCATTTTCAACAATCCAATCCAACATCCTACAAAAGGAGCTTCAATTCAAAGAGTTATCAATAAGAAATGTGACATCCGCATTAGCAGGAACTGTTATAGCTATAGCAATGGCTTATAGTGGATTTGGGGTATGGAGCTTAGTTGCCAATAATATTGTCTCAAATATTGCTGGAGTTATATTGCTTTGGAAAATGAGTCCATGGAGACCGACAAAGGATTTTAGTTGGACTTCATTAAAAGAGTTATTCCCGTTTGGCAGTCTTATTGCGATATCGTCACTAGTAGAAACTATCTACACCAATATTCAGGGCCTTATTATTGGGAAATGGTACTCTGCAACTGATCTTGGGTTATACACACAGGCAATGAAATTAGAAAGCGTACCTACAGATAGCCTATCACAGATCGTTAATCAAGTATCATTCCCCGTTTTTTCAAAACTTCAAGATGATAAACAACAACTGCTAAACGGCGTCAGGAAAAATGTCAAAGCCATTACTTATCTAAACTTTCCTCTAATGGTATTACTAATAATCATTGCAGAGCCTTTAATTACATTACTATTTGGAGAGAAGTGGCTAGCCTCTATTCCATATTTTCAGATATTGTGTATCTCTGGAATGGTTTATACTCTTAACACATTAAACACAAATGTAATCAAATCTCTTGGCAAAGGGAAAGTGTATTTTTTCGTCCAATTATCTAAGAGACTCGTTGGAATTGCACTAATTCTCATAGGTCTCAATTACGGCATATTTGGACTATTGTGGTCCGTTACATCTGTTGGTTACATTTGCCTATTCATCAATATGGGAGTAAATAAAAGGTTAATCAACTATGGTTATATAAAGCAAATAAAAGATGTCGGAGGATATTATCTCCTATCTTTAGCAACAGGTGGAGCAACATATCTATTGTGCAAGGGCATCCAATTGAATTCCTACTTAGTGATGCTCATAGAAATATTTTTATATCTAGCAATATATATATTGGCATCAAGACTCACAAATGCTGAGGGTTACATAACTTATAAACAGATCCTTTTAAAGAGATGAGAGCAGTCAAACTTTTATTTACTTTACTACAAACAAATCTCATCAAAACGATTTGGTTTAATTTCAAGATGCTCCCGATAAGAAAAGCCTATAAGTTACCTATTTACTTGTATGGTAGAGTTTCGTTTAGAAGCACATCGGGGAAAATAGTCTTACCTCAAAAGTGTCATTCAGGTATGATTAAAATAGGCAAACGTGATTACTACACAGACACCAATATAGCCCATACTATTTGGACAATAAATGGGACGATAATCTTTAATGGGGCAATCAACTTCCTTAGAGGTTCGTATGTATTAGTATCAAACAATGCTGTACTAACTTTTGGCACTTGCGGAACGTTTATTGGCTCCAATACAAAAATCATCTGTTTTGAAAGAATTAGCATAGGGGATACAACGCATATCACGTGGGACTGCCAGTTGATTGATACGAGTTTTCATTACATTGAATCGTTGCATAATCACAGTGTTTCTCCATTGACCAAGCCATTAACCATCGGTAACCGTGTATGGATTGGAAATAGAGCGACTATTTCAAAAGGGGCTATCGTACCTGATGATACTATCGTAGCATCAAATAGCTTAGTAAATAAAGATCATTCCAAAAATGGTTCATATACGTTGCTAGCAGGTACTCCAGCGACTGTCAAAGCTACAGGTTTGAGGAGAATATTTGATACTCAACTAGAAAAACAATTAGATAGGAAATACGGATACTCAAGAACCCATTTATAAGTGCGATGAAATGATGACTATTGTATCAATCTTAAAACTATGTTATAGGTCTATTGCCCTTGCAAGGAAATATCCAGTTAATTTGCACAGGCGATTTGAGATCTTTGTAGACTATATAAAGCTTTACAAAACTAAAGGATTGGATCCCGATGAATATTATGATTTCAGGTTTGATCAACGTTCGGAAGAATTCAGGAACACATTTTTGGGATTAAATGAACAGAGATATTATTTAGATCTTCTTAACCCAAAAAAATACTATATCCTTGCACGGAATAAATTTGTTGCTCATAAAATGCTTGAAAATACAAGCGTCAGGAAATCAAATCTATATGCCTATTATCAGCCTGAGGGGAGGGTATTAAACAGTGAAGTAATTGCCAATGACACATTGGGAGTGTACCGTATTTTGAAGGCAAAAAGTGTGGAGTCATGCGTTATTAAGACTACAGAGAGTTCTCACGGTGACAATGTATGGGTAATAAAGCAGATTTCATATGAGGAAAACGATGCTTGGTTACTACGTTACGACAACAAAAGGATTAAGCTCTCAGATGTACTGAATAATGATCCTTTAATTTTTGAAGGTCTAGTCCGCCAAACGCAACAACTCTCAGAATTTAATGAATCATCGGTAAATACGATTCGTTTCATGACGGCACTATATCCAAACGGAAATGCAAAGATTATTGGCACATTTATGAAGATCGGACGTTCTGGTAAGTGCGTTGATAATGCGGGGGGAGGTGGTAATGTTGATGTTTGCATAGACACTGATACAGGAGAGATAAAATATGCCATCCAATTCGATGGATGGGGAAAAATCAAAGATATAGACAAACATCCCGATAATGGCACCCAACTAAATGGTGTAGTCATTGATAATTGGGAAAGGATAAAATCGGAGGTTATCAGATTTCAGCAAGCTTTCCCATATTCTAAAGTTGCAGGTTGGGATATTGCGATTACCGAGCAAGGTCCATTAGTGATAGAGGTCAATGACTTTTGGGATCGCACAGGACAATACTTTATTCGCAAAGGTTGGCGAAACGAAATAAAGGACTGCTTTTTGGCTTGGGAGAAAGAGGATAGAAATTACTCTATGTATAGACAAAGGAATAAGTTGTCTCACAATCATTTAAAAAAAATAGCATCCTATGAGTAAAAGCGATATACGATTGTTTTTTGCAGGTGACTTTTGCTCAAAGCCCTCCACTTCTTTGATTACAGTTGAAGACGAATTAAAGGGGCTTATCCATTCATGTGACATTGGAGTGATCAACTTTGAAGTTCCATTAAAACCAGATGGAATGATGCCCTACAAAGGAAGGTACGAACAGTTTTATCAGAATGATGACACCCCTCCTTTTTTAAGGGGTTTGGGGTTTAATCTTTTTTCAACTGCTAATAATCATACTTTTGATTGGGGCGTAAAGGGCTTTCATAAAACCCAAGCAATGCTTGGAATTGATTCTTGTTTTGGAGCTGGTCTCTATGAAGATGCATATAATTTAAAGATTGTAGAAGTTAATGACTATAAATTGGGGTTTATGTCATTGACCTATGCTGCTTATTATGGAGTATTTGATGACGTTTTGCATCGTGACGGTTATGGCTGTGCATATATAAATGATTTGAGAGTGAACCACGACATTCTAGAAGCTAAGGGGAAAGTGGACTTTCTATTTATCCTTCCCCACGATGGAATAGAATACATTGACGTTCCACTTCCTGAAACAATTGCCCGATATAGAGACTTTATTGACTATGGTGCTGACGCTGTTATTGGCACACACCCTCATTGTCCCCAAGGATGGGAAGAATATAATGGGAAACCTATTTTTTACAGCCTTGGAAATTTCTTTTTTAACAGCAAAGAAGATCCCTCATATCAGGCTAATAATAGACCTCATTGGTATGAAGGGATATGCGTACTAATTCGTATAAATGAATCAGGCATCAATTATGAAGTAATAAATACAAAAAATGTTGACAACACCTTTATTGGACTTGACAATAATCCTGAAAGGACAGCACACAACAATCGTATTTGTGAGTATATTAAAAATAAGGAGGCATATATGGCATGTCTGACATCTGGGATATCCAGCTTAGCTGAAGAACAAGAACTGTCAATTATTGACAACACGATTCATAAAAGGAACTTATTTTCAGTCATAAAAACAATAATCAGGAAGACTCTAAGAATACTAACAAATAGGGATTATGATGACAATAACGCCCTAAAGAATCTCATGAAAAATGACACTCGTAGGATGGGACTATTAAGGTACTTAAATAACAATAGCAAAATGAATAATTAGAGATATGGTTAGAGATCTATACACAAAATACTGCATTAAGCAACGAGAAAGGTATGACATTGCAAACATCAAAGGAAAATTAAGACAATGTGAAGTCAACCCTCTTACGAAAGGGCAAAGATCTGATATTGATGCTTTCTACACCAAGTTAGTTGGCCATAAAGTACCTCAGTATTGGCACGAGTATTTTTACTCTCGGAATGAACGCTTTTCAGTAAAATATATACCCACGAGTTTTTATCACAAAGAAATCATCTATCGCCTTAACAACTTCAGATTTAGACACGCATACGTAGATAAGTCAATATACGACATCTACTTCCCTGACGTCAATAGACCAAAAACAATAGTCAAAAATATTAATGGGTATTTTTATGATGGGAAATCTGCCCTTACAAGGGAGGAAGCACTAGCAAGATGCCAAAATCTTAAGTCTGTAGTCATCAAGCCAACTTTAGAGGGCATGTGGGGTGAGGGTGTAAAGATATTGGATATTCAAGATGGTAGGATTATTGACGGAGGGAGTAGTATTGAATCACTATTTTTGTCTTACGACAGCAATTTTATAATTCAAGAAAAAGTGAAACAGAATGACCAGCTCTCTCTACTAAATCCAACGTCTCTAAATACTCTACGCATATTATCATACCGCAATGGGAATGAGATCTTTATTCTTTACGCTGTAGTAAGGATTGGTCGTTTAGGGAAAATGATTGATAATGAGACAGCAGGTGGAATTAATGCGGATATCGACATGACCACTGGGAAAATCGTTGATTGTGCATATGGTACACCCAAAGAAAAGAAACTGCTTACTACTGATAACGGAACCAGACTAAGAGACTTTGCTATTCCATCATTTGATAAGGTTCTTAACAAAGTTAAAGAGCTACACTTGCGATTGCCTTACTTCAACATGATAGGGTGGGATTGGGGAATTGATAAAAATGGAATGCCCGTTTTGATTGAGTGGAACCGTGCTCCCGACCTTAGCCAAACAGCTCACGGACCTGCATTTGGCGATATGACAGAGTTCATTATCAAAGATACCCTCCAGCGAAAAGACACTCGCTTCTAAAGAGTGAATCACAAGAAAACAACGACTACACTATTTATGATACATAATAAACTCAAGCATCTTATTACAAGCATTTCACCCGAGCTGAGTATACGTCTCCAATATCTATATTATTTTCGAAAAAGGATAAGATTGGATAATCCACAGACATTAGATGAAAAGATCCAATGGATGAAACTAAACTTATATGGTAAAGACCCTATCTTCACTCAATGTGCAGATAAATACAGGGTTAGAGAGTACATTAAAAGCTGTGATTGCGAAGAACTTCTTAATGAACTTATTGCGGTGCATGAAAGTCCCTCACAAATTGATTGGAACGCCCTGCCTAATAAGTTTGTTATCAAATGGAATTTTGGCAATGGATATAATATTATTTGCCATGACAAAAAAACTCTTGATATAGATAAGACCATCGACCAATTAGAATCTTGGGGGAAAGAAAATGCTTGGCTGACAAATGGTGAAATACAATATAAAGATATTCCAAAACGAATTATTGTTGAGAAGTTTATTGAAACAGGAACAGAAAGGGTGCCAGACGATTACAAGATATATTGCTTTCACGGGAAACCGCTATATATGTTTGTATGCGTTGGTAGAGAAAAAGGAACACCCAAGTTTTACTTCTTTGACAAGGAGTGGAAGCTTGCTAGAATTAACCCCGACTCCATCAATGCTCCTGCTGATTTTACACTAACCAAACCTCCTCACTTGGAAGAGATGTTTCATTATGCGGCCGTTTTATCACAGAGGTTTCCATTTGTAAGAGTAGACTTCTATGACACTCCCCAAAAAGTATATTTTGGAGAACTCACTTTCACCCCAAGTGGCGGATTTGACACACATAGATTGCAAGAGACCCAACAGCTATTTGGAGATTTACTTGATCTCACTACAATCCCCAATTTATAGTTGTCACAGTTTAAGCCACGTAAATAATATTATATGATGACCCCAAACATTATGCTATCATTATGATCTACACCCCTAAAGAATATTTAGAAGACAGATTACAGAATCCTCAGCGTTCACAATTAAATACTATTCAGAGTATAGTATTATACCTATTCTTGATCGTTAATACTTTTCAGTATTCTATATGGGGGATATTTGAGCCTATATATGGATATCTAAGAGTACTTTCAATCATTCTCGTCATTCTCTTAGCTCTAACTATACCAATAAAAAGGGTACTCTACACAATAAAAGCCAATCAATTTACCCGTTGGTTTTGCATATTATTAGGTGTTTTTTCTTTGCTCTCATTCAGCCTATATGCTTTCTTTAACGCAAATATTGACTTTTCCACACACCGGGACTTGCTACTTACTATAATTACACTCATTATTGGTTATAACCTTTCCTTATCAAAAGGGCAACTCGCAAGGTATATTTATACATATATTATAGCTGCGTCTATCAGTGCCTTATCAATTTTGATGAGATTTGGGATACACATATCAAGCTTTTATTTTGAAGGAGTATATAAAAATCAAATTGGTGTATTTCTAGGTATTTTCTCCATCATTTCTATCTCTTTACTATTTTCACAAGACATTAAAAATAGGCGAAAACGGAATGTTTTGTTATTATGCTCAATTATACTATTATTAACAATTGCCATCCTTAGAGCTCGCACCTCCCTACTCTTCGTTTTTGCAGTTATAGTTTATTCTATTGCTATCAATAAGAGCATGAAAACCAAAAATAAACTATTCATATTTGTCTGCATTGCAGTAATCCTCATTGCTTTTAGCGGTGAGATTTATCGAATATTTGTTGCCAATAAGGATGTAAGTGATCTCAATAATATATCGTCAGGTAGAATTGGGCGCATACTAGATGGATTAACCTTTCTAAAAAACCACCCTCTTTCAGGAGGTCTTTGGCATGAAAAGTATAATGGTGGAATTATCCATGTATACATTCTCAAAAGGATTGTGGATTATGGGTTACTTCTTTCCATACCTATAATAATTCTTTATGTTTATACTTGGTGCGTTACACTTAAAAACATCCTTGTAAATAAGAGGAATTTTATCAATGCACTAGCCCCACTAATTTTGTTGTTTATATTGTTAGTTAGCTTGAACGAATACTCATATCCATTTTCTCCTCTAAGTTCAATCTTTATTGTGTATCTACTATTTGGAAATTATTTAAGCACATCAACTAGACATTAACATGAAAAAGATATTACACATCGCCAATGATTACTCAGGATCACGGGTATATAAAGAACTTATCTCCTCTATTGATAAGATAGGAGTGACTCAATTAGTATTTACCACTATTCGCAAAAAAGAATTAGATGGTCGGAATAGAATTGTTTTTAACCAGTCAGAGTCAGAGATATACTATGGTAAAAATTGGAACCCAATTCACCGCCTGTCTTTCAGATTAAAAACCATTAGTAATTACAATGAATTAATTAAACTTACAAGCCCAAAGGAAAGTGGTATAACCCATACTCATGCTCACACTCTATATAGTGATGGAGTTTTAGCCCTAAAGCTAAAGGAGGAATATGGAATACCCTACTCAGTAACCGTACGCAACACGGATATTAACCTATTTATGAAGTATCTTGTACATACGTGGGCAATTGGTCGTAAAATACTTTCTGAGGCAGATCATATCATCTGTGTTTCTCCAGCACATAAAAACAGGCTACTCAATCGCTACAGTCAATATGGTGATAAGGTAGTAAATATTCCGAATGGAATTTCAAATTATTGGCTCAATAATATTTCTTGCTCTAAGAAACAACATAAAGAAAATGAACCCTGGAATATCATCTATACGGGCAACTTCACAAGGAATAAGAATGTACCAGCACTTATGAAAGCTGTATTGAAATTGAATGAGCAATATCATTACAATATCTGTCTACACATCATTGGTGATGGAGGCAATGATCGAGATATAATATCAAGACTTGCTCGTAAATGGCCAGAATTATTTAAACTTCATGGATTTATCAAAGAAAAAAGCATTATCTGTGACTTATATAGAAAGTCTCATATATTTGCTATGCCATCTCACCACGAGACATTTGGGCTGGTATACGTTGAGGCAATGTCACAAGGATTACCAGTTTTATATACCAAAGGCGAGGGTATTGATGGATTCTTTGACCAAAACTATGGTGTTTCTTGTAGCCCCAACAACATCAACAGCATTATTTCCGCACTAAAACGATTAATAGATCATTACTCGACATTTAACATTGACCCCAACTATTTAGTGAAGCATTTCAATTGGGAAAATGTTGGAAGATCATATGTTGATGTATTTGATTTATACGATAATAATAAGCATATTAGCAAACAATAAATTACTTAGCAAGATAAAACTATGAAGATAGCGATTGTTGGAACAGGATATGTAGGGCTGGTTACCGGCACCTGTTTTGCAGAGATGGGTACAGAGGTTACCTGCATTGATGTTGACCAAAAGAAGATTGAAGGTCTCAAAAATGGGATTATTCCCATATATGAGCCTGGGCTAGACACACTAGTCCAACGTAACGTAAAAGCTGGTCGCTTGAAGTTCAATACTAAACTTGAAGAGGTTTTGGACGATGTAGAGATAGTATTTTCGGCTGTCGGCACCCCTCCCGATGAGGACGGATCGGCAGACTTACACTATGTGCTACAGGTGGCAAAGACGATTGGCCAAAATATCAATAGCTACAAACTAGTGGTCACCAAGAGTACTGTACCGGTAGGAACGGCGGAAAAGGTTAAGCAAGCCATTCAAGAAGAACTAGATAAGAGAAGGGTAAATATTGAATTTGATATCGCTTCCAATCCTGAATTTCTAAAAGAGGGAAATGCGATTGATGACTTTATGAAGCCCGATCGCGTGGTTGTGGGTGTTGACAGCGAACGTGCAAGGGAGCTTATGACTCGACTTTACAAGCCTATGATGCTCAATAACTTTAGGGTTATCTTTATGGATATCCCATCGGCTGAAATGACAAAGTATGCAGCGAATGCCATGCTAGCTACTCGCATTAGCTTTATGAATGATATTGCCAATCTATGTGAATTGGTAGGCGCCAGCTCTGACTCCGTACGCCAAGGCATTGGTTCAGACTCTCGTATTGGGAGTAAGTTTTTATTTCCAGGCTGTGGCTATGGGGGTTCGTGCTTTCCAAAGGATGTAAAAGCCTTGATCGCTACCGGTAAGAAATATGGATATGATATGCGTATTGTAGAAGCTGTTGAAGCAGTCAATGAGTCTCAGAAAAACATTTTATTTGAAAAGTTCAAAGCTCACTTCAATGGAGATATTAAAGGGAAAAAGATTGCACTCTGGGGACTATCCTTTAAGCCTGGCACCGATGATATGAGGGAGGCACCAGCTCTCGTGCTTATTGATTCGTTGATTAATGCGGGGTGCTCAGTTATTGCCTACGACCCAATAGCAATGGACGAAGCGAAAAGACGCTTAGGAAACATTATTACCTATGCAGATAACCTTTATGATAGTACTACTGGAGCAGATGCCATATTTCACGTCACAGAATGGAAAGAGTTTAGAGTTCCAGATTGGGATAAGATCAAAACTCTTGTGAATAACCCTCTAGTAATAGATGGTCGCAATGTGTTTGACAGAGAAGAGCTCAATAAGAATGGATTTCAATATCTTAATATAGGCAATAATTAGCAATATGGAAAGAGAGCAGCACCTTGTCTCAATCATAATGCCCAGCTATAATGCCGAGCGCTTTATATTGGATTCAATAAACTCAGTAAGAAACCAAACTTATCAAGATTGGGAGCTCCTAATCACTGATGATCAAAGCAAGGATAATACTTATGCTATAATTAAGTCTGTAGCTGAAGAGGATCCTAGGATAAGAATTTTTAGATTAGACGTCAATTCAGGTGCAGCAGTAGCAAGGAACAACTCAATTAGTCAAGCCAAAGGAAGATATATTGCTTTCCTTGATAGCGATGATATGTGGCTACCAGACAAGCTGGAAAAACAGTTGGACTTTATGCAGAGAAATAAAGTTGGTTTTTCATTTACAGCATACTATGTCTTGGATGATCAATTGCGTGATAGCTATATGGTATACGCTCCAAAAATGATCACATATAAAGAGTATCTCTCCAACACAATTATTGGGTGTCTTACGGTAATGGTTGACCGAGAAATTACGGGAGACTTTAGAATGCCTTTAATACGTAAGAATCAAGATATGGCAACCTGGCTTAGCCTATTAAAAAAAGGTCACAATGGATATGGCTTGGATATTCCACTATCTAGATATCGAATAGTGGAGGGGTCTATCTCCAATGACAAAATCAAGGCAGCCAAATCTGTATGGAAAGTTTACAGAGAGGTGGAAAAACTATCAATCCTCCAATCTATATATTATCTTATGGGCTATGCTTGGAATGCGGTTAAGAAAAGGATGACTAATAGGTTGTAAACCATGTGGGTGAAGTGGGTATTTGATAGGGTGATGGCGCTGGTGGGGCTAGTGGTGCTCTCGCCTTTGCTGGCGGTGGTGGCGATACTGATTGCGATTAAGATGCCTGGTGGACCAGTACTCTTTAGGCAGAAGCGTGTGGGACAATATGGCGAACTATTCACGATGGTGAAGTTTCGCTCTATGACGGTAGCACACGGTGGTAGCTCTATCTCGGTAGCGGGGGAGTCGCGGATCACGCCACTAGGAGCTAAGCTCCGAAAGTACAAGCTCGATGAGCTCCCTGAGCTTTGGAATGTACTGATCGGAGATATGAGTTTTGTGGGGCCACGCCCCGATGTGCCGGGCTATGCCGACAAACTGGCGGGCGAGGATCGTGAGATACTCCAACTAAAACCAGGCATCACGGGGCCCGCCTCTCTGAAATACCGGAATGAGGAGGAGATACTTGCCTCTGTGGAGGATCCGATCCGCTACAATGACGAGGTAATTTTCCCGGATAAGGTGCGGATCAATAGGGAATACATGGAGGAGTGGTCGTTTTGGGGCGATATCCGGATCATCTTCAAGACGGTGCTAGGGTAAGATTTTCCCCTCAGTAGCTAAGGCGCTTTATGCCGGTTTGTTTTTTTTGTATAGGGTAGAATATTGAGACAGCTGCACGAAGGCGATCTGCTGCGTTGCTTACGGAATTCGGGCTCGGTCACGTACGTGAGTACGCTTCCTTCGCCCTCATCCTCAGCGCCTGGCATCTCATCCTGCGTGCAAAGTCCCAGCACATTTAAGGCAAATGTGCGAGAATGGCACTTCGTGCAACATTCTCATATTATCCCTTTTTGCTATCTTTGCGAAAAGGTAGGCAGTTAAAGCTATTGCTATGAAGTATTTAGAGATAAGAAGACTTGGTCCAATTATAGCTACTGGGGTGATGGAGATCTCTCCAGTGACTCTCTTCTGTGGCCGTCAGGGGAGGGGGAAGAGTACCATCGTGAAGATACTATCCACCTGTATTTGGCTTGAGAAGGCTATCTCTAGGCAGGAGGTGGATGAGAAGTACTATACGCTCTACAATCGATTTCGTAAGACTCTTTGTGGTTACCATCAGATTGAGGACTTTTTTTGTCCTTATACCTACATCAAGTATGTGGGAGAGGCTTATACTTTTGAGTACAAGTCGGAGCGTCTCTTTATAAAGAAAAATAGGGGGGATGGTGGCTACTTACTTCCGAAGGTGATGTATATCCCTGCGGAGCGTAATTTTATGGTTGCTATTGAGCAGGCTGATAAGGTGCGAGGTCTGCCTGCATCATTGGTTACGCTCCAGGTGGAATACCAAAAAGCCCTTGGCAAATTGAAGGGGTCATTTGACCTTGTGGATGGGTTTGCTGTAGAGTATAGTAGACAAAATAAAATTACGTACATCGCCAAAGGGGGGAGCAAGGTGCGTGCCTATAAAGGAGCAAGCGGGCTACAATCGCTTCTACCACTGCTACTGGTATCAAGGTCTCTATCGAATGAGATTGCAGAGCGGGTGGATGTCCCCCTTAGTGCAGAGGAGCTCGCGAAGCTTCGCAAGAAGATTGCCGAGATACAAGAGGACGCTTTCGTATCTGACCAATTGAAAAAGCTGATGATAGAAAATGTGACGAAGGTGATTGCACCTAAGTCGCTTTGGTGTATTGTGGAGGAACCGGAGCAAAATCTATATCCTTTGACACAGAAGGAGCTACTATTTAACCTATTGGAGAGCCGTAAGAGAAATAACGGAAGCGGATTGGTGATGACTACGCATAGCCCCTATATAATCAACTACCTTTCTATCTGTGTGAAGGCCTATCAAGTGGCGAACAAGGTGGGTGATGAGGGAAACAAGTTGGTGGAGGCTATAGTGCCTCATCGCAGCCAATTGGCACCTAATGAGCTATCGATCTATGAGATAGAGGAGAATGGGGTGGTGAGAAAGTTGAAAAGCTATGAGGGTATCCCAGAAGATAGCAACTTCCTTAACAATGCCCTACAGGAGACTAATCAACTCTTTAGCGATTTGATGGATATAGAAGATGGCATCGCAGAAGGATAAGGTGGACTTTTTTGACCCTTCGCATATCACGGAGCCGCTACAAAAGGCTCGCGAATTTGGTATCAACGATGGGAATCCACACGCCACATCGGACCGCGATAAGTGGGCCTATACCACTACAAATGGGGATCCTTGTAAGTGGAATGCCCACGTAACCAACGAAAAAGAAGTAGAGCTACAATTTGTACCACTTGATCACAATATCCCTGAGGAGCACTTGTGCGATGGGGTTCTCTACACGAAGGGAAAGGAGCGTGTAATCTTCATAGAACTCAAAAGTGGCGAAAAGCGATGGATACAGAAGGGGGTTGAGCAGCTAAAGAATACGCTCTCTCACCTTGACGATGATTTTATAAACTCTGAGGAAAGAGTGGTGATGGCCTACCTATGCAATAGTAGCCACCCTCATTTTGCCTTTTCGCATCGGAAGGAGATGCAGGAGTTTAGGAACTCTGAAAGGGTGCGTCTTTCTATCCAAAGGGATATTGATAAATTCTGACTGCTATCCTAACCACGCTTTCGGGATTCGGGGTCGTCTCGAAGGCCAGTACGCTTCCAGCACTTTGTAGGTGCTTGGTGTCCTGCGTGCAAAGTCCCAGCACATTTGAACCAAATGTGCGAGGATGGCACTTCTCGTGCATCATTCGCACTTTAGGGACCAAAATGATTGGGGTTGCTTGGAAGTTATTGGTAAGTTTGCTGTATAGTTTGGGAGATGATGAAAGAGTTGAGACTGTTGCACAAATGCGATCTGCTGCGTTGCTATCGGAATTCGGGCTTGGTCACGTACACTAGTACGCTTTCTTCGGCCTCATCCTCAGCGCCTGGCATCTCATCATCCGTGCAAAGTCTCAGCACATTTCAGCAAATGTGCGAGAATGGCACTTCGTGCAACATTCTCAAGTTATAAACCTTTAGATATTGATGGTTATGAGTGAGGAGAGAGTACAGATCAGTATGTCCAATACCAAGAAGGAGATGTTGGAGGCTTACGAGGCACTTCTGAAGGAGGTGTCGACGAAGAGTAAAGAGAATCCACGCGAGGAGCAAAAACGGGTAGAGCAGGCGAAGGTGGTAACGAAGGCTGAGGGGCTTTCGGCCGAGGAGCTGAACGACTATGCCCGTGAGGTAATGGGGGGATTTGAAAAAGCGGTGGTGCTACTACAGAAACAGCTCAAGGAGGGTTTTGAGAAACTCCATCTACTCAATGAGACCATCAAGGTAAAGGAGGCGTGGATTGAGGAGCTCTATGCTATTCAAAGTAATGCCGACTCGCTCTCGACCCTTCTCCTAGCTCAGAAGAAATATAAGGAGGAGGCCCAGCAGGAGCTGGAGCTGAAGAAAAGCCAGTTGGAGCAGGAGATTGAGGAGACTCGTGAGGCGTGGGCTCGGGAGAAGGAGCAGCATACCAACGGTCTGAAGCAAGAGAAGGCTGATATCGCTCTACAGCGAAAGCGTGAGGAGGAGGAGTACAACTACACCACCAATCAGAGACGCAGGGAGGAGGAGGATGAGTTTAAGACGCGTCTGCAGAATGAGGAGCGGGAGCTAAGGGAGCGTCAGTTGGCCTTTGAACGGGAGCATGCCGACCGCCTCAAGGCTCTTACCGATGCCGAACAGGAGCTGGAGCAGCTACGGCAGCTGGCTTCGGGCATGGAGGGACGCATTGAGGAGGCTACTTCAAAGGCTATTACCACCACGGAGGAGCGACTCAAGAGGGAGCACCGCTTTGAATTTGACCTAGCTCAAAAGGAGACGGAGGGTCAGCTACTGCTGAAGGATCAGCAGATCGGTTTGCTACAGCAGAAGATCAAGGAGATGGAGACGCAGCTGAGAGAGGCAGGCGTGAAGGTGGCTAAGTCGGAAGAGACGGTGAAAGATATTGCCTTCCGTGCTATTGAATCCTCTACCGTCACCACTCGTGCATTTGCCCGTGAGCAACGCCCCTCTACCCCTCGCGACACCACCGAAGAGAACTAATTTCATCGCACACAACCAACAGCCGCATGAAGACTAAAAGAAAGATATTAGCATACCAGACAAAGAGATAAGCATACTAGATAAGAACAAAAGCATACCAGATAAGGACAATAGCATACTAGATAAGGAGGTAGGCATACCAGATAAGGAACTGCCTGAGGGAGTTGCTGGAGGCAGGTGAACTGGAGTATACCTACCCTGATATACCGAGGCACCCAAAACAGAAATATAAGACTAAAGTGTGAGATAGTGATATGGAAGAGAAGAAAAGGATATGGCTATCGCTAGCCCAGATGGGTGGCGAGGAGCAGAAGTATATTAAGGAGGCGTTTGATACCAATTGGGTGGTGCCGCTCGGTCCGAATGTGAATGCCTTTGAGCAGGACTTACGCAACTACCTTAATGAGGAGGTGCATGTGGTGGCACTGAGTGCTGGCACAGCGGCGATTCATTTGGCATTGGTGATGCTCGATGTGAAGCCGGGCGATGAAGTGCTTTGCCAGAGCTTTACCTTCTCGGCAAGTGCCAATCCGATCAAGTACCAAGGGGCAAGCCCTGTATTTGTGGATAGCGAACCGGAGACGTGGAATATGTGTCCGAAAGCACTCCGAAAGGCGATTGAGGATCGGATCAAGGTGACGGGTAAGAAGCCGGTGGCGATCATCCCTGTGCACCTCTATGGTATGCCGGCGAAGATGGATGAGATCCTAGCGATCGCCCGTGAGTATGATATCCCTGTGGTGGAGGATGCTGCGGAGGCACTTGGCTCTACCTACAAAGGGCGTAAGTGCGGTACGCTGGGGAAGTATGGGGCGCTCTCATTTAATGGCAATAAGATCATCACTACCTCGGGCGGAGGGGCCCTGGTGACGCACAGCGAAGCGGAGGCAAAGCGGGTGATGTTTTTTGCCACACAAGCACGCGAACCGGCTCCCCACTATCAGCACAAGCATATCGGCTACAACTACCGCCTCTCGAACATCTCGGCCGGTATCGGTCGTGGTCAGATGGAGGTGCTGCAGGAGCATGTGGATGCCCGCAGGAGCCACCACGACTACTATCGTGAGGCGCTCTCTGATGTGAAGGGGATTGAGGTGATGAGTGCCCCCTCGAGCGACTTCAATAGTAACTACTGGCTCACCTGTATCACAATAGATCGCGAGGTAACTGGATATGACCGTGAGGAGCTTCGCCAACGGTTGGAGGCGGAGAATATCGAGAGCCGCCCGCTTTGGAAACCGATGCATCTGCAACCGGTCTTTGCCGACTGCCCCTTCTACAGCATGGTGGAGGGCAAGGCGATCTCGGAGCAACTCTTTGACAGGGGGCTCTGCCTCCCATCGGGCTCTGCCCTCACCTCCGCCGATCTGGATCGGGTGATCTCAACAATTGTTGGGAAATAAAGAAACAAGACGCAGGTCGTGAGGGAAAGCCCCAACGACCTGCGTTTTTTTCTAGAGACTCTTGCCCAGTGTAAATCTTTATCATATGGTACTCTGAAGATCTTTTTTCACTAGACAAAGCCCTAGCTCAAATTGTCCGACCTCCCACAAGGGGAGGTCGCGAGGGTGGGGAGGAGATGACCATATTCCCCCTGGTCGTTCGGGCTACGCCCTCCGAACAGGGACTAGGATCCGTCCGACCGCAAGCGGTCATTTTCCCCTTCCCAAAAAATATAATTAATCACCTATATGATATGGAGATTTAGATTGCCTTACCTCATTCAATGAATGGCACCATTGTGTACTATCTATTGTCAAATGACCTCCCCTTGTGGGAGGTCAGACGTATCCTAGCCCACTGTCGGAGGGGCGTTAGCCCCGAACGACTGGGGGATCATAAGCCATCCCCCTCCTAGCTTACGACCCCTTGTGGGTCGGACAAGCCTATACGAGTGCGACCGTAAGGGTTGGAGGGCTATAGACGATACAAGTAAAACCCCAAAGGGGTTTCATGGTGTAATAACCCAAGCTTCCCCGTGAGAGCGAGCGAAAGCGAGCCTGAAGGTGAAGCTTGGGTAGAAAAGGGTACCATAAATAGGCTACACCGAAGGGGTTGCATATATACAATAACTTATTGAACCTAAAGTGCAACCCCTTCGGGGTAGGAGGTGAGCTCTATTTCTTTGCCCAACCTTCTCCTCGCAGGTACACTTCGCATACCAGCGAGGAGAAGGTTGGGTTAATAGGCCATGGGTGGATGTTGCAGAATGGCGATCTGCTGCGTTGCTTTCGGAATTCGGGCTCGGTCACGTACGTGAGTACGCTCCCTTTGGCCTGGTGAGGCCTTGGTGCCCTACGTGCACCTAGCCCTCATCCTCAGGCCTTGCATCTCATCCTTCGTGCAACATTCTCAAACTAGGACCTCGGAGAGGTCCTTATGGCTTCGGGCTTATTTGCTGCCACTTTGGATAAAAAGGTCTTCCTCTTGTAGGGGTCGCTCTGGGAGGTTACGCCCCACGATACCTACCTCAAGGATCTCACCCATATAGTTCTCAAAATAGAGAAGCCGTAGATGGTGATACCCCTGCTCTAAGGCGATCATCCCTTCACGCCGACGTGCACTGTGCCCGCCATCATTATCGACCACCAACTGATCATCTACATAGAGTACAGAACCATCGTCGGAATAGGTATAAAAGCGATATACCCCTCTCTCTGGGATATAAATAAAGGTATTGAATTGATAGCCAAAGTGATCTTGCTTGGGTGCAAGAGAGATATCAAAGTTGGAGCACACTCCGTGGGAAACTTCATGATCCTCCTTAAACTCCTCTACTGATTTGAAAGCGCCCTCATAGTAAGTATAGGAAACACCTGGAACCACTTGAGCTAAATCCTTAGAAGCGGAATAAGCCATCTCAGATTCGGCATGAGCGTTAAGACCTGAAGGGTAGTAATAAACGGGCTCCCTCCCCTCAGGTGTGGTGATCCAAGTATCAAACTTACGCTCACCTTCATATAGATTGATAATCCGCCCTCCACGAACGAAGTTGCCATAAGCATCAGCTCCGCTATTACGTCCAAAAGCCATTGCTATACCCATATGAATACCAATAAAGTCATTGACATGGTCGTGCCCCACAAACATTCCCATCACATCGCCCATATCAATGAAAGAAGAGAATAGGCCCGAGTTGATACCAGCACTTGAGATACCCTCTTGCCAGTTGCCATAGGTTTTGGTATCTCCTTTAAGTAAAGCATACTCCTGGAGTGGAATATGGAAGAAAGCAAGAGCTGGGATGGGGGTTTCATTGGGAGAGCTAGCTGAAAACTCTCTGCTCCGATTGCGATACCACTCGATCTGGTTCCATTGGATCTTTTGATAGGTACCCAGTAGGGGATTGGGCTCTGAGCTATGAGAGTCGAAAAAGTAGAGTAGTGCCGTGGCATCGCCCTTAGCCCCTTTGATAGGTAGTACCATATTGCCATACCCATCAATATCTCTTTCGTAATTGGTGCCGATGAAGTAGGGAGAATTACTTGCCAATAGGCAAAAAATCTTATCACCTGCCAGCACTTCAGTATCGTGATTTCCGAGGGTAACCATAAATGGGGTTTTCAGGTCATTAAGGATAGCCAGTAGTTCAAGCCACCCCTTTTCTGCAGGCGAAGTAGTGACGATATCACCAGTAAGTACGATCAAATGTGGCTGCTCTTGATTTACCACTGAGCGCAGTATGGCTTCGGTCTTTTGCTTTTTTCTGGATCTGGCATCCCAGTGGAGATCGGTAAACTGTGCTATGATCAATGAGCCATCCACAAATCTTACCTCCTCACTTCTCACGGATAAAGATGCGAAGGGCAGGAAAAGTAGTCCCACGAGAGCAATGAATAAAAGAGTTATCTTCTTCATAAGTATATCTGTATATAAAGTAATATGCAAGGCACAAAATAATCATGCACCCTCCTCTTTTCATCTACCTAATCGGTATAAAGGAGGGTGCATGCTAAGTGAAACTAACCAACACACATCACCTAGTTATGCACGAGATCGTTAGTAACCAGGGTTTTGTTTCAATAGTCCTCCAGAATTTACTATTACGATAGATGGATAAGGGAATACCATCATATGATCTGAGTAAGTGGCTTTGTCCTTGTAATCATCGTAATAATCAATCGTGTAGGTAGATAAGGCTTTGCCGCGATCTGCATACTTCCGGACACGTGGTCGTGCATTTAGCTCCTTAGCTGCAAGGGCCTTAAGCTCTGGATTATCGGAGCGGTGCCATCTTTTTAGGTCAAAGAGGTGGTCTGTAAACTCAAATGCCAGCTCGCACCTCCGCTCGTGGTACAGTGCCTCCATGGTTGCACTTCCAGAAAGTGGCTGAAGGTTGGACCTCCTCCTAATCCTATTGATATCTTTGGTTGCTTCAGCCGCATTTCCCTGCATGAGATAAGCCTCTGCACGAAATAGGAGTAGCTCAGCAAAGCGGAGTATGGGGAAGTTGATGCGGGTGGTCATGAAATTCCCATTTGGATTAAGATGGCCAGACCCTGTTGGATCTTTATATTTGAAGGCATCCATATACTTATTAATCTGGAATCCCGACTCTAGATCGGATGAAGAATAAAAGTGTCGGGTCTCACCGAAGAACTCAAACTCTTGATTGTACTCAAGGATAGAACGAACCAATCGGTCATTACCCTCACCATCCTTAAGCATCTCTTCATAAATATCTAGAGTTGGTTTGAAGTATCCCCAACCATTATACTTGCCCCAGCCTTTATTCTCTAATACGACACCAGGAAGTTTGGAGCCTCCACCAAGTACACCCCCATTGCCGGGGATGGTCCAGATATATTCTCTATTCCAAAAATCTTCAAAATCCGATGAGAACACTTGATCAAAAGTATCTGCAAGGCCTCTACCATAATCCCTCTCGAGTTGGTCGACAAGTTTGATCACCTCACTCCATCTACTTTTGTCCCAAGTTGCCCAATAGGCATTGACCTTGGCTTTGTATCCGATCGCTGCAGCTTGGTGTGGGCGCCCTTTATCTTCCACATCATACTCCTCAAACCTTGGGAGATACTTCAGGGCTTGATCCAGGTCCTCAATAATCAATCGGTAATTATCCACTACCGATGCTTGCTGCACGGGAATTGAATTGTCGTAGCCATCAGGCATATCCTCGTATCGAGAAAATGGGACTCCCTGCTGGTCGGTTCCATACCTATAGGCGATATAAAAGTGGGCAAATGCACGCCCGAAATAAGCCTCACCTAGCGACCTACGTTCAATAGGGGAGAGTGAGGTAGACTTCTCCTTATTGAGTAGCGAAGCGATGGCATAATTGGCACGAGCAATGCTGGTATTGAGATGTTCATAGATACTAGTAATACGACCTTCGTCTCCAGTGTACTTAAAGGTACAGAGGGTAGAGCCCGAACTGGTGCGCCCCCACACAATATCATTGGCTGCTCCTTGCTCAAAAAATAGATTTCTGCCAAATATCTGCTCCTGATGAAAGCGAGCAAAAATACCATCTACGATACTTTTGGCTTGGAAGTCGTTATTGAAGTAATTATCCGCTGTCGGCTTTCCCTCTGGCTCTTGGTCCAAGAACTTACTGCAGGAGGTAAGAAACCCCACTGAGATTAAGGCCGCCAGGAGAGTGTAGTGTATTATCTTTTTCATATTCTCTTATTCTGAAAGTGTTCAATATGTTTAGTAAGTCATCTTGATCCCAAACGAAAATACTCTTGAGACAGGGTAGTTCATCGCATCCCAGCCCCCTGTTTCGGGATCCATACCAGTATACTTTGTAAAAGTCCAAAGATTCTCACCACTCAGATAGAGTGATAAACTACTTTTGCGCTCCTCTAGATGGCTCCAATTACGGATAGCATCGGTAAGGTCGTAGGAGAGTGTCACATTTTTGATTCTCAAGTATGACGCATCCTCTAGATACCAATCAGTAGCTCGAGCGAAGTTGCCATTGGGGTCATTCTTGGATATCCGTGGGATATTGGATCCGCTATTTGTAGGGCTCCAAGCATCCAGGATACGAGAGTCTCTATTGAAATTCCCCTCCACATCACTCATGGTGACAAACTTTGCCACGTGAAGAGCTTGGGCACCCTGTACACCTTGTAGCATCATGGAGAGCGAAAGGTTGCGGTACGTAGCTCCAAAAGTAAGTGCATAAGTGAAGTCGGGCATCGCATTACCTAGATACTGACGGTCTTGATCATTAATAACCCCATCATTATTATAGTCCACAAACTTTAGATCTCCGGCAACAGCATTGGGCTGTATTCGCTTGCCATTATGAGTATAATTGGCAGCTTCCTCATCACTCTGAAATATACCATCCGTCTTGATAAGGTAGAAAGAACCTATAGGTTGCCCCTCAGCAGTCTGTATCATATAAGGAATGCTACGGAATTGGCTACCTTTATTGGCCCAAACGCCCTTACTTCCATCGCTATTCTCCACTCCAATATCCGAAACCCAGTTTTTGAGGTAGGTGATATTGGAAGAAACAAAATAGCTAAAGTCTTTTGTCGGACGGTCGGACCAATTGAGAGAAAACTCTACCCCCCTATTACGCACCTCCCCTTCATTTACGAGTGGTGCTGAAAGTCCAATGGTGCTAGGCCATCCAAGCGTCTGCCTCTGAATAAGATTAAATGTCCGCTTATTGAAGTAATCAAATGCTAGAGACAAGCGCTCACGAAACATCACAAGGTCAAAGCCTAAGTCGAGCTGCTCTGAAGTCTCCCACGAGAGCTTTGGATTGATCACCTCATCAAAGTAGTAGAAGGTATTATACTGGTGCTCTACTTCAGCTCCATAGTGTGCTCCCTCGTCCCAATAGGTATCGGAGAGTGTAGGATATCTGTAGTTAAGTCCTACAGAGCCTAGATTACCAATCCTACCCCATGAGGCACGAAGTTTTAAGAGAGAGAAGGTCTCACTCTTTGGGAAAAAGGGTTCGTTTGAAAGCTTCCAGGCGGCTGTCATGGCTGGGAAGTCTCCATAATTATTGGATTTGGGTAGGCGCCCTGCATAGTCACGTCGCCAAGAGGCGGTAGCAAAATATCTATCATCGTAGCTATAGGAGAGACGAGCCACGTACGAGAGATTGGCATCAGGACCATATAACCAGTCATCTGCCGACGTCTTCTCTGCATTGCCCATATACTGTAGCGACTTATCCTCATCTGCAAAGTCTTTCCCTTCACCTTTAACACCTCTTGAGGCCCAATAATCGGCAGTGGTAGAAAATAGCGCACCCACACTATGCTTTCCAAAGGAATTGTCGTAGGTAAGTGTATTTTCTAAGTCCCACGCGTGAGCTCTACTAGCCGTATCGCCGAGGTAATTATTGTCGTTTGGCTTACCTGGCTCATCTATCCTAGGAGTAAATCCCTTGTAATAGGAATTGAAGAGGTTGTAGGAGAATCGTACATTGTATTTCAATCCAGGCACAACATTCGACACCGAAAGTGTGGTGGTGCTCCATAGGTCATTGGACTTAGAGAACCTATTTTCGGCCAGCAATAAGCGTACGGGGTTCACCACATCACCATGGGCACTACCAGTATCAGAACCATACTTTTTAATGTACGCAGGGTCTTCCGTAGTTACTCCGCCAAAGCTACCATCAATTGGATTATAGACCTCAGCACTTGAGGGCATATAGATGGCCGATAGGATGGGGCCAGTGTAGCCATCATTGGTATTCTTACTTCTACTGCTGTTATTGGTCCAGATGAGGTCCTCCTTGATCGTTAAATACCTATTGATATCAAACGAGCCATTGTATCTAAAAGCAAAACTCTTATTAAAGGTATTGATAAGAACCCCTTGGTTATCGTCGTATGAGAAGGTGAAGCGATTCACAGACCTCTCACCACCCACATTGAGAGCAATATTGTGGCGGTGATAGAGTGCTGTACGGAATATTTCATCCATCCAATTGGTACGTGTGGTGGCAATCCAAGGGTTCTTTTCGGGGTTCCAAGAATCAGGAATGGTCATCCCCGCATTCTTGAAAGAGAGGGTACGCATCCTTAGCTGCTCCTCAGCATTAAGACCACGAGGCAAATTGGCTGCCTGACGGATACCAAC
>QWCB01000627.1_pt1 | contig 38277 bp, 32 predicted proteins | sample 1972511 | NCBI WGS metagenome assembly QWCB01 (sample SAMN09866719, study PRJNA288562) | Human gut metagenome isolate term5_stool, whole genome shotgun sequencing... | isolation source: gut | host: Homo sapiens | place: USA: California | reverse complement strand
ATCGGTTAATTGGAACATAAAATCATCATCAAATTTTTCATTATTTCTTTTTACCTGTTGATTAAAAGCTCTTGTTTCATACCCATATATTTCAGCAAGTTCAAAATCAAGCATAACCTTTTGATTTCGTATATAGTAAATCTTACTTTTCATTGTAGTTTCATCTATAACTATAATTTCCTTGTTCTGTTCTGCCACAAAATACACCTCCAATATATTCTTTTAAATCAACAGCCTGTTGACCTAATATTTTTTTATCATAATCAGCTTACAGCCTACAAGCCCATTTTTATCATTACATCTTCAGTTTCGCAGATTCCATTTTTTATTTCTCCATAAGGTGTCGTGCTAAAAGTACGCCGCTTGCAGATGCTTGGGATAGTGAGTGAGTAAGACCTGATCCATCTCCAATTGCATAGAGATTAGGGATTTGAGTCTGCATATTCTCATCAACTGGCACCTTTGAATTATAGAATTTAACCTCAACACCGTAAAGTAGCGTATCCTCATTCGCTGTGCCTGGTGCTATTTTGTCTAGCGCATAAATCATCTCAATTATGCTATCAAGCTGTCTCTTTGGAATTACAAGGCTAAGGTCCCCTGGCGTTGCCTCAAGAGTTGGACGCGTGAAACATTTCTCCATCCTTCTAGCACTGCTACGCCTGCCCTTTTCCAGATCACCAAATCTCTGAAGAAGTACTCCGCCGCCCAGCATATTTGAGAGTTTAGCGATGGATTCACCGTATTCGTTGCTATCATCAAAAGGTTCTGTGAACCTATTTGTGACAAGAAGTGCAAAGTTTGTATTTTCAGAATGAAGCTTTGGATCTGCGTAGCTGTGTCCATTTACAGTAATTATGCCATTTGTATTTTCTGACACCACATGACCGTATGGATTCATGCAAAATGTTCTGACCATATCGTTATATTTATCAGTTTTGTATACTATTTTGCTCTCATATACATCGTCGGTTATAGACTTGAAAACCTCAGCAGGAAGCTCTACCCTGACTCCGATGTCAACTCTGTTTTTTTCCTGAGGAATATTGAACTTGGAACAGACCTCTCCAATCCACTTTGAGCCAGATCTGCCTGAAGCCATTACAAGTTTATCACAGGCAAAATCGCCCTTGTTTGTATGGAGCAAAAAACTCCCGTCGCTTAGTATATCAATGGTTTCACATGCAGTATAAAACTCAAAATTAATCTTTGATGAAACATATTCATATATATTGTGAAGTATATTAATGTTTCTATCTGTTCCAAGATGTCTCACCTTAGCAGATAACAGATGCAAATTATTTTGTAGACATTTCGTCTTTAAGTCGGTATCCGCAGTCGAATACAGTCTGGCCTCTGATCCACCCATGGAACAAAGTGCTGAATCGACATACTCCATCAGCTCCATTGCTTTGTCATAGCCAACAACCTTGTGTAGGTCGCCGCCAAATTCTGTAGTAATATTATATTTCCCGTCTGACAAAGTGCCTGCTCCGCCATACCCATTCATTATGTGACATGGATTACACTTTATACATTTTGGCGTTTTTCCTAGCTTAATTGGACAATTCCTGCGCTCTAAAGGAGCACCTCGATCAATCACCAGCACCTTACCTTTATATCCTAGTTTACATAGCTCATATGATGCGAAAACTCCGCCAGCACCTGCACCAACAATAATAACATCATAATTTCTTGTAATATCCATATTCATTTCAGCCTTGCTTTTAGTATCTATATTCACTTGATTATCCTCATAAAAACTGTAAAAAGGCACCACAAACTGGGTGCCTCTAAATACAAAATATTCAATTGAAATTTACCTAGTTCATGACACCTTCGTTTTCTTCATCCTCAGCCATTATCTCGTCAAATGTCTTGACAACATCTTCAAATAACTTGTCATCTGTGATGTCTATGAGTTCAAATTCAACACCCTCTTCATCTCTAGCAACTTCTTTGTATCCGTATATATAGATATCATCTGAATCGTCAAGCGGAATCAGAGCCATGTATTCCTTGCCGTCATGGTCAAATGTCCCCATGATTTCACACTCGATGCTGCCATCTTCAAATTCCAGTATCAAAACATCATCTTCATTTATCATATCTTTTTCTTTATCACTCATTTAAACTTCCTCCATGAAATGTATTGAATTTTAAATCCTTAAAATTCTTTCAACTACAGATACTATAACATTTTTAATGCAGAATTTCAAACAAAATAAATTTTTAGCCGTATCAATTTTCTAGGTTTGGGTCGTATCAATTTTCTAGTTTTTAGTCGTATCAATTTTGTGTGCATTGTCATTTGGGGGACTGTATCAATTCTTGTGGCTATATCTATTTTTCGGGGTTTTATGAAGGCTATTGCATACCTCAACAATTTATCAATACAAGCCTGAGTTGATTTTCACATCTACGCAAGCAACTATTTTGTGCTAAAAAACTCGAAAATCGCCTCTGCGTTACTCTTACTTATTCCATGTACATTCTGTAATCCCTCGATTGTCGCAGATTTTATCGCATCGATTGACTCAAAATGAGCTAGCAGGGCATTACGCTTCGCAGGTCCAATCCCCTTAATTTCATCTAGTACTGACCCTATTGAATGCTTTCCTCTGAGTTTCCTATGGTAATCAATTGCAAACCTGTGAACCTCCTCCTGTATCCTCCCGCAATATTTAAACAAAACAGGGGTTTCAGCAAGTGAAATCTCGCGTCCGTCCTCAAACACCATTCGATCAGTACGGTGATTGTCATCCTTTGCAAGCCCGACAAGAGGAATGTTTATTCCCATGGCATCCATCACTGTTTTTGCTGCTGTAACTTGACCAGCACCTCCATCCATAAAAATAATGTCAGGCATCCTGATAAAGCCTTTGTCGCCTGCCTGTGCACGCCTGAATCGTCTGTAAAGAACCTCTTGAAGGCTGCCGTAATCGTCATGTGCATTTGCAGTTCTAATCTTGAATCTTCTATAATCTTTTTTTACAGGCTTTAATCCTTGGAAAACCACCATTGCCCCAACGGTGTCTATTCCATTAGTATTCGATATATCATAAGCCTCCACCCTGAATCCATTTACTGGCGGTCTAAAATCGTTAGATAATTGTTGTAAAACTCCTGACATAACCTCGGCAAGAGCATCCTCCTTCTCTCGCACCCCCTCAGCCTTTAGGTTTATTGTGTTTATAAGCTGATCTCTGTCACGTCTTGCCATATCAAGAAGTTTCCTCTTTACTCCCTTCTTTGGAGTGAATATTTTCACTTTTCTTGATTCACTCGATAGGAATGCTTCAATTAGACTGTTTTCAGGTATCTCTTTTTCGATCAAAATTTCTCGTGGAACATTCGCCCATTGACTATAATACTGTTTCAGAAAACTGCTAACGATTTCTTCACTTGACTCCTCATATTTCGCTTCAATTTCAAAAGAATCACGCCCGCTGAGTTTTCCGTTTCTCACAGAGAATACAACAACAAAATATTGTTCGCCTGTAGCAAGAGAGAGCACAAGGTCAAGATCATCGTCATTTATCATCGTAACACGCTGAATTTGAGTAAGTGAATTCAAATCCTGAATTAAATCCCTGTAGTGAGCGGCTTCCTCAAATTCCATTCGTTCAGATGCAGCTTTCATAAGCTCTTCCATTTTCTTGCGCAGAGGTGACGTCTTGCCTCTTAGAAATTCGAGGATTTCGTCTATTTTGTTGCGATATTCCTTCATATCGACCGTCCCTAGGCAAACTCCGGGGCATACATCGATATGATAGTTAAGGCAAGGTCTAAATCCGTCTGGAAACGACTGTAAATTGCATCTTTTGAGCTTAAATACTCTGTTAATGAACTCAACCATCCTATTTACTGCGCCGACGTCGCTGTACGGTCCGAAATATTTATTTCCATCATTTTTGAGAACGCGTGTTTTTTGAATCCTCGGATAATCCTCATTCGTTGTAATCACGATGTATGGATATGTCTTGTCATCTCTGAGCAAAACATTATACTTCGGCATATATCGCTTGATGAGATTGTTTTCAAGTACCAGGGCCTCCATCTCGCTGCTGCATGTAATCCATTCGAAATCTGCTATGTTGGATACTAGCGCACGAGTTTTTGGATTTGTCTGAGATGATTTTTGAAAATATTGACGTACACGATTTTTAAGTGATATAGCTTTCCCAACATAAATTACCTGACCAAGTCTGTCTTTATGCAGATAGACACCAGGAAGATCAGGCAATTGTTTCAAATTTTCTTCTATTCGATTGTCAATATTGATTTTAATATCGCTTGTATTGTTAACATTAATATCACTTTTATTATTGATGCTATTATCGCTTTTATTATGAATATTATTATCGTTTGTATTATTAATATCGCTTGTATTATTGACCTTTTTATCTGTTTTATTCTCAGAATTTCCAGAATCACTCATATATTCCAGCCCCTTCTACGCCTATCTTCCTCAATTTCAATCTGGCGAAGTGCCTTCTGGTATGCCATTTGTTTTCTCTTTCTAGCAGTTCTCCTCTTAATCTGAGCAATTTTAATTCTGATGTAAATATAAATAATAATTAGTAGCAATATCGCGGAAATTATCAAAATTGTTCCAAGGTTTGATATCCCTATTTTCGAAGGAAGCCAACCCGTTCCTATGTCCTCTTTCACTATTAGAGGTATTTTGTTGACAGGATCGTCAGCGACACTAATCACATATGTTCCAACCTGAGTGCCTTTTTTTACAGGTGCCTTTATCTTTTCATCCATTTCAATCACACCGCTGATAAGCTCCTTCGAGCCTTGCTCTGGCAGATATGCGTAACCATCGTCGGCTGCGTAGGCATTAACCCTTGTCTTTTCGCCACCTTTTATGTAGGCCTTGTCAATTTTTTCGCCCTTCGAAATAACCTTAATGCCACGAACAGATGAAACAGCATAATCTATCAGTTTTTTTGCATCATTCTCACGAACTTTATCTTCAGGCGAGCCCATCACAGAAAGAATAATTTTCAGTCCTTTATAATTATATGACATGAGAATTGAGCCTTCACCTTCCTTGCTACCTGTGGATTTTTGAACTGCAACAGTATTTTCATCCTGCAAAATCTCGGGATATTGATTCTTAAATGTCCTTGCTTTGCTTACGTTCGTTGCATTAATTTTATGCTTTTTAGCAGACGATATCTTCCTGAAAATGTCATTTGAAGATGCTACCTTCATAATTTGCATCATATCATTTGCTGTAGAATAGTGTTCCATTTCAGGCGTCCCAACTGGATTTGTAAAATGAGTTTCTTTACATCCCATGTTTTTAACCAGTTCATTCATCATATTCACAAATTTTGACTTGTCATCCCCTGAAACCGCTTCTGATAAGGCAAATGTTGCATCGCTGCTATCTAGCATCAAGGAACCATAAATAAGATTTTCTACGCTTATCTTTTCACCTTCTTTTAACTCCATTGGGCCACCAAAGCCTGCAGCTTCGGCTGAAATCTCAACCTCTGTGCTAAGCTGTAAATTTTGAATTGCCAAAATAACAGTGACAATTTTGGTCGTTGTAAGTGGTGCAATTCTGCTTCTTGATTTCTGTTCAAATAATACCTCTCCCGTGTTTTCGCAGTAAAGTACCGCTGACAAAGAAGATATTGAAGGCTTTTTATCTGTTTTTTTCTTATTTGCATTGGTTTTTTTAGAATTACTCTTATTTGATTTATTTTTTTTGGTCTTTGCAGTTTTATATTTAGATTTATCTAAACGAGTAGATGTTAAAAATTGATTTGAGAATGCTGAAACATTTTTTTCAGTGCCAGTATTTCCTTTGTATGTTTCCATTGCAAAGACATGAGTTAATTCCATGATAGCAAAAACCAAAACAAGGACCACTATTAATGCGGTCCTAGTTAATTTACTAATTGCTCTATTCGAAGAAGCTAATTTTAAATTCATAAGTACATACTCTCTATTAAATTTCTTCTCTCAGAAAGGCTTCGGAAATATCCGCACCCTTCTCAAAAATGCATCCCTTCTCTGCCGATTCCTCCGTGAAATTTCTATCCTCATCATATTCCTGTTCATTTTCGCTATCATAAAGTACAAAAGGAACAGGGTCCGCACTATGCGTTCTTAATCTGATTGGAGTATAGTGGTCAGGCATTACTAAAATTTTATATCTTTCTCCAGACTTTTTCAAGTGCGAAAGTACTGGTTTGAGAATTAACTTGTCAATTTGTTCAAGACAAAATATCTTTCCCTCAACATCGCCCTGGTGTCCGCATTCGTCTGGTCCCTCGACGTGAACAAAAACCATATCATCGCCTTCTTCAAATGCTTTGACAGCTGCCATGCCTTTACCGGCAAAATTGGTTTCTTTATTCCCTGTCGCACCCTCAACATCGATAACCTTCATACCTGTTAGAATACCAATGCCTTTAATCAGGTCAACTGCACTTATAACTGAGCTCTCCATAGCTCTCCCGTTTCCGTAAGGAATTAGAGCCGGTTTTCTACCTCCACCCCATATCCACAAGCAATTTCCAGGTCTAAGTCCTCTTTCCATTCGGGATATATTAACAGGATGGCTACGTAAAAACTCGTAACTAGCTCGCATTATCTCCTTAATACGCTCAGCAACAAAATAATTGTCACCCGAACCTATCTCCTTGCCATGCTTTTCTGATTCCAAAACATCTAAATTTAATCCTGCGTTTAACTTGTATCCTGGAAGATAATTTGTAATTCTCTTTCCCAAGATGTTATGAGGCGGTTCACTACCTATATCGATTGGATTGATGCTTCTATCGAGATTTCTGATAACAAATGCTCCTCGATACGAAACGCCGTGCTTCATATCGATTCCCTCTAAAATTCCGTTTTTAATAAGGTGATTGCTCAAATCCTCATATAGCCTAAGACCCTCCTCGGTCGTGATATCTTCACTACTATGGTCAACCATCTCAAGATTCTCAAAAGCTTGCATTTCAACATATGTGCCGTCACTACTTCCGCATTGTTCATTGTCCGGATTCCTTAAGGTGACAATATTCCCTCTGAATGCGGCATCATGTTCTCCTAGTTCAATTCCAATATTTGCAGCTTCTAGTGGAGCTCTACCAGTATGAAATTTTTCAGGTGGATAACCCAAAAGTGACAAATGTCCCACATCGCTTCCAGCTTCCATGCCATCCGGAATAGTTCTACATCTTCCTACAATTCCTCGATGAGCCAACTCGGTTACAACAGGGTTATCTGCCAGCTGCAATGGTGTTTTGTTGCCCCTGTCTTCTAGTGGATAATCACCTGCACCATCTGTTACTAATATAAAATACTTCATCAAATGTTTTCTTCCTCAAATTTCCTCATAAATTCAATTAGCTTATCAATACCTTCTTCAGGCATAGCGTTGTAAATGCTCGCACGCAGACCTCCAATGGATCTGTGCCCCTTTAGATTTATAAATCCAGCTTCTTTGGCTTCCTCGACAAATTTCTTGTCCATAAGACCATTACCGGTAACCATTACTACATTCATTATCGAACGATCTTCTTCTGCCACAGGGCATTTGAAGAGCTTACTATTATCGATGAAGTTATAAAGTTTTTCAGCCTTTCGCAAATTCACTTTCTCAACAGCCTTAATTCCTCCCATATCCAGAAGATGCTTGAATACCTTGCCTGCAACATAAATAGCAAAGCAAGGTGGCGTATTATACAGTGAAGCTTTGTCTGCATGCACCTTATAATCCATATAAACAGGAGTCATAGGATGAGCCTTTCCAATCATGTCATCACGAATAATCGCAATTGTCACTCCCGCCGGACCTATATTTTTTTGTGCCCCTGCAAAGATAGCAGCGTATTTTGTTACGTCAATTTCCTTCGACAAAATACAAGAGCTCATATCCGCAACTAGTGGTATCCCACCAGTATCAGGCAGTTCATTATAGTGCGTGCCATAAATCGTATTGTTTTCGCAAATGTACACATAGTCAGCATCCGCTCTAAAATCATCCTTGCTTACCCTCGGAATGTATGTGTATTTCTTATCTTCAGAGCTTGCTACGACATTAATATCGCCGTATTTGCATGCTTCTGTGTAGGCTTTTTTAGCCCACTGCCCTGTAATAATATAGTCTGCCTTATGCGTTCCACCCATAAAATTCAATGCTACCATTGAAAATTGAGTAGTTCCACCGCCCTGCAAGAAGAGCACCTTATAATTATCTGGTATATTCATGAGTTTTCTCAGGTCGCTCTCCGCATCCTTTATTATCTTATCAAACTCTGCTGATCTATGACTCATTTCCATCACGGATTGACCTGACCCCTGGTAGTTTGCAAGTTCTGCTGAAACTTCATTAATTACATCAAGTGGGAGCATTGAAGGACCCGCCGAAAAGTTAAAAACCCTCTCTTTTTTGTTCATTTTAATCACCTTTTTTCGATAAATTTGTTTTAAATCACTAAGTATTTCTCGATTTGTTCTAAATTATATCACAATCAGTATTGATGTCAATGCTTTGATGTGCTATAATCCTAAATATAATATTAATTTATAAATGCACCGCAATATAGTGATGCTGTATAATAGTTTGATTCTTAGTTTGAAAGGAATAGCAGTATGTACAAAATAGCGACTTTAAACAAAATTTCAAAAATTGGTCTTGCACAGTTTTCTAATCAATATGAAATTGTTGATGACGTAAATGTTGCAAATGGTATTATAGTTAGAAGCCAAGATATGCATTCAATGGAATTTCCTGAATCTCTTGTTGGAATTGCCAGAGCTGGTGCTGGTGTTAACAATATTCCTCTTGATAGATGTGCGGATGAGGGAATTGTTGTATTTAATTCCCCTGGTGCAAACGCAAACTCTGTAAAGGAGCTTGTGATTGCAAGCATAATTATGAGTGCAAGAAACCTCTATGATTCAATCAACTGGGCGTGCTCACTATCTAACGATGTTTCTGCATCTGTCGAAAAGGGAAAAAGCCAGTTCGCAGGTCATGAAATTGCTGGCAAAACACTCGGTGTAATAGGACTTGGCGCGATTGGTGTTAGAGTAGCTAATGCTGCTTCTGACCTTGGAATGAACGTAGTAGGCTTTGATCCTTATCTTGGTATTAAGGCAGCTCATGATATGTATCCATGTATTGAAATTGTTGATAAAATTGAGAAACTCTTGAATGTGTGTGATTATATTACAGTACATATTCCAGCAAGTCCTGATAATAAAGAAATGTTTGATAAAGATATCTTTGCTGCTTGCAAGGATAATGTTGTTATTTTGAATTTCTCAAGAAATAGTTTGATTAATGAGGACGATCTTCTCAATGCGATAAATTCAGGAAAGGTTAAGCAGTATGTTACAGACTTTCCAACCGATGGAATAATGTGTAAACCTGGTGTCCTCTGTGTTCCACATCTGGGAGCTTCAACTGAGGAAGCTGAGGATAACTGTGCAATTATGGCAGCAAATGAGCTTATGGATTTCATAGACAATGGTAATATTTCAAATTCGGTGAATTTTCCACCAGCAAATCTTGGATCTATTCGTGACGGGGAAGCACGTGTGGCGATAATGACAAAAGGAATCAGCAATCCTGTGGAACTTGCTATAAGAATGTGTGATAACAATGTTATTACAGCCGCTACAGGTGGATTACGAGGCGAATATGGATATGCCCTGATAAGTTCATCCGAGCCATTTACAAAGATAAAAGCTGGCGAGGGCGTAATCAAGGTTAGGGTTATGCAGGATATTTAAGTATTAATTTAAACGTTGATTTATACATTTATTTAACCACCATTGAATGTAAGAGTAAAAAAAATTGCAAGCCAAAAAACATCATGTTTATTGGGATTAGCCACTTGATCTTTTTGTTCACTTAGCTTCCTTTTGTCAGCTTAGCCCATGATTACATAAAGTTAAACAATATAAAACAGCTATAAGAATTTACTATTTGAACTGACTCCGAAAGTTAGACATAAAACTAACTAAAGGAGGTTAACTCATATATAGCAACTCAACTCATAGCTGTTTTGTTTTGCTAAAAAAACTTTCCTTAATCTTTGATAAGTTCTTTGATGCTTGTAGCAAGTCCTGCAACACTTGCAATTTCAGATGGAATAATAATCTTCGTTGCCTGACCATTTGCTGCCTTTTCAAGAGATGCAAGAGATTTCAAAGCAATAATTTCTTTATTAGGATTTGATTCCACCAGCATTTTGATTCCATCAGCAGTAGCCTTCTGAACCATCCTTATTGCTTCAGCCTGTCCCTCTGCGTTTTTGATTGCAGATTGCTTATTCGCCTCAGCCTCCAAAATCATAGCTTCCTTATTACCCTCTGCTATGAGTATTGCAGATTTTTTCTCTCCCTCAGCCTTCAGAATGCTTTCTCTTCTCTCACGTTCAGCACGCATCTGTTTTTCCATCGCAACCTGTATATCTCTTGGTGGAGTAATATTTTTCACCTCTACCCTATTGATTTTTATTCCCCAAGGATCTGTCGCTTCATCAAGCACAATCCTTATTTTGGTATTGATATGTTCTCTTGATGTCAACGATTCATCAAGTTCAAGCTCACCGATGATATTTCTCAAGGTTGTCGCCGTTAGATTCTCAATCGCCTGCATAGGTGACTCTGAACCGTAAGTAAAGAGCTTTGGATCTGTTATCTGGAAGAATACTACTGTATCAATTTCCATAGTTACATTATCTTTTGTGATAACCGGCTGAGGTGGAAAATCAATCACTCGTTCCTTGAGAGACACCTTGCGCGCTATCCTGTCAATAAAAGGTATCTTAAAATGAAGCCCAACCGGCCATGTTCCTTTGTACGCTCCAAGCCTTTCGATAACATAAGCCTGAGCCTGCGGCACAATCCTAACATTTGTTGCAACCAGTGCAATTACAGCGACTACAAGAACTCCAATCAAAATAATTCCTATCATAAGCTATCAACTCTCCTTTTCAACTTCCTTATTTTCTTCAACAACAAGCTTCACACCATCTATCCTCAGCACCTTAACCTCTTCACCGATGCCAATTGATTCACCTAGGTTTTTAGATACCGCAGACCATTCCTTCCCCCAGACATATACGGTTCCAGGCTCATAAGCTTTTATTTCCCTCTTAACTACACCTACCTTGCCGATAATTGTGTCTATATTCGTATTTTCTTTTCCCGTCTTAAGCTTATCAACAACAATTTTTCTGGTAAACGCAACCATAATTATGCTTACTACAACAAAACATCCAATTTGAATGGGCAGGCTTCCCCCGAGCAAGGCAACAACAAGAGCAGCCACAGTTCCAAAAGCGAACCAAATCGTTGTCAGTCCCATTGTAAATGCCTCCACAACAAGGAGTATACTTGTCGCCACTATCCAAAATGTTACCATTGAAATTTCCATTTCTCCTCCTCATACGCTTAATGGCCTCACATAATATATGATGCTTTTTAAAATATATACAACAAAATAGTGTCTTTTTAAATTTAATTATCCGCATTAAATATAATTATCTGAATTAAGTATAATCATCCAAAAACTGCAAAGCCGCCATATGTTATTACGGAAACTAATATTCCAGCAATTATCACACCAATTGTTATTGCTGGCAAAGCTCTCCTCATTCTTATGTCCAAAACTGTTGCGACGAGAGCACCCGTCCACGCTCCTGTTCCAGGCAGTGGGATTGCGACAAGGATTATGAGCCCGATAATTTCGTACTTGTCCACTATGCCCTTTTTTCTTTTCGCTCTTAATTCAAGTTTTTCGACCAGATTTTCAAATCCTGTGCTGATTTTTCTCATCCAAACAAAAACCCTCCTCAGAAAAAGAAGAATGAAAGGAATAGGTATTAAGTTCCCAATGATTGCACATACCAGTGCCTGCTTAACGGAAATCCCCGCCGCTACACCAAATGGAATCGCACCCCTTAATTCTATAACAGGCACCATAGCCATAAGTATTGTCGAAAAAAACACTCTCATCTATATCAAACCACCGCTTAAAATGTATCGTGTAAATAATTATATTTGATTGAATGTGAATATGCAAGAGAAATAGACCTTGAGCATTCAGTTTATCGCCGATTTTTTTAATCACAAAACCGCTGTAATTATATATAAATATACTTTTACAGCGGTTGTTTTGAGCACGTGTGTATATTCTAATATTTGCGAAATATTAGATGATACTCAGTTCTTTCTTCTGAGTGTTTTTGTTTATTTTTCCCCTGAGCATTTGACAATGACAAAATATACTTTTTAAGATTTAGTTTAAATTTACATGAGTTATAATCGCACATAAATTATTTGTTCATTATCTTATGCGTTTTTTCTCCATAGCCTATATGTGAGTAAAGGTATCATGGCAAGAAATGCAATAATCAAATAAGTATATAGTGCGTTTTCCTGTTCTCCTGTTTTAGGATTCTCCACGCTTGTCTTTGTAACATGAGTATCTGTCACTTTCTTATCGGCATCATCCTTTTGTTCTTGACCTGTTTTTGCAGTCCCCTCTTTTGTGCCGTCCTTCGGAGTAACTGGTTGCATAAATTCCCAAACAGTCAAGGTTTTTTTGTCTGGGCTTATATCAATGGCGTGGGTATAAGAAACGCCGTTCAAGGTGAAACTGACACCGCTACCTTCTCTAATTCTTAACCCATTTGAAAAGTCATCAGAAAATACATATCCGTCTTTAGCAGTTAGCACAATGCTGTAATAATATCGACCACCTTTGATTGGAGCACGAGGTTTATCTGTGCTTTTTATTATGTCCTCTATAGGTGGATCCTCACCAAAGGCGAATCTCTCCCATGCTTCTTCTTTAATATCAATTTGCTCTGCTGAGCTGCCAACCGCCTTACCGCTAAACCTTACCGGTTCAGACATAGTAAGGTCTGTGTTAACATTTGCAATGTTAACTGATTTAATTACTTTATCCGTAGTTGTAGTTGTATTATCGAAGTGCAAGGTTTCAACTTCAAATATTATCGCTTTTGTAGCATTTGTATTTGTATTTAACGCAACCTGTGAGCTTTTGTTTGGCACTCCTAAATTCTTATCAGCGAGGGTAAAATTCGTCTTATCTCCATCAAAAATATATCCATCATCATATATTTCGAGATAAACATCGTGACGATAGCTCTTGCCTGCCTCAAATTTAGTCAGTCTATGCTCAGGCTCGACTTTATCCATCATTTCTGGGTCTGAATACCAGTGATTTGTTGTTCCAACCCAATTCCCATCCGGTGCCTTTTTAATTTCTGTCCACGTTTCATACGGAACCATAACTAGACATTTTGGAGTGCTGTCTGTTCTCCAAAACGTTGGCCTTGGAGCATCTCCCGGCTTATAATCAATCTTGTCATAATTTATATCGACTTTCTCGATACTAGTAGATGTTCCGGCAAATGTTACATTTGTTGTGGCTAATGATAATGCTGTACATATCCCGATAAGCAAGATAAACAGCTTTCTCAAAGCATTATTTTGTGTTTGCATGATTAACCTCCCAATAAAGCTTCCTCTTAAAAAATTAGATTTATTGAGTTATTATACCTTGTGTCGGCCCACAAAATATATAAGGGAAATCCGTCAATCTTGTATTTTAAAAGTATTTTTTCAAAAAAGTCGCATAACCACGGTGTTCGTTAGCAACTACTTTATTCTTTGACAACCAAAGTGTAATTTAGCATGCATTATAAATTTTAATGAGCCCCACTCTCGATTTCGTGTTAGTTTTTTTAAAAATTGATGTTATGTATCGTTCCAGTGTTCTTCTAGAAATATATAATTTATCTGCAATAATTTGGATATTATCTTCTGTACTCACCAAGTAAACAAATGTTTCTTTTTCCCTTTGAGTAAAATGATATTTTTCTGAAATAGCTTCAATTTTCTTTTCCTTTTCTATCATGGCTTCTTTTACTTCTTCTATCTCTCGAATCAGTTTCAATCTTTTAATGGTATACATGAATGATAAATAGCTGACAGCTGCGAAAAGGAAAAGTGAACCTACGATTAACGGCAAAATATCCCACGACTGCAAAATTGTTATACAAGGGATAGCGATAATTGCAGCAGTTAGATTGTTAATTGCTCTCCCAAGACCTGCCCAAACCTCAGGAGCTTTCATGTAAGTAGAAAGTTCCATAAAACTAGCAGTGAAAAAAACAGCAAAAAATCCAGCCGAAAAGTAGAATATTATTAGTCCACTTACAAATGCGTCGGTTAATTTTAGTATAACAATGCATAATGTCGATAGCATCATGACAGAATACATTATAATTGCAGCATGCTGACGATTTTTAATATCAAATAAAAAGCCTGATATTAGAGCACTTAACGCTAAAATAATCCTCGGCCATTTTTCTAATTCCAAGCTGCCTCTAACATGTAAAATTGTTACTGAACTATCCATGATGCTAAAAATGCAAGTCATGCAAATTATAGTTAATATCAACAAAATAGCAATATTAAGTGATAAATTCGATTTTTCCTCGACAAAACCTTGTGATTTTATATTGTTTGTATCTGCCTTTTGTGATGGCTGTGGACATGTTATTTCTTTTTCGAATTGGTATATCAGTGCTATGAAAAATATAAAAAATAGATAAACAACATCTATCTCGTAGCACACTTCATGAAGTAAATTATTATTTAAAAATTGAAGCAAAATTCCAAGCGCGTACCCAGTACCCACTATTCGAGCTAAATAAGATGTGCTTTTAATAAGTATCATAGAAACATAAAAGCTAACGCAATAATAGATAATATTGTCGCTATTATATATGGAGATTTTTCTCCAAAGAGCTTTACGAAATATTTTTTAAAAATTGGGTATGATAAAAATCCTATTGCACTTATCCCAAGAGCGTAATTTTGAAATATTACGGTTTTATTTGATGAAAGAAGCTTTGAAATTACTTCCACAAATATATATTCCGTTTGCAAGAATAAAAATGTAAAAACGCCGATTAAAACAACTGCCCATTTACATTTAAACGAATTATATTTTGAAAAATCAAAGGTTTCAACAAAATAGTTTTTAAAGCTACTCATAACTTAAAATCCTTCGTTATTAATTTTTCTATATGCTTTTGTTTGACACTCCCGACAGCTAAAGCAGGGGGGTACGAAACATTGTATAAATATTAGTCTATCATATGACTTTTCTTAAATCAATCGATACTTGTTTGATGTAATGTAATTGTGTATTTCTAGTATTGTTTTATGTAATGGTGAACTTATTTGGTGAATTTATTTGATGTAATTGTGAATTTATTTGATGTAATTGCAAATTTGTTTGATGTAATTGTGAATTACTTTATGTAGTTGTGAATTGCTCTAATGTCAAAAGAAAATGTGAAATTTTTCAAAAAATAGCTTGACAAATAGCTTTCGTTAGCTTATGCTAACTATAGTTAGTCTGTAACCTATCGCTAACTAATGTGAGGATTATATTCTATAGAGTATTTTCAATTTTTAAATACAGCTATATCAACAACGTTTTAAAAAGTATTAATAATAGTTAGGTTCTATCAAAATTCCACAGTATCTAATGTATTAAACCACGATATTAAAGAAAGGAAATATGGTGTTTTTGCTTCTATAAACATCATACAAGGTTATATGAGTATAGTAATAATTGGCGGTAATGATTGTATGGTATGTAAATATAAAAATCTTTGCAATGATTATAATTGTGAAGCTAAAGTTTTTACACAGATGAAGGGAACAATGCGCAACAGAATAGGGAATCCTGACCTTTTAGTTTTATTTACAAATACTGTATCGCACAAAATGATTCGTGTAGCAACAAGCGAAGCAAAAGCTGCAAATCTTACTATTGAGCGTTGCCACTCAAGCTCTTTATCTGCATTGAGAAACATCCTTGACAAACACATTCAAGCATAGGGTGAAAATATGTCAGAATATCAAATTATCAAACACTGCGCTCCCACACTTGCAGGCTTAAAAGCAGGGAGCTTAATACGAGTTAAGACAACTAAATCGGATGATTGCAATGCCTGTATAAGCATAATTAGTAAGAAGTTAAACAGCAAGGGCATCTATTTATTGCCCCTTGTTACCTTTAACGATTCTGTATTGTTATATATATTCAGACCATCAAGTTTATCTCAAATTCTCAGCAATTCCAGTATATTGTGTATTCTGAAACAACTCAATTATGATGTATCATCTATAAGCGGCCTTTTAAAGTCGCTTAAGAAACGGCTTGAGCTTTATGTAGGCAACGATGATTTTCCTCATGAAATCGGTTTTTTTCTTGGATATCCTTATGAGGATGTAATTGCCTTCCTTGAAAATAAAGGCAAAAACTACCTGTTCAGCGGTCAATGGAAAGTCTATCACGATGTCTGTTCGGCAAAGCGTTTGTTTTGTAAGCATGAGAAATGCACAAATATATACTGCAAATGCTATAACGCCGGCATATCACTAGAAAGATTGGCAGTTTCAAGCAAGCATTTCATGTAGAGGTTTGTCTATTGCCAAAAAGGAGGAAATATGAAAAACATTGCTATTGTTTATTGGAGTGGTACAGGCAACACAAAAATTATGGCTGAATCAATCAAGGAAGGTGCAGGAGATAGTGCAAAGTTGTTTTCTGCCGAGGAATTTAAAGCAGAAATGTTAAATGACTTTGATGCCATTGCTCTTGGTTGTCCGTCCATGGGAGCAGAAGAACTTGAATCCGACACATTTAGACCTCTTTGGGAGGAATTAGTCCCAAATCTATCAGGTAAGTCGGTTGCTCTTTTCGGCTCATATGGTTGGGGCGATGGAGAATGGATGAGATTGTGGGAATCTGAAGCAAATGAAGCTGGCATTGAGTTAGCTCAGCCTGCACTGATTCTCCATGAAACTCCAGATCAAGCTGGTATCGACGAGTGTCACTCACTTGGAGAGAATCTATCTCTTTAGTGGCATTATATTTCTAACCAAAATATTAGTAGTCCATAACTTCTGACAGTTAATAATTATAACTTTTTTCCAAAATATAGCTGCTCTAACTCGGGTGGCTATATTTTATTGTTTGATTTTAATTGTTTGTTCTTATTAGTTGTTATTTTATATCTAAATTTTAACTCTGAATGGTCAATTTGCTTCCACTTATACTACTCTTCTCTATAATGATTCCCTTATCAATCCTCTCTCTCAGTTCATCAACATGTGATATTATCCCGACCAGTTTATTTCCCTTGCTTAAATCCACAAGACTATCAACTGCATTTTTAAGGGCAACATTATCCAGTGTCCCAAAGCCTTCGTCTATGAACATCGTTTCAATTTGAATACCTCCAGCTGAATATTGGATTTCGTCCGCAAGTCCCAAGGCCAAGCAAAGAGAAGCCTGAAAAGATTCACCACCTGACAATGATTTTGTGCTTCTATATGTATTGTTGCTCAAATCGTGCACTCTTAAATCGAGCCCTGTCTGGCTTCTCTTATTATCGCCCTTTTCATCCCTAGTAAGCATATATCTGCCCTCTGACATTTTTAAAAAGCGAATATTTGCACGGCTTAAAATTCGATCTAAAAATGACATCTGAACAAAGGTTTCTAACTTGATTTTAGTCTTTCCAGGCAATTCACCACTGCAAGTTGCTGATAGATTTGAATACATATCATATAAGTCCTTTTTCTCATTTAATTCTGGAATAGACTTTTCGTATACCTCTAGTGCTTTTGATATATTTTTTAGATGCGAAAGAATCTCTGTTTGCTCTATTTCAACAGAATTAATGCGGTTTTTTAGGGTATCGATTTCAATATTATACCTATCATAGTTATTCTTAACTGCTAACTCATGCTCCCCCTTTGTCAAGGACAGCAATGTTTTTCTCCCTGACTTCAACTCATTATACTCTGTGTAATAATTTTCAATTTTCTCTTCAATTTCTGCCACTGCTTCCCTCTTGCAAGCTAGTTTATCATTATAATTATTAATTTGTTCATTTAAGCTGTATAAATTCTTATATTCCAATTCTTTTAATTCACTTTCATATAAGGCTTTAGATGCTTGGTATTCACCTGTTAGTTTATTATATTCTTTATTTTGATTATTTTTATCTATGATAAGTTTTTGCAATTTATTTTCATTCTCACTAATACCTGATTTTAACAATATGCTTTTTTTCTTATATGCTGCAAGGATAGATTGTTCCTCCTTCAAATTTTTGATATCTTCTATGAGAATATTTTTTATATTCAAATAATTCTCTTGGCTCATTTCGAATGAATCGGTCCCAAACCCTTCTATTAGCTTTTTAAAAGAACTATTTTGTGCCTCATAGGATTTCTCAAGTGCAGCGATGTTTTTTGAAAGTTCCTCTTCCAAAGTAGCCAGATTCCCCTTTGCTAAAGAATATTCCTGCTTACTTCTATTCAGGATTTCCTCTGCTGATTCGACCTCTTTTTTCTTGGCATCAAGGTCTTCTTTTTCATACAAAATATCTGCATGCCCGGCAGGCTCGGGATGAGATGTGGATCCGCATACGGGGCAAGGTTCCCCATCTTCAAGCTCACGTGCCAGCATGCCTGCCTGTTCTTTGAGATAAAACACTTCCATATTGTTGTATTCTTCTTTTAGATTTATGTAATCTATCTGGCTTTCTTTAACTTTACTGGAAAAAACGTTGAGCTTTTCGACTATATATTCAATTTTTGTAACCTTGTCTAGGACATTTGATAGAGAGGTCTGGAAATTAAGTCTCAAGTTAAGCTGAGAATTGACATCGTCTGAACGATTTAACTCTTTTTCCAACTCTGCCAAGCTTGTTCTGTCCAAGGCCAGAGAATTCTCAATCGACTCAACTTCTTTGCTTATACTAATTAACGATATTTCTTGGTTTTTTAAGTTTTCACGCTGTTTTGAAATTTTCTCGCTGTCAGCTTCTAGCCTTTGATACCGTGGCCTCAGTGCTTCAAGCTTTGATGTAGCAGAGATAATATCTTCAATATCTTTTTTCATTTCTGGTATACAGTTCTGTTGCTGATTAATTGATTCCTTTTCTTTCTCTAACTCCGCCAAGCTACTCGATATGGATTTCAACTTAGAAAAATAACCAAGAACAGATTCAAGATTTGCCGATTCCTTGATTAATCGTTCCTTATCTCTCCTAAGCCTCTCTTTTATTGCAATATTTTGTTTGACTTTTTCGTTGCTTTCAGAATATGCCCTTTCAAGAATATACTTCTTTTGTACATATAATAAACTTTGTTCATCAACGTTAAGCCCTTGTTTTTCAAGCTGTTCTGATGTAAAGACATTATTAAATTCTCGCTTTAGAATGTTTTCAATCTCAATAATATTTGACGAAATCTCTTTAACAGCGATTTTAAGTTCTTCTTGAAGCTCAGTGTATCTGCCTGTTTTAAAAATTCTTCGAAATATTTCCATTCTTTCTTCTGTACTGGCATTTAAAACCTTTAGAAATTCTCCCTGAGCGATCATCGTTACCTGTCTAAATTGATTGGCATCCAGTCCGATTATTTCTTTAATTTTTTCTTCTACTTCGCGCTTTCCTGTATATACGTTGCTTCCACCATCCAAAATTTCAAGGGACACGTCTGAAGGTCTTACTGTGGTTCCATTCCCATTTGTTTTTTTAATTTTCTGTTCTGGTCTTCTATTTATTTTGTATTCCTTGTTATGGCTTGAAAATGTAAATTCAACAAAAGTCTTTGTATCTGATTCAGCATAGGTGCTTCTCATCATTTTGGGCGTTCTTAAATTACCGCTTGCAGTTCCGTAAAGTGCGTAGCAGATACCATCAAAAATTGTTGTTTTCCCAGAGCCAGTAGGTCCCGATATAAGGAATACACCGTCAGAGCCCAATTTATTGAAATCTATCACTGTTTTATCAGGAAAAGGTCCATATGCAGATAATGTCAGTTTAATCGGCTTCATTTTCTCTTTCCCACACTTTCTTAACTAATTTATTTATTAGATCTCTCTCGTCAGCGTTCATCTCTCTGTTATTTTGTTGCTCAAAAAGCTCCTCAACAATCTGCTTGGGTTCCTGCTCCTCAGATTTTTCTTCCCTACGAATGAGCTTGTTATCTCTTGTCATGCTATTATCGTATCCTATTGATACAATGCAAGGATAGAATTTCTTTAGAATATCAAGCGCATCATTTTTTAATACTTCATCTGTCAAGGTTATTTTTAAAAAAGATTTTTTATCGACCGAGCTTGCAGTTGAATTGCTGACAAGTTCATTTAAAGTTCCTCTAAGTTCAAGCAAATCACACGTTGGACTTAGAGGTATTTCTTGAATTTTAATATCACCCTTTTGCTTTATGTCTACAATTGTCATAGACTTCTTGTGGGAAATTTCAGAAAAAGAATACTTCAGAGGCGTCCCAGCATATCTAACAGTATCTCGACCAACATTTTGTGGCATATGGAGATGTCCAAGCGCTACATAGTCAAAATCATCAAACAATGTATATGCAACATTTTCGCTGCCACCTACATAGAGTTCTTCTGAATCTGATTTTTGGGCACCAGTCACGAATTGATGTGCCACCAAAACATTTCTCATAGATTTATCCGGATTGATTCTGTCTATAACAAAATTAAGTGCTTCTGTAAAACTTTCCCCTGAAAAATCCTTATATACTCTCTTCACATTTATCGGCCTTATATAAGGTAAAAGATAGAAATTGATGATACCAAATTGGTCTTGCAGTTCAACCTTTTCAATATTTCCATTGAACACAGGTGAAATAAATACTCTACTTTTCTCTAGAACTTTTGAACCAAATGAGAGTCTTGCCACTGAATCATGGTTTCCGCCAATTATGATTATAAATATATCCAATGCAGCTAATGCGCTCAAAAACTCATCCATTATTCCCACCGCATCTACTGGTGGTACCGATTTATCATAAATATCGCCTGATATTACAACTCCATCGACATCGCATTTTTTGATTAACTCTACTATTTGGAGCAATATATCTCTTTGATTGTCAATAAGTGAGTATTCATAAAGTCTCTTTCCTATGTGAAGATCTGCTAAATGTGCGAATTTCATTTTATTCTCCTTAACAGCAAAACATTTGTTCTTATTTCCATTATACGATATCTCTCGATAAATTCAACGGTTTTTTCTTACTTTATTTTACTATTTTATCATATTAAAAGCTATTCTCAGTGGCGCTCTTGCAATTTATAATTGTTATACAATTTATTTTCAACAAAACAAAAAGGAGGTTAATTTATGGATAAAAAAGAGCCCTGACAGACTGCCCATTGTTTCAAGACAAGTCTGTGCAAACATCAATCAGGATAACATTTTAAAGATAGAGAGATTTAATAGAAAAATCAATGTTACCACAGACAAAGAGGATTATTGGTACTATGGAAAGATGGATCAGATTGAGCCTCTACTTAATCAAGTTTTTTATCGTTGTATGGATGGTTGCTTCCTTAATATGGATCGCATTGAATCAGTTGCAGATCAAACCGTCGTTTTTGATTGAATTTTATACATAGTCAACATATAGGGAAACTTGTATGCACTGAGTAATTCGAAAGTAACATCTCAGTAAACTACCTGAATTGCTAGAAAACCCTAAAGCTATGATAACTACAACGCAGGGATGAAAAAAGCCTAAACGTGAATGTTGTGAAAGCAGAAAAAATATCATAGATGGTACATGGTTAAATCCTAAATATCGAATACAATGGGCAACTAGCAGCCAAGCTTTGAAAAGAAGAAGGTTCAACGACTATTCTCATAAGAGAAGTAGGATGCAAGCGATTGGCATTCGAAGCGGGTAGATCCCTTGGGAGGGATAAGAAATAGTCTGTGCTCATATGAAAGTATGAGATGCTTATGCTGTTGCAAATTAGCGAATTGCAATGAACAAAATATCAAAACAGACGAAATGTTTGTTTTGACTACAGAACGGTATGACATATTCAATGGGACGCTCAAACTTTATAAAAACAAAACAACGATATGCAAGACATCTATTGGAAAGTTATAATCAGAATGCCACTTATAAAAGCAACTCAACAAAATAAATTGCTAAAAAAAAACAATCTGATTAAACACTCTTAAAATACTCACTTAGACTAATAATACACACTCTTTTCAGAACTATGGGAGTAAGAAATTAAACTATGGGCGTAACACTTCATAGGAACCGATACGAGTTAAAGCTTTTATTATTCCCATAGTTTGATTTTCATTAAGTTAATGCAAAACCCGAAACTAATTAAAAGGATACCATCACTAATATGAATACACTTAACTCAACAGTATCAAATAAATGTAAATTGGAAAATAATAGGCCTATTAAAATTGGTTTTGTAGGCGCTGGTAGAGATGTAGGTTTAACAGAATTATCCTCATGTTTTGCAATTTGGATTTCAAAAGAATATTTTTTAAATTACAAAAACCCTTCTGTAGCATTTTTTCAACTTGCACCTTTAGAAGCTCATAATAGGAATTTTTTTGCTGAATATACTCTTAGTCGGCATATTGAAAAATATGATTTTGTTGATATCTTTGCTGATTTGTTGATTAACAAAACATCAAAATATGAATCAAATTTTAAAATGAATAAATTACCTAATTCTTCCTTAGGAGTAAACTGGTTAGTACCTAGTTATAATTTTTATAATTTAACAAATGATGAGAGTTGCATTGCAGAAGAACAACATTACAATGATGAGATATATAGGATTTCATCAAGTTTATTTTCAGATGATGATATTTCCGTTGTTATATACAACATCGGGCGAGGACTAAAGAAGGAATCACTATTAAATGATATGGATATCCTAATAGCCGTTTCATCAGCCTATCGAAATAATCTTGAATATGCATATGAAGATATCCGGGCAATAGAAACATTTAGATCAAATGGAGGCGCTTTTCTATGGCTAGTAAATGGTTATACAAAAGGACTCCCGAAATCATTTATTAGAGAGAAACTAAGGGGTGGTAACATAAAATTTTTCAATAATATTGAACCTGAACGTTTAATGAACTGTAAATATGATAGAATTTTTCTATGCGAAGACAATGAGATAAAGGAAGCATTATGGAAATTATATAAGTCTATCTTTAAAAACTTTGAAAAACTCATTTTTAGAGGATGAATAAATCCTTTACTTTTTATTCGTTTTTTAGTATAATTCAGATGTTAGCATTTTAAATTTTACCATATATTTTTAATTTTTTAATTCTAACAAATAATATTATCTCATCATGTGAGGATATGCGCTTATAGCTCAATTGGATAGAGTAGCGCACTACGAATGCGAAGGTTGGGGGTTCGAGTCCCTTTAAGCGCACCAAATCGTTCAAATCCAGACTTTATCTTTGTTGTACGGTTGGATTTATATGAACTGCACTAAGCAAAAACCTGTAGCTGCTTTGTTTAGCAGTTTCAGGTTTTTTAATAAAACTAAATGAATTTATTTAATTCACACATTAGAATAATATTGAATAAAATGAGGTCGTCTATGAAATCAAAAAGTGTATTTAAATCAGTAGTATTATTTATCTCTCTAGGATTTTTATTAACTATTGTTTGGTTAATCGTATTCGCTTCGATATCACCAGAAAATGTGGAAACCGTTGCAGAACCCTTTCCTGGAGCCAGTATTTTAATTGGATTTGCTTCCGCCTTTATCGCATATTTGATTTATCAATATAATTCTGCAAGGGCAATGGAACAAAAGATACTTAGCAATACAAGCAATATTGATGCTATTAAGATTCGCAACAACGACTTAATTAATAAAGCAAATCGTTTGATAGACAAGCATCAGAAAAATGAAAAAGAATCCTATATAGATATTGCTCAAGCAAGTTCATCAACAAAGGAAGAAAGGCACGAGCAAAACACAAAGAATCATCTAAAAACTTACAGTGATAATGATGTGCAAATAACTACCTCGAAGCAATTTGGTACTTTCATCAAAGATTTCCCAGAACTCAGCAATAACCATAATGTTCAGGTGCTTTTAAGCGAAATCATTAACAGTGAAAATTATTTGTCCGATAGCAAAATAATTTTGAACCAGTCCATTGAAGCATATAATAGCCTGATTCATCAGTTCCCTTTAACCTTTCTACGTATCCCATTGAAATTAAATGACAAAGAATTCTATATTGAAAATGTTGTCATAACGGATGAAATGCTTGGTATTTAAGGTTATGTTATGAAAATTTATTGCATAATAATATCTATGCTCTTATTCTCGCATTCACTAATAATACGTCTGAACTTATGTCTATACGAATCTGTCTTAGCAGAAGTAGCACCAATAGAATTATCCGCTACAAACCATTTTCTATGTTCAGAAGCAAGCTTTGTCAATTCTGATGCCTCTATAGGTATACTATCTATTTGTTCTTTATGGTTTGTACTCACTCTGAAGTAAATCCCAACGTCACAATCTTTTATTACTCGACTCGACCGTATTATTGTCATATTTTAAGAATCCCATTCATTTTATACTCACTCGACTCTCTGGCATGATAAATTTCAGTATGATAATATGTCGTTTTTATTATGATAATTATTGTCTATTTTATAGCGATATTTTTTTCTTGACAACAGTTCTGTAGTCTCCATACGCAAAAACTCTTTGAGGATAGTTATGTTACACCAAGCAAAATAGTGCTATTGCTACGACCTCTGATTTTACTGTGATTAGCACCATTGTCAAATATATAAAAACGCAATATAAGCAAACTATCCATACCTCTAGATTTTTTCTCTAATCACTTTGTTATTAAACTTTTTACACACCTAGTCTTTCTTCCTTGCCGGTAGAGCTATAGCCTCTAAATGCGCTGATCACTTTCTTCTATACTAATAGAAAAAGAGGGCGTAAAAATGATTTTGGAATGATACTATGAAACGATATTATTTGTCTTTATTTAATGCTTTTAATATCAACCGCTCTGTCCTTGAAGAATAAATGTATTTTCTCAATGAATCACTTGCCCTCTTTAACCTGTATAGTAGCTCCAAATTGTCATAAATAGACCGAGAGAAAATAGACAACTCCTCTTTTCTACTCTTCTCAATTTGCTCTTGAGTAAAGTCATACGGAGAAGTGTGTAATCTGTCAAATTTGGTACTTATCCCTTTTTTAGTATAGAAAGACTCTTCGATTTTTTCTTCTTCATTCAATAAATTAAAATTCCAAAAATAAAGATACCAGACATCAAATCGTTTAATCGAGAATATTCGTGTAAATTTAATTAATCTATCACTAGATAATTTAGTAATAATTTCGCGTAACTCAGTCAAATCAGCTATCTCTACAAATCTAAAACTCTCAATCTCTTTATGTGTGTTATAGCGTTTATCAGTTAACGATGTATAGTTTGGAACTATCTTTTTCAAAAATTCCTCAGTAATTAAGTCTTGACAATTAATTACATAATCAAAGTTCTCAGATATTTTATAAATGTTATGATCAATCCAAATCAATAATTGCTCGTATAATAAGACAACCTCTTCAAAATATTTACTATTTTCTTTATCAATTATTTTTCGAACATCACGTTTTTGACTGTAGAAATAAAAGAAAAATACTATTGGTACTATTGTTGTCAAAGCTACAAAAGTTGGTAATCTTGAAAAGATATCACTGATGTTTATTTTTAATTCTGAAATATCTTTTAAAAATCCTTGAATTTTGAGCAAATAGTAATTGATATCTCCTACAAAAATCTTCAATGAAAAACAGGCCAATAAAAACGCTAAAACCATTGGTATACTAAAGAAAAACCTAAATAAACGAAGCACTAACTGAGATAATGAAAGTTTAGATAATCCTATCCAAACAGAGCTTTTTTCACCACTACCATATGACAAGCGACCTAAGCGTAACAAATTGCTTAATCTCCGTAAATAATGATTCAATCTAATTGTGAAAAGTGCAATTCTTACATTTTTCATTCTTACTGCCCACTGCCCTAATCTCTTCAAGTAATATCTTATACTAATATAAATCTTCGTTATTACTAAATTATATATAGATAATACACAAAGTAATTCTATCCAATATATAAATGTCAGAGCCACCAAATTTCCTTTAGACAGTTCTAAATTACTAGCAATAACAAAGGATATTATTTTTTGAAAAAAAATCATTAATAATGCTGCCAATAAAGATAGAGATATATATTTCAAAATGTTACTAATATCATATTTTTCAATCCTAATAATCAATGCTTGTTTGTTCATCAGACCCTACAATTTCTAACTAAACTCAATAAATGTATAGCAAACTGGACAATCTAATTGATTTTTCTAATAATTCAACATCTCCTAGATGGCACAATACGTATTGATCTATGTCAAATTTCGAGAACCTATCAATACTAATGTGAACTGTAACAAAATATTTCCGTTTGTTTGTGGAAGCATACCAACATATTCTATAGCAAAAATTTTGACACAATTTACTATCCATATTACAATCTGAATCTCGACCGTCAACAGAAAAAGTTCAACCTTTTTATTCGTTCCTAATATTTTAGTGATTCCAACATCAAAATCAAAATAAACGAATAAATACCACCGCCTCTACCTTATCTGTTTTTCATGCAGAGCACAGGCAGTGGTTATTTATAGCCCTAACGGGTGGCTCAAATTCCATGCACTCGATATTAGCAATTTAAAAATTCATAGGAACACCTTAATATCAACACTGCTAGTTTTTCAAATTCTTTTTCAACTGAAATATAGTCATTGATTTTATTTCTCCAAATAAAAGAATTTGTTTTTATAATTTAACTGTATTAATTAGTTACAGCACTAATACTTCCTATTTTCCGTATCGCTTTCCACTTTCACGTCGGATATAGTTTTTATCCTGCAGAGATTTCATAATTCGCTTTACGGTGCTGAGAGATTTTCCAGTAGTTTCAATAAGTTCTTGCTGTTTGACAGTCGGACTTTTTGCAATCAATTCTAAAATCGCCAGTTCCTCTAATGTGCAGTCCAAAGTATCAAATTGACACTTTGGAGCTTTAGGATTGATACTTTGAGAAGTATCCTCATCCGCATAATTAATGTGCATATATCTGTTCTTCAATTCGCGGTTAGTACCAAGCAACAGATTTGAAAAGAACAATTCCAAAAACTTAGTCGTGGAATGAACGCCTTTTTGCAGGTTGTTGTAATTTGCACGAACCAAAGCGTTTCGGAAATACCAAGAATTTTTCTCGAATGCATCATTGTTTACACTAAAGCCGAATGTTTTCATATATTTTATCATAAACACAGCGGTGGCTCTTGTGTTACCCTCGCCGAAAGGATGAATCTGCCAAATATCCGATGCAAATTTTTCAAGGTGTTTTATCGATGCTTCCACCGACATTCCCTCATAGGAAAACTGCTTTTCTGTGGCAAAATCATAATCCAAAGTATCTTTTATACTGTTAAAATCTGCATAGATAACTGTTTCGCCGTTCAGTATCTATTCCTTTTTGGAAATGTTATACTGACGAATTTGTCCAGCGTGGTCAAATACGCCTTCAAACAATCTGCGGTGAATGGTAATCCATTCAGCAGGAGAAAACTGAAACGCTTTTTCACCCAACAGCTTTGTGATCCTCGCCGAAACGATATCAGCTTCTTTTGTTTCGTTTTCCGTTTCGGTTCTTACGGTACGCTGTTCATAATAGCTGTGAATACGCTCTTGTGCCTCGTCAATTGTGATTTTGCCTTCGATATGCTCCTTGGCTGTATCCAGCAAATATTCGGAGGTGTTCAAGCCGTCAACAGCCTGCAAGCCGATGGCCGTTTGCCACGCTTCACTCCTTTCGGCTCTGTCAGGCTCGCCCTGCCTTATATATTTTTCAAGTTCAAATTGCCAATTTTTATCGGGCATATTTGTACCTCATTTCTTACAATTTTTCCGTCTTAAAGGTCGTATATCCCTCATAATAATAACTATGGTCAATACCCTTCATATAAATATCTCGGCTATCGATTTCATCGGTAAGCGCACCTTTCAGCAATACTTTAATCTCCACATCTTTAATCGGACTGCGTTCCATTGCGAGTAAGTAGTCCTCTTTATCCACCTTGCTCCAGTCCACCACTTTTCCGATTTCATTTTTCAAGATATGGTCGAGCCAAATACGAGTGCTTCGGCCGTTTCCCTCACGAAACGGATGGGCTATATTCATCTCAACATATTTCTCAACAATCTCTTCAAAGTTTGGCTGTGGCATTTCATCAATGTTTTTAAGTGCATCTTGTAAATACATGGTAGGTGCACATCGGAAATTTCCCTTTGCCATGTTTACTGTCCGAATATTCCCAGCCAAATCATATATATCTTCAAACAGATACTCATGAATTTTCTGTAAGGTAGAAAATTTGCCCGCAGGAAGAGAATCAAGCATACCGTTTTCAAACAACTTTACAGCTTTTCCCTTACTGATGCGTTCTTCTTCACGTGCAATGTCTACAGAACTTGTAAGTCCTAATTTATTTTCAAGTGCCATATCGCACCTCCAAAATAACCTTCTGTAAGTAACTCAATTAAGTTTTCATGTATAATTAAAGACCGTTGATATTCCAACGGTCTTTTTGCATTTGGCGGAGAGTCAGGGATTCGAACCCTGGGCCCGTTTATGGGCACGGCATTTCGAGTGCCGCACGATCGACCACTCTGACAACTCTCCGCAACTATTTATAACCATTGCAGTATAACACAAAATACCTAATTAATCCAACAAAAATACCCAAATTTATCAAAACATCTTCTATTTATCAAAATATTCAAAGACCTCGTCGCATATATCCTGCCATGTCATGCCGTATTTTCTCATCAGCTCCTCAGGCTTGCCTGATTCCCCAAAGGTGTCGCACTGCCCGATGAATCTCATCTGTGTAGGTGCGCATCTCACAAGAACCTCAGCAATTGCAGACCCTAGTCCACCTATAACTGAATGCTCTTCGCACGATACGATTAACTTTGTATCAAGAGCCGCATCCACTATCGCATCCTCATCAATTGGTTTGATCGTATGCATATCTATAACCCTAGTGCTAATTCCTCTATTTTCTAGCCACTCCGCTGCCTTTATTGCTTCCGCAACCATTATACCCGTCGCAATGAGTGTCACATCCTCACCTGGTCTAACCATTACAGATTTTCCAAGCTTGAAATCTACAACCGGGCAGAACTCGTCGTCTTCCTGCTCAATTTCATTTTGCGTTGGAGCTTTCCCATCATATTCATCGTACAAAATAGGAACGCCCGATCGCCCAAGCCTAACATAAACGGGGCCATCGTGCTCAATTACTTGCTTCATAAGTTCTTTTGTGCTTGTTGCATCCGACGGGCAAACGACTGTCATATCTGGTATCGCCCTCATCAGCGCCAAGTCCTCAAATGTCTGATGTGAAGCGCCATCTTCACCCACTGTGATTCCAGAATGCGTAGCACAAACCTTAACGTTGAGTTCAGGATAAGCAATTGAATTTCTAATAATTTCATAAGCTCTTCCAGTTGCAAACATTGCGAATGTAGATGCACATACGACCTTCCCAGTGTGAGCAATACCAGCTGCTGTCCCAAACAAATTCTGCTCTGCAATACCTACATTAAAAAATCTATCAGGATATTCAGCTGCGAATTTTTTGGTTTGTGTCGATGCGGATAAATCTGCGTCCATTACAATCAAATTCTCATTTTTAGCGCCAACCTCAACAAGCACCTCACCGTAAGCTTGGCGCGTAGCTATTTTGTTGTCCTGTAAGATTGTATCTTTAATTTTTAGAAATCCCATTACCACTCACCTCCAAGTTCTTCAATTGCAGCCCTTGCCTGCTCTTCATTAGGTGCTTTGCCGTGCCAACCTGCCTGATCAGCCATGAATGAAACGCCCTGCCCTTTGTGGGTCCTTGCAACAATCATCGTTGGCTTTTCCTTGAATTGCCTTGCTGAATCAAGTGCTTCGAATATCTCAGTAAAATTGTGGCCATCTATCATCAGAACATTCCAACCGAATGCCTTGAATTTTTCATCAATTGGCTTTACGGTCATTACATCATCGTTTGCTCCGTCAATTTGCAGTCCATTCCAGTCCACAAAGGCACAGAGATTGTCAAGCTTATAATGAGCCGCACACATCGCCGCTTCCCAAACAAGACCCTCCTGAAGCTCTCCATCGCCAAGAATTGTGTAAACTCTCTGACCTAATCCCTTTAGTCTAGCACCGATTGCCATGCCGACAGCTGCCGAAAATCCCTGTCCCAGTGATCCTGTAGAATGCTCAAGACAAGGCAATTTATATGAACTTGGATGCCCCTGAAACTTACTGCCTAGCTTACGCAGAGAATACATATCTTCTACTGGATAAAATCCTCTAACTCCCATAGTTGCATAGAGCGCAGGAGCTGCATGACCCTTTGAGAGCACAAACATATCTCTGTCCTCTTTTTCAGGATTCTCAGGATCAATATTCATTTCCTTAAAAAACAGCGCTGTCAGAATATCTGTAGCAGATAACGACCCACCTGGATGTCCTGATTTTGCATTGTAAATTGCCCTGATAACATGCTGCCTTATCTGAGAAGCAATTTCCTCATATTCTTTGTTATTCATTTCGTACGAAACCTCCAAACCCATAAAATCGTGAAAAGCTATATTAAAAAAACTATCTTCCAAGTGACTTAAGCGCTAATGCTGTTTTGTTCATTATGTCTCGCGCCAAAACGCCACAGCTTCCCAGCTCCTCCGCTGCCCTATCGCCTGCTAGCCCGTGCACATACACACCGCAAATCGCCGCATCTATAGCCGAAATTCCCTGAGCAGCAAATGACGCAATTATCCCCGTTAGAACATCTCCCGAACCGGCTGTCGCCATGCCGACGTTACCTGTTGTGTTCACAAAATAGTCGCCTCCGTCATACACAATGGTTCCCGCGCCTTTCATTACTATAGTAGCTCCGAGCTTCTCGTGCAGTTGTTTTGCTAATCCTCTTCTTGATACGTCATGTCCAAAACGTCTGCTTTCTTTAAGTCTATCGCTTACATCTACACCCTTTAATCTCTGCGCTTCACGGAAATGAGGAGTTAGGATTGTTTCATCGCCGCGTTTTGTCCTCTGTTTAAGCTTACTCTGCAGCTCCTCATTGGCTGCTATTACATTTAAACCATCCGCATCGATTATTAAAGTGTTTTTAAAATTGTCACATAGAAAAGCAAGTTTTTTTATGGTATCTTCACCCTGTCCAAGTCCTGGCCCGAATGCAACAGCATTGTAGCTTTCGAGGAATTTTTCAACATTGTCCCACGTAGTATAGATAGCTTCAGGAACCCAGTTTTGAACTGCAAAATGTAGTTCCGAATCAGTCGAGATGTACACCATGCCTGCGCCTGCTCTCATCGCACCACCGGCGGAAAACACAGCTGAACCGAGCATTGTTTCAGAACCCGCAACTATTAATGTTTTGCCGACCTCTGCCTTGCTGTAATGGTCTGGGTGCATAGGTAGTTTTTCCATAACATAATTTTTCTCAATATTCATAGTAATCTCCGTCTTCTTGTAACTTATGCTTTAACTTTTCATTCTATATTTTCACGCTATTGCATTTACATAATTTATTTTATAGTCTATATGAACTGCATTGTTGCATCTAAACTCTAATATAACTACACTCCCAAAAATATCGCAGCCATGGTGAAATACGTTATACAAGACACCGTGTCTGATATAGATGAAATCGCTGGGTTTGCAATAAGCGCTGGGTCAATCTTGCACGTTTTCGCAATAATTGGAATCATAGATCCTAGCACCTTTGCAAAGATAACAATTGCAAGCATTGAAACGCAAACAGTAAATGCTATTGAAATTGGTTGTCCCTCTAAAATCCATATCCTAAGAAAATTCAGAATGCTGAGAATAATTCCCATCACCGCACCAACTCGAAATTCCTTACTCAGAACGCGAAAAACGTCTTTTGTTAAAATCTCACCCGTAGCAATTCCACGTATTACAAGGGTAGCAGCCTGAGAGCCCGTATTTCCAGCGGTCCCCATAAGCATAGGCATGTACACAACAAGACTTGATTGATCCGAAATCAAAACCTCATACTTTGAAATAACAGAACCTGTCACAACATATGCAATCATCAGTATTATCAACCAAGGCAACCTATTCATAACATGTTTCATTACAGAAATATCAAGATAATCTCTCTCAACTGTATCGAAATCTAAGACACCATTCATTCTCTCGAAGTCCTCAGTCGTTTCCTCCTCAATAACATCGAGAATATCGTCGACAGTTACAATTCCAACAAGCCTATGCTCATTATCCACAATTGGTAAAGCCAGAAATCCATACTTCACAAAGTCTGAAGCGACAGCCTCTTGGTCGTTGTACACGCTCTCATATACATACTCCGTACGCATTATATCTTTAATCTTCGCACTATCATCACTCACCACAAGCGTTGAAAGAGAAACGATGCCAATGAGCTTCCGCCCAGCATCCTTGACATAACATGTATATATCGTCTCTGCGTCCATGCCGACTTCCTTGATATGCCTCATAGCACGCTCGACAGTCCACTCCTTCTGAAGGCTTATATAATCTGGCGTCATAAGGCTGCCTGCACTGGTATCAGGATAATTGAGGAATGTGTTTATCATCTTCCTCTCATTTTTAGGAGTATTCTCTAAAATTTTGTCAACTACATTTGCCGGCAACTCCTCCAATATGTCAATTTTGTCGTCAAAGTCGAGCTCCTTAATTATATAATCAAGCTCCTTATCAGTTATGATATTTACAATTTTAATCTGGTCATCGCTTGAAAGCTCCGCAAAGACATCGACACTGATATCCTTTGGCAGAAGCCGGAACAAAATAACAGCCTGCTCGCCCTCCACCTGCTCAATTTCATCCAAAATATCGGCGATATCAGGCGCATTTAGCTTCAGAATCTCATCCCTAGCCTTAAAATATTTCTTATCCTCGAGGAGTTCCAAAATATTCTGTAAAGTCTCTTCTCTAATCGTTTCAAAATCATATAAATTGTTATGAGTCAACAGCAAATCCCTCCTCATTTATTATTACATTTAATTATACATTTTTTTACTCACCATTACAACAGCACACACAAATTAGATTTTTGGGATTATCTAGGTTGCATAATTTGAAATTTTAGTTTAAATATGAACATTGTAGATAACAAAATAGTCGGCAAAAAAATAGCCCGCATGAGATTTTTCATGCAAGCCATTTCTCTTTAAATACTGTCTTATATTTAACTCTATCTTTGATCTTTTCTATGTTTTAAAATAAGTGTTGCAAATGCAGAAGTTGCCAAACCAAAACCATATAAATATATCATTGCATTATCGCCCGTATTAGGCTCAGCTTTCACAGACTTCTTCTCAACTACATTCTTATCAGGCATTGTAGGTTCTTCTGCTGCAGATACTACCTTAATATCGACCTCAACTTCATCATTAGAATAATCGGGATAATCCACAACTACTATTCCCTTGTATGTACCCAACTCTTTTGTCGCAACATCATCCTTCCACATGTAAACAGTACCTTTAGGTAATTCCTCTTTGTTTGCAATTGCATCTGAAGCTAGTGGCTTTTCACCCTGTTTTACAACTATATTCTTGCCTACAGGTGGGAATTTAATTGCTTGTTTGTTAGATAAGTCCTCAATGCTGCTATTATTGTTATCCAGTTTATCAGTTGCATCGTCAAATGCTTCTTTTGCATCTAGCAAAGCCTTAGCTGCCTTATCCATATTTTCCTGAGCAGCTTTAGCTTTCTCTGTAGCATTTTTTAGTTCATTATTTGCATCATCAAAGGCCTTTTGCTTTTCCTCTAAATCTTTTTTAGCTTCAGGTAGATATTCCTTCAAAGCTTTATCATATGCACGCTGAGCATCTCCTAGATAGTCATCAGTTTTAATCGTATTAAGTGCCTGCTGTGCAGCATCAAGCTCGTCTGCCCATCCGTCATTCTTTGCCAATGCTTCTTCGTATGCAGCCTTCTTGTCAGGATCTGTTGGGTCTTGCAAATATGCCTCAACCGCCTTCTCCCCTTCAGCAATCTCATCCTTTACTTTTTTAAGCCTTGCTTCAGCATCAGCCAAAATCTTCTTCTGTTTATCAAGTTCGTCCTTAGCTTTTTTAACCTTTTCATTATTTAAAGGATTTTCAATATTTGATTTAGCCTTTTCAAGTTCTGACTGAGCTAAGGCTGCTTTCTCCTCAGCTTTTCCATATGCTTCATTCGCATCCTTAAGCTCCTGTTCAGCTTTTTCTACATCTTTTCTTGTTTTAGAAACTGCATTGTCGGTATTGGTATATGCTTCCTCAAATGTGGTATGCTTTTCTTTTTCATCAGCAAGCTTTTCCTTAGTGGTAATAGCATAAACTACTCCCAATGACGATAAAACTAATACTATCGCAAGCATCAACGAAATCATCGTCTTTTTTTGAAACAAATAATTGCTTTTCATAATGTTCTCTCCGTTCTCCTTAAATATTCTATTATCATTCTACCCCCCCCCCAATATTATTTTGTCAAGATAAATTCTATAATTTTTTCTCATATTTTCTTATTATTTTTCTCAAAAAAAATAGTGCGCAAGAAAAAGTATTTGCGAAAAAAAAGCAAAACAATATGCGAAAATGCTGTTATTTTGTTGACAAAAAAAATAGGAGTGTTATATTTTAAGTAGTAGATTATTTACTTAAATATTCAATAGAGAAAGAGGAGAATTGAAATGGCGAAACTTGTTCAGCAATATATCGATATTGCAAAGAAAAGAAACCCTGGCGAACCTGAATTTCACCAGACTATTGAGGAAGTTCTAACTTCACTTGAGCCTGTTCTTGAGGCTAACCCTCAGTACATTGAAGCAGGTGTTATGGAAAGACTTATTGAGCCTGAAAGAATGGTTACTTTCAGAGTACCTTGGGTTGACGACGAGGGAAAAGTTCAAGTAAATAGAGGATTCCGTGTACAGTTTAACAGTGCTATAGGACCATACAAGGGCGGTCTTAGATTTGCACCTTCAGTTTATTCTGGAGTAGTCAAGTTCCTTGGATTTGAACAGATTTTCAAAAACTCTCTTACAGGTCTTCCTATCGGAGGCGGTAAAGGTGGAGCAGACTTCGATCCTACTGGAAAATCCGATGCTGAAATCATGAGATTTTGCCAGAGCTTCATGACTGAGCTTTATAGACATATTGGTCCAGACACAGATATCCCTGCCGGCGACCTCGGTGTAGGTGCACGTGAAATCGGATACATGTTCGGACAGTACAAAAGAATCGTAAACGAATACAGCGGCGTTCTTACCGGTAAAGGAATCCCTTATGGCGGGCTTCAGGGAAGAACAGAGGCTACTGGCTATGGTATTGTTTTCTTCGCAAGGGAAATGCTGGCACACTTTGGTGAAACTCTTGAGAACAAAACAGTTGCAGTTTCAGGCTTCGGTAACGTAGCTTGGGGTACTGTTGCAAAACTTAATGAGCTGGGTGCAAAGGTTATTACAATCTCAGGTCCTGATGGATATGTATATGATGAAGATGGCGTATCTGGAGAAAAGATTGACTACATGCTTGAGCTTCGTGCAAGTGGAGAGAACATCGTAGAGCCTTATGCTAAGAAATTTAAATCGGCTAAATTCTTCAAGGGAGAGAAGCCTTGGGGCGTTAAAGCAGATCTTTATATCCCTTGTGCAACTCAGAACGAAATCCATATTGAAGATGCTAAGAAGATGGTTGAAAATGGATGCAGATACCTATGTGAAGGTGCTAACATGCCTACAACTAATGAAGCTCTCGAATACCTACGTGATAACAAGGTTGTTATCGGACCTTCAAAGGCAGCTAACGCTGGTGGCGTAGCTTGCTCTTGTATCGAGATGGGGCAGAATGCAGGACATACTGTATTCACACCTGCACAGGTTTATGAACAGCTTGAGCAGATTATGGTTAATATTCATAAGCAGGCTGCTGAAGCTTCAGCAAAATACGGCTATGACTATGACCTTGTAAAGGGTGCTAACATCGCAGGATTCCTAAGAGTTGCAGATGCAATGATGGCTCAGGGTATTGTGTAGACTAATTATCTTATAATACTGATATTAATCGTATCTAAAGTAATTACGGGCTAAAGTTAAACTAATTAATGGCTATGAGCGAAATGCTCATAGCCATTTGTAATATTTAAGTTATATATTGGTATTATTTTTATTTAGTAATGATAAATCACACTTCCTTAACCAAATATTGCTTTTTACCCAGTCTTTAACGAGCGAGTTACATCAATAATTGACCTCCGCAAATCGGTTTTAACTAATTAAAGAGGTCGATTTTTAGCTTCATAAGGAATTTAAATATCGATTTTAACAATCACTAATGATTACAAATTCAGATATTATTTGAGATTTTTCTTTTTAAATATAAGTATCGTTGTTAGTAAAGTTATCATAAGCACGGAAACAAATAATGCAAGACTTGTCATATCTCCAGTCTTCACTATATTATTTTCAATATGAGTTGTTTTCTCGGTATCTTTGTTTACTGGTGCCTTGTATTCATATTTCACAACAGGAACAGGAAATATCATAGCCTCACCTTTCATAGCATTACCATCTATCGGATGAAGAATCGCTTTTTCATTTGTAGCATATTCATATGTTCCTGATTTTTCTGGTTTGTTGACTAGTTTTTCTGAGTATTTAAGTACCACAGGCTTGTTCGGATATATCGTCTCATTTATTTCTAAATTTAATTTTTCATTATCTCCCTTTGTATACTCGAGGATAAATCTATATGTTCCGTCATCAAGCTTTCCAAATCCATATATATTTTCTTTAATTTTATTAGGCTTCAGACTTTCGTCTCCTACTGTAAGCGTAATTTTTTTAATATCATTTACAAAGTCAAAGTCGCTTCCTATGTAATCTTCAACATAAGAGCCTCTTGAAATTTTATCTAGTACAGATTTCTTTAACTCTTCAAAACCTTTGTTAAGTTCACCATGGTTTGAATTTCTAGTCATGTATTTCAGGAAAGTAGTCCCGTCAAAATCCGCGGCATTCTTGAAATACACATTCATATTATACCCTTTTTTAACCATTTCTTGGAAGGTGTCATCCGTCTTCATGAAAGCAATGTCAATATTTGCTGGCGCGTTTACTTCTATCGGCGTTGTCATTCTGCCCGTTCCTAGATAAGCTGATCCGAAGTTATACTCATATTCATACTGAGGCCAGTTTTTAGCAGTATCATTCTCTTGTATTCTATAATAATCCAAATATTCTCCAAGTTTCTTTGGATTTGTCATAGCCTGTGAAAATATAAAATTAGTATCATCTTCAAATTTCTTAAAGTCATTAGGAGTATTATATTCACGGCTCTGTGATTCCCAAATACCACCCTTTCTATCTGCACCATAAGCATAAGGTTGTCCCGTTGTTGGATTTGTCTGTTTCGTTGGGTTTCCAAATGATCTGGTATATGCTTTTGTATAATCTTCATCTTTTGAATAAAGATATGTTGCTCCATCACTAATAAGTATTACATGTTTATTTTCAGCCTTAACTTTGCTATCTTTGTCAAGAATATCTTTTGCTGCAAGAAGTCCAGCATGCATATTTGTTCCCATGCTTACACTTGAATTCATTGCTCTTATGATATTATCATACCCTTCTACAACATCTATTAAGTTTTGTTTGATATTACCACTCCTGTTGAAAAGAACAACGCCGACCTTGATATTAAGGCCCTTTTCTTCAGCCTGCTTCCTAACATCTTCAAGGAATATTTTTGCATTATTATAAATATCCTCCTGTGCTGATGCACCCGATTTATCGACTACAAATACAATATCCGACGGTAAAACTTCCTGTTTCCCCGGGAATGATAGCTTGACTTTTGTCTCAAGATTTTTATCCAGTTCAGATGCTACCTTTTCATTTTTAGTAAATTCTTGATTATTATTTTCATCTAAAGATACTGCAAACGCACTTGTTGTTCCGATTAATACACTAAACGCCATAAGTAGAGGCATAATTTTGCCTATCGTTTTTTTCATTGTAATTATCTCCTTTATATTAAAAAATATATAAAAAAATTGGCAGGAATATATACCTATCCATCAGGTATATATTCCTGCCAACAATCAAGAACTATATCACAAAAAGACAGAACTCTATCTATGTCTGTCTGTCTGTCTGTCT